>Ga0310697_10004984_pt1 | contig 12938 bp, 10 predicted proteins | sample 172DNAGHGlowgp2_FD_203883 | JGI IMG/M metagenome (GOLD analysis project Ga0310697, IMG submission 203883) | Sheep rumen microbial communities from Palmerston North, Manawatu-Wanganui, New Zealand - 1728 DNA GHGlow gp2 (v2) (version 2) | ecosystem: Host-associated > Mammals > Digestive system >...
TCCAGGAAAGGTCTTCTACCATTTTGAGGAAGTGAACATGGCGGTAGCAAAGAGCAAGCTGAAGGATATCGCCTGCATCGCCGGCAGCTTCAGCACCAATCTGCTCCAGTTCGGAACGCCTGACCAGGTGCGGGACGAAGCCAAGAAGCTGCTGGATATCTGCGCACCCGGCGGCGGCTTCATCTTCATGACCAGCTCCGGCCTCAGCCACGTGAAACGGGAGAACGTGGAGGCCATGTTCGAGACAGTTCGGACGTACGGCAAATACTGATCGTTTTTTTGGTCTCCCCGCGTCTGCGGACGCGGGGAGCTTTTTATCGGAGCGAGGCGCTGACGCAAAAGGAGCAGGGGGAGACGTTCACCGGAATCGTCGATTTCACGAAAAACCGGCTTGCATAGCCAGGAGATATGTGGTAAACTAACCAAACAGCAAGAGGATAAGTGAAAATAACGATACAGGAGGTACACAAATCATGGGAACCTTTGTCACGCTCAGCGGGGAAAAGCAGGAATCCTTTCTGAACATCGAGCCTATTGACCTGACCTATACCGGCTTGAAGAAGGGCTGCCTGCAGGGCGAAGTGGCGGTGATCACCGGCAGCGCCAGCAATGTGGGTCTGGGTTATGCCCGGGCGATCGCATGGGCAGGAGGCAAGGTGGTCGTTGCGGATCTGAATGAGACCGCCGGCGCGGAAGCGGAACGGGTCATCAATCTGGAGAGCGGCCCGGACAGCGCCATTTTCGTCAAGACCAACGTCACGCTTCAGGAGGATATCGATAACCTGGCGGAGAAGGCTTTTGCCAAATTCGGCAAGGTGGACATGCTCCTGAACAACGCCATGAACATGCGGCTGAACGGGCCCATCCTCAGCTCTCCCGTCTCCGATCTGGAACAGAGCTTTGCCATTTCCGGCAAGGGTGTGATGATGGCCATCAAGGCCTTTGTCCCTGCTATGGTGGAGAGAGGCCATGGGGTTGTGACCTACAGCGCCACGCAGTTCCATTACATGCCCCCGATGGTGGGCGGCAGCATGTACACCGCGGGCAAGGCCTCCGCCACCAGTCTGATCATGTCCCTGGCCAACGAGGTGAAGGGCAAGGGCGTGCACGTTTTCTGCCTGACCCCAGCGGGCATCGGCAGACCGGATTTCTCCAAGTTCCCGCCCCTGAAGCCCGGAGAGAAGCGGCCCATGATGGGGATGCCCGGCTTTGACGGCATGATCCCCCCCGAGGTGGGCGGCGCCGGTATGGTGTACAGTCTGCTCCACGCGGAACAGCTCCACGGCTCCGGCATCCTCATCAACGACGCCCTCCTGGCCATGAACTTCCCCTACCCCCACCCGGAGAAGGTGATCAAGATGAAAGGCAGAAGACTCACGGATATGGAACTCACCATGACCTTCTGCTACATGGGCAAGGGCTTCGACGAATAATCTGCGCTGCATGATTCGACCCGGACCAGCCAAAAGGCGGTCCGGGTCCTTTTTATCCGCTGCGCCGGGTGGTCAAGCAAAGCGAAAGGCGCGAAGAAGCCCGCGCCTCCTCGCCTGACCGTATGCCGCTTTGGATGGACCGGGGCTCGGAAGACACAATTTCTTCCGGGCCCCGGCGCTTCATGGACTATCTTATTCATTCTTCGTCTCATCCAGCACCCTGCAGAATTCTCCAATGGCCGGATTGACGTTGTCCTTTCTCCAGATCAGGTATTCCTCGAAGGAATGCCCGTCAGGAATGTAGATCTTCCTGATCCCTGGGTCGAAGCATAATTCGTCGTTGTCCATCACTACGGTTACGCCCACCCCGGATCTGACCAGCGCGGTGAGGGTGGCGATATTCGGCACCTCGACAAAATCCGTGATGCCGTACTGCGTTGCGATTTCCAGCTGCAGCCCCCGGGAGGTCCTGCTGTCCTCCTCGCTGCGGAGGATAAAGCGCACGGCATGAAAGTCCTCCTCGGTGGGGTCCTCCTTTTGCGCCAGCGGCAGGGAAGTCGGCACCGCAAAGCAGCATCGGATGACGCCGATCTGCTTGTATTCCACGGGGGTCTGCAGCGTGGCGATGCCCAGGTCTCCGGCGATGGAGGCGTCGATCTCTCCCATATTCATGGCGTCGAACATTTTCACCGAATTGGGATAATAGTTCACGGAAATGTGCAGATTGGGGTAATGCTCCACGGCATATTTCAGGGCGGGACCGAAATAATTCTCCAGCAGCTGTCCGTCCACCGACCCGATCTTCAGGGTCATACTGTTTTGGCGCAGTTCCTCCTGGATGGTCCGGGCCATGGTTTCATACCGTTCCGCTGTTTCCCGGGCAAATATCTCGAACATTCGGCCGTATTTCGTCAGCCGGACGGTTTTCCGGCTCCTCTCAAACAGCGGGAAGCCCAGCTCTTTTTCCAGATTGGAGATTTGTCTTCCCAATACCGGCTGGGAGATATACAGGGTCTCGGCGGCTTTGGTGAAGTTCTCGAATTTGGCCGCCGCAAGAAAGTACTGCAGCTGGATACTGTTCATGATCCCTGTTCCTCCCGTGCGCCGTCTCCGGCGCCTGCCGGAGGGCTTATTTGCCGATATCCATAGCTACATTATACCCCAGGCGGTTCGCTTCGGCAATGGTTTTTGCCATAAGGCAGTCGCCGATGGGATAGAAAACAGGGGCGCACAGGGCATACGCGGCGGCCTCTTCCTGCAGCGGCAGGCGTCCCAGCGCGTTGACGATGCTGTCGGCCTCCAGGCGGAGCGCGCCGTCAGCGGTCTCACATTCCGCATAACCGTCTCCCACGGCGACGACCCTTGTACCGGTATGGATCTCGATCTTCCGGTTGGTCAGCTGCTCGTTGGCCGCAATGGCATGGCAGGAATTCGTGCCGAAATTGAGCGCATCCCCCATCTCCGCCACCACGGGTTCCTTGCCCAGGGAATGAAGATAGATGGCAAGCTCGGCCCCCGCCATCCCGCCGCCCAGGATCAGGACCTTCTTTCCCAGCTTCTCCGGCGCGGCATAGGCCTCCGTGACCGGGACGGCCTTTTCCAGGCCGGGGATCGGCGGCATGGCGGCTTTGCTGCCGATGGCGACGATGACGGCATCCGGCCCCTGCGCCTCCACCTCCTGGGGGGTGAGGGTCTCGCCGACATGCACCTCAACGCTGGATTTTGACAGCCTGAGAATCTGCTTTTCGATATACTCTGCAAGATGCTTCTTGAAGGGGACCTTGTCTTCGCAGAGGAGAACGCCGCCCAGCCGATCGCTCTTCTCATACAGCTTGACGCTGTGCCCGCGCTTCGCGGCGGTCAGCGCAGCCTGCATGCCGCCGATCCCGCCCCCCAGAACGATGACGCGCTTGGGTTCCGCTGCCAGAGGCTGGGTGGAATACTCCTCCTCCCGGCCTACCTGCGGGTTGAGAGAGCAGCAGAACTGCCCCGCGCCCATCACCTCGCTGTAGCAATGGTTGCAGCGCAGGCAGACGTTGATTTCCTCGGTACGTCCCGTACGGGCTTTGTTCGGCAGATCCGGCTCGCAGGTCAGGCCTCTGGCCATTTCCACGATATCCGCCTGGCCGGAGGCAATGATCTCCTCCAGGAACTCCGGGTCGCTCAACGCGCCAACGGTGGCGACCTTGGACTGGCGCATATGGGGCTTGATGGCCGCGGCGAGATTCACGTTCATCCCGTCAGGCTGGAACATGGAGGGATGGGTGATGGTGAAGCCGCTGGCGCCGGCGGAGACATGCAGGATATCCGGGTATCCGTCCAACCCCTCGGCCATGCGGATGCCCTCCTGGATATCGTACCCCTCCGGGACTCCCTCGCTGCCGCTGATCCGGAGCTCCACCACCATGCCGGGGACCTCTTTCTTGATGGCCTTGCAGATCTCCCGGGGAAGACGGAGGCGGTTTTCCAGGCTTCCGCCCCAGCGGTCTTTTCGCTGGTTGGAGATAGGGGACATGAACTGGTGGATGAGCCAGCCGTGTCCGCCATGGAGCGTGACCATGCCGAAGCCCACGGACTTGGCATACTTGGCCCCCTTCACAAAATCGTCGATGGTCTCCTGGATGATCTCCTCCGTCATGGGCAGAGCGTGGTGGCCCTTATAGTCCGCCTCCATCGGGCCATAGATCTGCATGCCCAGGTCGGCAGCCAGGGTAGAGTGGATGCCGCCGTGCTGCAGCTCGATGGTGGCCATGCAGCCATGGCGGGTGATGGAATTCGTGACATAGGTATAGAAGGGCCGGCCGCGGTAATTGGCAAAGGGCAGCATTCCGCCGCCGTAGGCCCTGCCGCGCTGGCTGACGCCGCCGCCGCTGATGCAGACCGAGGCCGCTCCGCCAATGGCTTTCCGCTCATAGAAGGCCCCCACCTCGGGCATCAGAAAGCCATCCTTATCCATAAAGGAGACGCCCATGGGGGCAGCGAAGATGCGGTTGCGGAAGAGGTATCCTCCGGCCTGGAGGGCGGAAAAAAGGTGCGGAAACTTCTGGATGCTCATGTTCATCTTCCCTTCCGGTTGTTCATTTTATGAGAAGGGGGAAATGCCGCAGAGAACTCATTCCGCAGCGTTTCCCCGCAACAGATGCGCAGCCAAAATGCCGGATCAATACCGACCGATCAGGTTGGCCGCGGTCCAGGCTTCGCCGGTTGCCTCCATAATGCCTCGGGGCTTACGGCAGTCGCCGGCCTGATAGAATTCTCCCGCGAAGGAGGAAAGCGCGTCCAGTTCATCCCACAGGGGCTGCACACCCAGGGCCAGGATGACCGTATCGGCGGGGAAGAACCTCTCTCCCTCCGCCATGGCGCAGAGAACACCGTCCTTTCGGATCTCCAGAGCCTTCGCGCCCGGAACGGTGACCAGGTTGTTTTCGGCGATCTTGGAGGCATAAAGCGCCTGATTGATCTTTTCCTGCGCCTCGATCAGGCTCACGTCCTTCCCCAGCTCCTTCAGGTAGATGCCCAGCTCCGTGCCGGAACGGCCTGCGCCGATGATGAGGCCCTTCCCCTTTACCAGCCCGGGATCGGCGAAGGCCTCCTCCACGGAGATCACATTGGCCCCGTCGATGCCGGGGATATCCGGACGGATGTTCCTGCCGCCGATGGCGGCGATGAGCGCATCCGGATTGATTTCCTCCACCAGGGCGGGGGTGACGGGGGTGTTCAGCCGGATCTCGATCCCCAGCTTCCCGATCATGTACTTCTGGCGTTCAATGTAGTCCCCAACGCGCTTCTTGAAATACACGCCGGTCTCGCAGAGCAGGACGCCTCCCAGCCGGTCGCTTTTTTCGCAGAGGGTCACCCAATGGCCGTTCTCCGCTGCCGTAATGGCTGCCTCCATGCCGGCGATGCCGCCGCCCGCCACCAGGACGTGCTTCTTCGCGGGCAGGGTATGACGGGCGAGGATCTCCCGATCCTTGCCGGAGGCGGGATTGATGGCGCAGAACAGGCGGCCGGATTCGTACATCTCTCCCACGCAGCGGAAGCAACGCAGGCAGCGGCGGACTTCCTTCTCCCGTCCGGTCCGCAGCTTTACGGCCATATCCGGCTCACAGATGAGGCCCCGGGCCATTTCCACCACGTCGGCCTGGCCGGAAGCAATGATCTCCTCCAGCTGGTCGGGGTCGGAAAGACCGCCCACGGTGGCGATGGGGGTGGAGACATACTTCTTGATTTCTGCGGCATAGGGCACATTGCAGCCGGCTTCATTGAAGATTCCCGGGTGGGTGAACTGAGAGCTGCCCGGATGCTTGGGATTGCCCATGGAAATATGGATCAGGTCGGCATGGCCCTCCAGCTGCCTGGCAAAATCGATACCGCCCTCAATGCCGTAGCCGCCCTCAAAGAGCTCAGAGCCGGAAATGCGGATCTCCACCGGGAAATCCCTGCCGCATTTCCTGTGGATCTCATCGATCACGGCAACACCGAAGCGGGCGCGGTTTTCCACGCTGCCGCCCCAGCGGTCGGTACGCTGGTTGAAGAAGGGGGAGAAAAACTGGTTCACAAGCCAGCCGTGCCCGCCATGGATCTGCACCATACCGAAGCCCCGGGATTTGGCGTAAAGGGCGGCATCGGAAAACTCGTCGATGATCCGGTAGATCTGCTCTTCGGTCATGGCATGGCGCATGATGCTCGGCTCCAGGGGATTGGGGCCGTCGCTGGGGGCGAGTTGATCCGGGCCGTTTCGCTTGCTGGCCGCGCCGGGATGCTGGAGCTCGATGGTGGCCACCGCCCCCTGGCGGTTGATGGCGTCCGCCAGCTTTGCCAGGCCGTTATAGTTGTATATGTGGTCCTTCAGCTGAATGATGTTGTACCGGGAATCCCCGGGATCGAAATCGCAGACGATGCTTTCGCCGATATTCACGGAGGCCGCACCCCCCTTCGCCTTGCGCTCGAAATAGGCAATATGATCGAAGCTGGGGGAGAAATCGGCCGTCAGATCCAGCAGGCCGGTGGGGGCATAGAAGATCCGGTTGCGGAACCAGGTTCCGCCCAGCCGCAGGGGCTTCAGCAGATGGGAATAACGTTCAATTCCGGGCATATTTGCACTCCTTCCTTTTCCATTTGAAAAAACGGCTGCGGACCGCGAGAAACCTGTGAGGAGGAACCCATAATGATGCGGTCTGCAGCCGTTGACGACTGATGTGTAATCCTGCCATTCGGTCCGCAAGGACCGGAGCATGAATCAAGCCATGGTATTGATGTAGTTGTCGTACGCGTCCTGATACAGGGCCACGACCTGTTCGAAGCCATGCTGCATCAGCCCGTTCACGTAGGTATCCCAATCGCTCAGGGGCTTGGAGCCGTCCACGAAGGCCAGGTAGTTCTCAGCAATATAGGTAACAAGGTCGTTCTTGTACCGTTCCACCTCTTCGTTCTGCTCCTGATCCAGCTTCGCTCCGGTGGGATATTCGTAAGCTCCGTCGTAATCCCACTGAGCCCAGTACTTGGAGATCTCCCGCATGCGCGCATAGCCGGGTGTGAGGGAACTCCGGTTGCCGTCGCCGATGCCGTGCTCGGCCAGGGCGTTGAAGGCGTAGAACATTTGGAGCCAGGTGAGGCCTACGCCCTGGGGCTCACTGAAGGCAAATTCGGTAGCTACACGGTTGCCTTGATCGTCATACTCCCAGAGCACGCCCTCGGGTCCCCAGGAGATCAGGTCGCTGCCGGAGAGACTGTAGCGCCAGTCACACCAGGTGACGGCCAAGGGGATGTTCGCGCATTTTGCGCTGACGGCAACGTTTCCGTAGCCCAGCTTGCTGGTCTGTCCGCCCAGATGGAAGGTCTGACCCTTTCGAAGAACAGGCCTCAGGATTGGGTCCCATCTGCAGTTGGGGTCCGGGGTGCCGACCTCATAGTCGGAGACCTCGCTGATGTTCATCACCATGTAACCGACCTTGCCGTTTACGGCTTTGTCCTTCATGTCGGAAGTGCTGGCATAGGCGGCCCAGTTTGGGTCCACCAATCCGTCATTGTACCAGCTGTTGAGCCTGGTCATGAAGGCCTTGTCCCGCTCTGTGGAGTGGCTGAAGTAAACTTTGCCGTCGATCACGTACATGGGGCCGAGAGCGGTGGAGCTCACGCTGGGAATGGTATCATACGCGGTAAAGGTGGCATAGTCCTTGATGTCGATGCTGCTGTTCATGGCCCAAGGGAAGTCGCAGCCGTCAATATTGACCTTGATGGCCATGAGCATGTCGTGGAGATCCTCATAAGTGACCACGTCGTCATTGGTCATGCCCAGCTTTTCCAGCCAATCCCCTCTGGCCAGGTAGTTGGTTCCCTTGCCGGTGGCGTTCTGCATCGTGTAGAAGTAGCCGATCAGGTCGGGGCTGCGGAACACGGTGGCATAGGTGTTGGTGTCCCTCTTTCGGTCGAAAGTCACCCAGTAGATGTAGTCGGGGCAGTAATCCCGGTAATCCCAGAGGTTGACGTAGTAGCCGTCCTCGATGGCCTCCTCGATGGTGGTGGGGTGGAAAGAGAGGGAGCCGGTCATCATGTCGCAGAGGTCATCTGCGGCCAGAAGCACAGAATAGTTCTGCTGACGGGACTCGCTGGGAATAATGACATACTCCACATGGACGCCGGTGGCCTCCCGTTCGGCCTTGGGCAGAGGCGTGGCGTTGTACCCATCCTCGGGCAGGAGCTGAGGAGTCCATACGACGCCCCAGTAGGTGAATTCCTCGTCGGAGTTGGTCAGCGGCATGGTGTATTCGTACAGCTCCTTGGTATAGCCGTGCTCGTCCACCTCCACATGGCCTTTGGCATAGTGATAGAAGATTCCCTCTTCCGTCGGCTCGGGTTCAGTCTCGCCTTCCGGCGCCTGGGTGCTGCTGGGGGTGTTGTTTTCCGGCGCCTTCGTTGCGGGTGCGGCTGTTGCATTGCCGCCTGGGGTCGTCGATGGTTTCTGCCCGCAGCCGCTGAAGAGCGCGAGCAGGAAAAGGACGGCCAGGACAAAGGTCAGAATCTTCTTCATACAGATCATCCTTTCTTTACAGATTCTTAAAACGCAGGGAAGTTTATGCGTTTTATACGGTTGAACTGTGGGCAGTACCCACCCGATATGGAAGATTACTTATACTTATAGCATCATAATTAACATTTGTCTAATACGATTCTTGTACTGATTGGAACAGAAAATGAATATACATTCATTCCGCCTTCCGGCTGTACCGGAGCTCCGCCGTCTCCGGGTGATCCCGTCCGCCGTATGGACAAAGAAAATCCCGGAGCGGCATGAACCGCTCCGGGATCGCTTCGTCTTGGATTGTCTTATGCCTGAGCCTTGGCAGCGTTGATCTTCACGCCGGGGCCCATGGTGCTGGCTGCGACGCAGCTGCGGATATACTGGCCCTTGGCGGCGGCGGGCTTCGCCTTGATGACCGCGCTGATGAGGGCGTTGTAGTTCTCCACGAGCTTCTCGGTGCCGAAGGAGACCTTGCCGATGGGGCAGTGGATGATGTTGGTCTTGTCCAGACGATACTCCACCTTACCGGCCTTGATCTCGCTGACGGCCTTGCCCACGTCGGGGCTGACGGTGCCGGACTTGGGGCTGGGCATCAGGCCCTTGGGGCCCAGAACACGGCCGAGACGGCCGACCACGCCCATCATATCCGGGGTGGCGACGACCACGTCGTAATCAAACCAGTTCTCGCTCTGGATCTTCTGAACCAGCTCCTGGCCGCCTACGAAATCCGCGCCTGCAGCCTTGGCTTCCTCTTCCCGCTCGGGCTTGCAGAAGACCAGCACGCGCTTGGTCTTGCCGGTGCCGTGGGGCAGAACGATGGCGCCGCGGACCTGCTGATCCGCATGACGGGAGTCGACGCCCAGCTTGATATGGAGCTCAACGGTCTCGTCGAACTTCGCCTTGGAGGCTTTGATGACCAGATCCAGGGCATCCTCGGGGTCATACTGAACGGCACGGTCGATGAGCTTGGCGCTCTCCTGATAATTCTTTCCTCTGAACATGCTCTCAGTCCTCCTTCACCACGATGCCCATGCTGCGGGCGGTGCCCTTGATCATCCGGTACGCGCCTTCAATGTCGGCGGCGTTCAGGTCGGGCATCTTCTGCTCGGCGATCTTCCGGCAGTCCTCAGCGGAGATGGTGGCCACCTTGTCCCGCTGGGGAACGCCGGAGGCCTTGTCGATCCCGGCGACCTTCTTCAGAAGGACGGCGGCAGGGGGAGTTTTGCAGATGAAGGTGAAGCTGCGGTCGGAATAAACGGTGATGACAACGGGGATGGTCAGGCCCATATCGGCCTTGGTCCGCTCGTTGAATTCCTTGGTAAAGGCGGCGATGTTCACGCCATGCTGACCCAGAGCCGGGCCCACAGGGGGCGCGGGGGTCGCTTTGCCGGCAGGGATCTGCAGTTTGACGATTCCGGTAACTTTCTGTGCCACTGTACGGATACCTCCAAATATATTGTGGTGTGTGCACCGGCTTTGTGCCGGTATGCGCTGGCGGAAGACGGTACTTTGTCTTCCTCCCACGTGCTTGTCTCCCGGGCCGGGAGACGGATATGCTGCCCTTAGTGTTCGATGGCCTCCACCTGATCCAGCTCCAGCTCCACCGGGGTTTCCCGACCGAACATGGAGACGGTTACCCGCACCCGGTTCCGGGTGGGATCAAGCTCGTCCACCGTGCCGATGAAGCCCTCAAGAGGCCCATCCAGCACCTTGACGCTGTCCCCGAGCTGGAAGCCCAGGTTCAGCTCCCGCTTCTCCACGCCCAGAGCGAGGATCTCGTCCTCGGTCAGGGGGATGGCCTTTCCGGCGCTGCCCACAAAGCCGGTGACCCCGCGCACGTTGCGTACCAGGTGCCAGCTTTCGTCCGTGAGGATCATCTTGACGAGAACGTAACCGGGGAAAAGCTTCTTTTCCTTGGTGACGGTCTTGCCGTCCTCAACCTCCGTGACTGTCTCCAGGGGGATATTGACCTCCAGGATCAGGTCCTCCATATGCCGGTTTTCCCGGGCCTTCAGGATGGACGCGGAGACGGTGTTTTCATAGCCGGAGTAGGTGTGCAGGACATACCATTGTGCGTTCTCAGCCATTCCGGTACCCTCAGCCGCCGATGGAGATCAGCGTCTGTACCACCAGCATGGCCACCTGGTCAAAGGCCCAGAGCACGATGCCGGCGACCACCATCACGGTGACGGCGACCACGGTGTTCTTCATGACCTGCTTCCGGGTGGGCCAGACGACCTTTTTGAGCTCGCTCTTCATTTCGCGGAACCAGCGGTTCAGCCCGTTCCACGCCCGCTTGAACCAGTTCGCCTTTTTCTTGCCGGACTTGCTCTCCGCGGATTTCTCCATTTCCTTAGCCAATGCTCTTCCTCCCGTCCTTACTTCGTTTCCGTGTGGACGGTGTGCTTGCGGCAGAAGCGGCAGTACTTGTTCATCTCAAGCCGCTCGGTGGTGTTCTTTTTGTTCTTCACCGTGTTGTAGTTCCTCTGCTTGCACTCGTTGCAACGGAGCGTGACCCGTACGCGGGACCCGTTCTTCGCCATGGATTCGGCACCTCCTTTTCGAATTTGGCCCGAAGGCCGGGCTGCCTCCCTGTCTTTACCGCTGGGCGCACGAAAATAAACCCATCCGGGGACAGGTAAAGGAACTATATCATAATTCGTTTTCCTCGTCAAGCAGGATTTCGGGAATTTTTCCTTCCTCTTCCATGTGCCCGTTCCTGCGTATGATTGCCGCGGGGTGCATTGATTTCGCCGGACCGGTATGGTATATTCGCAGCAGCCGGAATGCGGTTACATATAAGGAGGGATCCCCATGCTGAAGCGGTTGTTTTCCATCCTGGCTGCAGCGATATTTCTGCTGTCGGCGGCTTCCTGCGGAGCCTTGCCCGGCGGGGCGAAAAAAGATGCGGAGGAATCTTCCGTGGATCTTCCCGGCGTCTATGAGGACGGCAGCGGCATGACCTGGATCCTGGCCAGGGACGGAACTCTGCGGATCACCGACCGGGAACGGAAGTGCGTCTTAGGCACCTGGGAGGAGTCGGAGAATCAGAACGACCGGCTGGTGATCTCCTTCCCCTCTTTCTCCGGAAACGGCGGGGCGGAGGCGCGGGAACTGAAGTACTCCGGGGACGAAGAGCGGCTCGATCTGCGCCTGCCCGGCAGCAAGGAGCGGCTTGCTTCTCTGCAGAAGCTGGAAAGGGGACCCAAAACCGCCGGTTTGCGGGAGAATTCCCAGGAAGTCCTTTCCGGTTATTATGTCTGCGGCGAACGGAAATATGGCTTCTCTCCGGATGGAAGGGCAGAGGTCCTTGATCCGGAGCTGTTCCCGGAAAGCGAGGGGCTTTCCGTCGTATACGGGTATACCGTCGAGGGAAACACACTGACTATTTTTTCCAACGGAAGCGGGGCAAAGACCGAGGATTCCCGAACGATGCTGTTTGAGCCGGAGGAGGATGGGATCACCCTCTTTTCCGGAGGGCTGGAGGGAAGCGGCGTATTCTTCGCCATGAGAGAATCTCCGATATCCGGTGAAGACCCTGCCCCCGTCCCGGAGCCCGGATCCTCTGCGGAACCGGAGCCCACGGACGAGCCCGCTTCCGCCGGGGGACAGGAATCCACGGAAGAACCGGAGCCCACGGAAGAACCGGAGCCCATGGATGACCCCGAGCCTGGGGAGGAACCGGAGCCTTCTCCCGAACCTTCCGAGGAGCCCGTTCCGGAGGATACCGTGCTGAGCACCCGGTATTATTGCGTCACGGTGCCCGGCGAACTGGAGGGACTGTATGAGGCCGAATGCTCCGACCGGAATATCCTTTTTTACGAAACCCGGAGCCGGGAGGACGGTTACGGGGGATTTGTCTTCGGCCTGACGCTGCTGCCCCAGGAGGATTTCAGCTATCTGCAATGGCCGTATTTCGATTATTACGGAACCCTGGTCACCCCTGAGGGTGAGACGTTCTCCGTGGTTTCCACGCTGCCCACGGACGTGCAGTCCTCACCCGACGGCCGGGAGAGCTACGGACGCTGCGCGGACTGCCTGGACGGGATCCGTGCTTCCCTCAGCGGGATCGCCGGAGCCAGGATCATTCCGCCGGAGAAGATGGATCCCCTGAACAGGCAGATCGTCTATGTGGAGGTTTACACGCACGACGGGGAATACTCCGCCGATCTGCAGCTTCTGGAGTGGATCGGAAGCGGTTGGGCCGTCAGCCTGCAGCCGGTCTCCGCTTTCATCGGCTCCAACGGCATCACGCAGGATAAGCGCGAGGGGGATCACTGCACCCCCGGCGGCACCTTCCGCATTCTGTTCTGCTTCTCCGATCATTCTCTCGAGACCGGCCTTCGGCAGAAGGTCCTGCATGACGGGGACGTATGGGTCACGGATCAGAACTCAGAGTACTATAATTCCATTCAGTCCGGCAGCGCCGGGTACAAGGACTGGAGCAAGAGCGAGAATATTTATCGGCAGATGAGCACCGGACG
>Ga0310697_10004985_pt1 | contig 12931 bp, 10 predicted proteins | sample 172DNAGHGlowgp2_FD_203883 | JGI IMG/M metagenome (GOLD analysis project Ga0310697, IMG submission 203883) | Sheep rumen microbial communities from Palmerston North, Manawatu-Wanganui, New Zealand - 1728 DNA GHGlow gp2 (v2) (version 2) | ecosystem: Host-associated > Mammals > Digestive system >...
CGGATGAAGTTCATCAGGTCGGCGAACTCGTCCTTGGTCAGCAGGCTCTGGATCTCCATGCGCTTGTCGCCCTTGTAGCCGCCCGTGACCTCGTAGAGGCTGCAGCCGCGGACGATCTTGTTGACGATGTAGTCCCGGATGACCTCATGGTCGTCGGAGATGATGCAGACGCGCTTGCGGCGGCTCAGGCCTGCCATGAAGTAGTCCACGATCACGCCGTTGATCCACGTGCCGATCAGGCCGACGATCACCAGCCGGAACGGGTTCACGAAGAAGGCCGTGCAGCAGATGACCACGCCCGCGATCGTCACCGACAGCCCGATGTCGAAATGCAGGTACTTGTTGACGATCTTGGCCAGGATGTCCAGGCCGCCCGTCGAGGCGTTGATACGGAACATGATGGCCTGGGACATGCTCAGGATGAGCACGAAGCAGATCAAGTCGAACCAGAGGTCACCCATCACGGAGGTGGAACCGGGAGCGAGGAGCGCCGTGTTGGGGCAGATCTTCTCCCACAGGTCCATCATCGGGCCGAGGATCAGCGCCGTGTAGCAGGTCTTGAGCCCGAACTCCTTGCCGATCAGGAAATAGGCCATGACCAGCAGGATGGCGTTGATGATGAGCACGACCGTGGACACCTTGACGGTGAGGCCGGCCTGTTCGAAGAGGGCGCTGATGACGATCGACAGACCCGAGATGCTGCCGACGACGATCTTGCTCGGGACGAGGAAATAGTACACGGCCGCTGCGGCGATAAACATGCCGACGGTCATGATCATAAGCTCCTTCCAGAACTTCCAAGTCCCGAGAGGAGCAGTAATGTCTTGAATTTTCATGTGGTTCGGATAGGTTATCGTTGGTTAGTTTCAGTGTGGTAGCAATGACTGTTACTTGGCTTTCAGGTAGGCGTCGATGGCCTTGGCGGCCGTGCGGCCGGCGCCCATGGCGAGGATCACCGTCGCGGCGCCCGTGACGGCGTCGCCGCCGGCGAAGACGCCCGGACGCGTGGTGGCGCCGGAATCGTCGGCCACCAGGCAGCCGCGGCGCGTGGTCTCCAGCCCCTGCGTGGTCTTGGAGATCAGCGGGTTCGGGGACGTGCCGAGGGCCATGATGACGGTCTCCGTAGGGATCTCGAACTCCGAGCCGGGGATGGGCACGGGGCTGCGGCGGCCGCTCTCGTCGGGCTCGCCGAGCTCCATCCGGATGCACTTCAGGGCGCGGACCCAGCCCTTCTCGTCGCCGAGCACCTCGACCGGGTTGGTCAGCATGTCGAAGATGATGCCCTCTTGCATGGCGTGGTGGACCTCCTCGCGGCGGGCCGGGAGCTCCGCTTCGGTGCGGCGGTACACGATGTGGACCTCCGCTCCCAGGCGCAGCGCCGTACGCGCGGCGTCCATGGCGACGTTGCCGCCGCCCACGACGCACACCTTCTTGCCGGCGTGGATCGGGGTCAGGTAGTCCTCGCGCCAGGCCTTCATGAGGTTGTTGCGCGTGAGGAACTCATTGGCGGAAAAGACACCGCAGAGGTTCTCTCCGGGGATGTTCATGAATTTCGGGAGACCGGCGCCCGTGCCGATGAAGACGGCTTCGAAGCCTTCCTGGTCCATCAGCGCATCGATCGTAATCGTGCGGCCGATGATGACGTTGGTCTCGATCTTGACGCCGAGGGCGCGCACGTCGTCGATCTCGTGGCGCAGGACCTTGTCCTTCGGAAGACGGAACTCCGGGATGCCGTACTCCAGCACGCCGCCCGCCTTGTGGAGCGCCTCGAAGATCGTCACGTCGTAGCCCCACTTCGCGAGGTCGCTCGCACATGCCAATCCAGCCGGCCCGGACCCGATAACAGCTACTTTCTTTCGCGAAACCAGGCTGGCAGTCCCCTCTGGAAACCGTGCCACCCTCGGCTGCGTAAGAGGGAGGGGCCCATCGCCAGATGGGAGGGGTCCGGCGGAGCCGGACGTTTCCAGAGGGGAGCTGCCAGCCTGGTCGCGACTATAGTCGGCGACAAAGCGCTCGAGCTTGCCGATGGCCACCGGCTCACCCTTGACGCCGAGCACGCAGCTGCCCTCGCACTGGGTCTCCTGCGGACACACACGCCCGCAGACGGCGGGCAGCGAGGAATCCTCCGCGATCACGGCGGCTGCGCCCGCTATGTTGTCCGCCACGATCTCCGCGATGAACCGCGGGATCTGCAGGCCGACCGGACAGGCCGTCATGCAACGGGGATTGCGGCAGTTCAGGCAGCGGGATGCCTCGAGCATCGCCTCCTCCTTGTTGTAGCCGTAGCACACTTCATCGAAATTGGTCGCGCGGACCTTGGGGTCCTGCTCGCGGACCGGCACACGGGGAATACGGTTTGCCATACTATTTGCCCCTCCCTATTTTACAAACGTGTTTCTCATTCGCTTCGGCCTCCTCGGCCTTGTACTGTCCCTGGCGGCGCATCGCCTCGTCGAAATCCACGAGGTAGCCGTCGAACTCGGGGCCCTCGACGCACGCGAAGCGCGTCTTGCCGCCCACGCTCACGCGGCACGCACCGCACATGCCCGTGCCGTCCACCATCAGGGTGTTGAGGCTCACCGTGATGGGGAGGCCCAGCTTCTTGGCGGTCAGGGTCGTGAACTTCATCATGATCATCGGGCCGATCGCCACGGCCTGCGTGTAGCTGTGACCGTCGGCCACCAGCTTCTCGAGCAGGGCCGTGACCATGCCGTGGAAGCCCTCGGAACCGTCGTCGGTACAGATGAAAAGGTTGTCGCAGACAGCGGCCATCTCCTCCTTGTAGATCAGCAGGTCCTTCGTCTTCGCGCCGATGATCACGTCCACGGCCACGCCGCGGTCGTGCAGCCACTTGGCCTGCGGATAGACGGGCGCCGTGCCCACGCCGCCGGCGATGAAGATATAGCGCATCGACGAGAGCTGCTCCGGAGCCATCTCCACGAACTCGGACGGGAGGCCGAGCGGGCCGACCACGTCGCTGAAGCCCTCGCCCTCCTCGAGTGCGATGATGTCGGCGCTGGACGCGCCAATCTTCTGCGTGACGATGGTCACCGTGCCGGCGTTGGCATCGAAATCACTGATTGTCAGCGGAATCCGCTCGCCCTGCTCGTCCGCGCGGACGATCAGGAACTGGCCCGGCTGCGCCGCTGCGGCGAGCCGCGGGGCCTTCACTTCCATCCGACAGATCGTCGGAGTCAGCATCTCTTTTTTCAGTATCTGATACATATTTCCAAAGATACGCAAAAATTCCCGACCTGCATCGGGCAGGCCGGGAATTTTCAATCAGATACGACGATCTGCTAATAGCCGGGGTTCTGGTCCCAGTCGGTCAGCTGGATCTGGTCGTAAGGGATCGGGAACAACACGTCGTCGTTGTAACGCCATACCGAAGGAGTGCCGCTCGTCGCCTTGTCGTCGGCGACGACCATGCCGTTGTCGCTACCCTGATGCAGCGGGGACAGGCCCGGGGTGCGGTGGTTGAAGTGCGCCGTCATCACGGCTTTCAGCCGCTTGTTGCGGAGCAGGTCGAACCAGCGGTGACCTTCGAAGCACAGCTCGCGGAAGGACTCATCCTCGAGTGCCTGCTTGACGGCATCCTTGCCGGAGACCGAGATCTCGTCGATGCCGGCACGGGTGCGGATCATGTTGATGTACTTCAGCGCGTCGCCGCCCGTCTCGTTGAGGCACTCGGCATACATCAGCAGCACACCGCCGTAGCGGTAGATGATGTTGTCGCAGCTCGAACGGCAGGTCGACAGGCCCTGGTTCTGGAAATCGAAGTACTTCAGCGTGTTGGGGATGTTGGCGTGGGTACCGCCCGTGGCCGGGTCCGTGTAGACCGTCACCTCGTCGGAGGCCGTATCGACCGCCTGGGTGTCATACGTGCCGGAATAGACCAGCTTGGTGAGACGCTCGTCCTCCGGATTCTCGCGCAGCTTGTTCCACAGCTCCCAGGTCATCAGCAGGCCGCCGCCGCCACCACCGATCGTGATCGTGAACTTGGTACCGTCGGGGAAGGTATAGATGGGCTGGGTGCCCGGCATGCCGCCGTTGATGTAGCAGGAGCTCATGAAGCCGTTGGCCACCACGGTCGCACCGTTGTTGAACTGGGCGGCGAAGATGATCTCCTTGCCGTTCGGGTTGGTGGAATCGTAGATGCGGGCCACGTGCTCCTCAAGGCCGAGCTTGGAAGGATTGGCGTTCGCGTAGTTGATCACGTTCTCCAGCGTGGTCTTGGCCGCGCTGTAGTTGCCGCGGGTCATCTGCACCTCGCCGAGGAGGGTCCAGGCAGCGATCTTGGTCGCACGGCCCTGCTCGGCGGCCGCGGTGCGGCTCTCGGGCAGGCCCGAGATGGCGGCCGCCAGGTCGCTCTCGATCTGCTGGTAGATGTTGTCCACGCTCTCGCGGGAGTAATTGTACAGGTCCTGGTAGTTGCCGATCACGCTGGTGGTCAGCGGGCAGGGGCCGAACAGGCGGACCAGGTTGAAGTAGGCGTAGGCGCGCAGGAACTTCGCCTCCGCCACCAGGCTCTTGTCCTTCAGGTCGGCATCGTGGTCCGTCACCGTATTGCAGCGGTTGATCATGTAGTAGCTGTTGGACCACACCGAGCTGGAGATACCGAAGGTGGCATCCCAGGTACATTCGTTCAGCGCGATGGCGTCGACGCCGTTGTTGCGCTTGCCGTTGTAGGCCTCGTCCGTACCGACACCGTTGATGGTGATGATGCTGGACGAGATCGAACGCAGGTAGTAGTATGCGTCATACAGGATATTCAACGCTTCGGTGTCGTTCTTCACGTACGTCTCCATCTGCATCGAATCCGTCGGATACTTGTCGAATGCCTTGTCGCTGCAGGAGGTGGCCGTCAGGGCCGCCAGGCCCAGCACAAGGATGGATATTTTGTTGATGGTCTTCATATATAGTCCTCCCATTGCTTAGAAGTTGATATTCACACCGACGGTCATCGTGCGGTTCAGCGGATAGCCGCCGAAGTCCACGCCGTTGTTCGTCGCGGAGTTGCCGCTGTAGTTGGCCTCGACCGTGTAGCCCGGATACCTGTCGAAGGTCCACAGGTTCTGGACATTCGCGCTCACGCGGATGCCCTCCATGCCGATCCGCTGGCAGATGCGCTTCGGAAGCGTATAGCCCAGGGACAGGTTGCGGATACGCAGGTAGCTGGCATCATAGAGGTAGCGGGTGCTCGCGTCGATGTTGGAGCCGAGGTTGCTGGTACCCGCCTTGTGGGACTTGCCGTTGCCGGTGTCGGTCGGGGACTTCCAGCGTCCGAGGCCGGACTCGGCGAGCACGTTGTCGTCGTAGCGGTTGAGCGTGAAGGCGCGCGCGGCCGCGTAGATGACGTTGCCGCCCACCTGGCCGTCGATCGTCATCGCCAGGTCGAAGTTCTTGTAGACGAAGGTGTTGTTCCAGCCGTAGGTGAACTTCGGCTGGTAGTTGCCCACCAGCTGCATGTCATAGGTGTTGATCACGCCGTCAGGGGTGCCCTTCGGGCCGCTGTAGTCCTCGAACATCAGGTCGCCGAGGGCCTGGGTGCCCTTGCGGGCCTGCTTGAGGTCATCTTCGGTGTTGAACGTGCCGATCACCTTGTACATATACATGTCGCCCATCGGACGGCCCACGTAGTTGCGGATGACGTTGCTCCACTTGGTACCGGCGCGCTGGTTGGACAGCTGGTTCTGGCCGTCGGCCAGCGAGAGGATCTTGTTGCGGTTCAGCGACCAGTTGAAGGTGGTCTCCCACTGGAAGTCGCCCGTGAACGGACGGGCCGTCAGCTGGATCTCGATACCCTTGTTCTCGATCTGGCCGGAGTTCATGTTGATGCTGCCCGCGATACCGTTGAAGTTCGGGATGTTGGCCGGCATCACGATGTCGCTGACACGGCGGTAGAGGTCGACCGTCAGGTTGATCCGGTCGATGACGCCGAGGTCGAAACCGAGGTCGACCTGGTTGTTCTTCTCCCAGCCGAGCATACGGTTGGAGTAGGCGCTCGGATAGTAGCCCTTCACGGCGGTCGTGCCGAACACCACGTCGTGGTTCTTGTTCAGCGCGGAGATCCAGGCGTAGTTATTGCCGATCTGGTCGTTACCGGTCACACCGTAGCTGGCGCGGACCTTGGCGATGTTCAGCCAGCTCACGTCCTTCAGGAACGCCTCTTCGGAGAGGTTCCAGGCACCGGACACGGACCAGAAGATACCTGCACGGTTGTCCGGACCGAACTTGGAGGAACGGTCGCGGCGGATCGAAGCCGAGAGGATGTACTTGTTGTTGTAGTCGTAGATCAGACGGCCGAAGATGGCGTCGAACAGGTACTCGCTGAAAGCGGAGGAACCGTTCCACAGGGTCGCGCCGTTGACATTGGTGATGGTCGTGTTGTTGTAGGCCACCGGGTTGTCGGCGTCGGTGCGGTCGTCCTGGCGCACCCAGAAGCCGCTGTTGTACTCATAGTCGTAACCGGCCACCGCATTGAAGTGGTGCAGGTCGGCGATGTCCCACTTGTAGGTCGCCGTCGTGGACCAGTAGAGGTTGTAGCCGAAGTCCGCGCGCCGGTAGGCGTCGATGACGTTCAGGTACGGGGTGGACTTGTTGCCGGTATAAGCACCGCCGAGCATGTAGGCGCTCTGGTAGTACTCGCGACGGATCGAGTTCGTCGAGAAGTTCAGCGTCGAGCGGAGGGTCAGGCCCTTCAGCGGGGTCGCCTCGAGGAAGGCGCTGTTGACCGTACGGATCGTGTACGTGTCATCGTCGTTCTCCAGCAGGTTCGCCACCGGGTTGCGCCACTGGTTGTTCAGGCCGTAGGCAGGATAATGCTGCTGGGTCTGGGTGTAGTCGCCGTTGGGCTGGTACACAGGCAGGATCGGGGCGCCGGTCAGCACCTCGGCGATCACGCCGGTGTGGTCCTCGGTATTGCCGCCCGAAGGGGACTGGCTGCGGCGGTAGCTGTAGGTCGGGGAGAAACTCGCACCGAGCTTCAGCCAGTCGGTGAGCTTCGCCTCGAAGCCGCCCTTGACCGTCACTTTCTTGAAGAAGGAGTTCAGCAGGATACCGTCTTCGTTCTGGTAGCCCACGGAGAAATTGTAGCGGATCCGATCGCTGCCGCCCGTCACGCTGAGGTTGGCACGGGCGTTCAGCGCGTTGCGGAACACCTCGTCCTGCCAGTTCGTGTTGGGATAGTTGCCGCTCTTGCGCAGGTCGACCAGGTTCTGGAACTGGCCGATGGTGCCGCTGTTGGTACGGGCCTCGATGATCATGTCCAGGAAGTCGTCGGCATTCAGCACGTCCACGAAGTTCTGTGCCTGGCTGATACCCACCTGCGTGGAGAAGTTCACCTTCGGCTTGCCTTCCTTGCCATGCTTGGTCGTCACGATGATGACGCCGTTACCGGCCTTGGAGCCATAGATGGCTGAGGAGGCGGCATCCTTCATGATCTGGATGTCCTCGATGTCGATCGGGTTGAGGTTGTTGAACAGCTGCGCGTCCGTGGTCGGATAGCCGTCGATGACGTAGAGCGGGTCGTTGCCGCTGTTGACCGAACCGTTGCCGCGGATGCGGATCGCGGGAGCCGCACCCGGCTCGCCGTTCACCTGCTGCAGCGTGATACCCGAGGACATACCCGCCAGGGACTGGGCCATGGTGGAGTTCGGCATTTCCGCGATCTTGTTGCCCTTGACCGTGGAGATGGCTGTGGACACCGACCGCTTGGTGATGGAACCGTAACCCACGGCCACGGCTTCCTCAAGGAGCAGTCTGTCGTCCTGCAGGGTGATGGCCAGGTTGGGAGCTGCCGTCACGCGCTGGGTGACATAACCGATACACGAGATCTCGAGGTTCGTGCCGGGAGCCACGCGGATGGAGAATGCGCCGTTGACGTCCGTGATCACACCGTTGGTGGTGCCGGGCACAACGACGGAGGCACCGATGATCGGCTCGCCCGCCTGGTCCTTGACAGTTCCCGAAATCTGCTGCTGGGCAAACGCGGACACCGTCCCCAGCAGGAGGATCAGTGATGCGATCGCCATTCGAAGATGAGTTTTCATCATAATAGATTTTTGGTTAAACTGGTAAAAATGGTTAATAGTTTTATTTATTGATGTAAAGTTAGCAATTTAACTGAATAATAGATGCGTTTTGTCCGGGATTTGTCACAAGGAACCAGCCACAAAAAAAACCCGGCATCACTGCCGGGCTCAGGGTCAGGTCTGGAAAGACCTAGAAGCGGTAGCGGATGCCGAGGGCAATGCCCTGCCAGCCGAAGCCGCCGTAGTTGAAGTGGTAGACCGGCCTCCAGTCCAGGGAGATGTTGAGAGGCACGGAAGGGATCTCGAACTCCACACCCAGCTGTCCGGCGATACCGGCGTTGAAGCCCTGGTCACCGCTGTAATTGTAGAAACCGAGCTGCACACCAGGACCTACGTAGAAGTTGGCGATGCCGGCGTTGGCGAAGATGAAATCATACACGCCGGTCACATAGAAGCCGTGGCCGCTGCCGAGGAATCCGAGGTCAGCCTCGAGGAAACCGGCGCTGCCGCCATGCTGATAGGAAAGTTCTCCGCCGTAACCGGCGCGGAGACCGAGTGCGCGCGGCTGGGCGGAAGCCACAGCGGCGAACGCGAGTACTGAAAGTACAACAACAATAAACCTTTTCATTTCTATAAAATATTTAAAGGGTTATACGATACCGGAGAATCCGAGGAACGCCATCGCCATGATGCCCACGGTGATGAGCGCGATCGGAAGGCCCTTGAAAGCCTTGGGGACGTCGTTGCCCGCCAGGTGCTCGCGCAGGCCGGCGAACAGGCACATCGCCAGGCCGTAGCCGAGCGAAGTGGCGATCGCATAGACCGTCGCCTGGCCGAGGTTGAGCATGTGGGGGGCGCTGCCGCCGAAGGCGAAATCCTTGGTCACCACGGTGATGGCCACGCCGAGCACGGCGCAGTTGGTGGTGATCAGGGGCAGGAAGATACCCAGCGCCTGGTAGAGCGAGGGACTGATCTTCTTCAGCACGATCTCCACCATCTGCACGAGGGCGGCGATCACGAGGATGAAGGAGATGGTCTGCAGGAACTCCAGGCCGAAGGGGACCAGCAGGTACTGGTTCAGCAGGTAGGTCACGACGGTGGCGAGCGTGATCACGAAGCAGACCGCTCCGGACATGCCCGTGGCCGTGGAAAGCTTGTTCGACACGCCCAGGAACGGACAGATGCCGAGGAACTGGGCCAGCAGGATGTTGTTGACGAAGATCGCCGAAACAATGATCAGAAAGTATTCCATACGACCTACTTTTTAGCGAGATACTTGTTGAACAGGACCATCAGGAAGCCCAGCACGAGGAAGGCGCCCGGGGCCATCACGAAGGCCAGGATGCCGTCGCCGGCGATGAACTTCCAGCCGAAGAGCGAACCGCTGCCGAGGATCTCGCGCACGATGCCGATGACTGTCAGCGAAGCGGTGAAACCGAGACCCACGCCGAGGCCGTCGAGGGCGGATTCGCCCACGCTGTGCTTGTTGGCGAATCCCTCGGCGCGGCCGAGGACGATGCAGTTGACGACGATCAGCGGGATGAACAGCCCGAGGGTCTCGTAGACCGAGGGGGTGAAGGCCTGCATGAGCAGCTGGAGCACCGTCACGAAGGTGGCGATCACGGTGATGTAGACCGGGATGCGGACCTTGTCGGGCACCATCGGGGCGATCAGGGAGATCACGATGTTGCTGAGGATCAGCACGAACATCGTCGCGAGGCCCATCTCCAGGCCGTTCATCGCGGAAGTCGTGGTGGCCAGGGTCGGACACATGCCGAGCACCAGCACGAAGGTCGGGTTGTTCTTGACGAACCCGTCAGTCACGAAATGCCATTTACTCATTGCCCTGTCCTCCCTCGTTAAGTTTGTTGAACACCTTGACGGCATTGGAGACCGCCAGCGCATAGGCCCTGGAGGTGATCGTGGAGGCCGTGATGGCATCCAGGTCGCCGCCGTCCTTCTTGACGGTCAGGCTCTTCTGCTTCGGGTCGAAGCCCTGGAACTGGCTGATGAAATGCTCGTCCGTCGTGCACTTGGCACCCAGGCCCGGAGTCTCGCTGTGCGAGAGGACCGTGGTATTGTGGACCGTGCCGTCGGCGGCGATGCCGACCATCAGCTTGAGCGCACCGCCGAAACCGGACGTCGAGGAGATGACGGCACAGCCGGAATCCGTCTTGTAGTAGGTATAGTCCGTGCCGTCCACGTTGATGCTCCCCTGCTCCGGCGTGCCGGTGAATTCCGGCAGCACGGCGGCGATGGAAGCGGTGGTCTTGGCGCGGGCGGCCTCGTCGATCGGCTCCTTGGTCACGGCGTAAGCAACGCCGACCACGGCCGCACAGATCAGGCAGACCGCCGACAGGCAGAGGACCATGTTCTTGAGTGTAGATTCAGCTGCCATATTATGCCCTCCCGTATTTTTTCTGGTGGAACCACATGTTGAGGAGCGGCACGGCGCAGTTCATCAGCAGGATGGCGAACGACATGCCCTCCGGGTAGGAGCCGAAGTAGCGGATCATCATACAGATGAGGCCGATGCCGATACCGTAGATGACGCCGCCCAGGGTGCTCATCGGCGAGGTGACGTAGTCCGTCGCCATGAACAGGGCGCCGAGCATCGCACCGCCGGTCAGCAGGTTGAACGGCACGCCGGTATAGACATCCGGGTTGATCCCGTGGAAGATCAGGGCGATCAGGGCCATCGTGCCCAGTACGCTGAGCGGGATCCAAGGCTTCACGACGCGACGGATCAGCAGGTAGACGAAGCCGATCAGCAGGGCGCCGGCAGAGATCTCACCCGCGGACGCACCGGCATCCCACAGGAAGGAGGCCAGGTCATAGTTGTTGGCCGCCATGAACTGGGGAATGGTGGAGCCGGACTTGATGGCTTCCTTGAGCGCACCCAGCGGCGTGGCGCCGGAGACGGCGTCGGGCAGCGCGATGAAGCCCGGCGTCGGCGTCCAGTTGGTCATCTGGGCGGGGAAGGAAACCAGCAGGAACACACGGCCGGTGATGGCCGGGTTGAAGACGTTCTGGCCGATGCCGCCGAAGGGCAGCTTGGCCACGCAGATGGCGACCACCGCACCGATGAACACGATCCACAGGGGAATCGCGGACGGCAGGTTCATCGCCAGCAGGAGTCCGGTGACGACGGCCGACAGGTCGCCGACCGTGGACGGTTTCTTCAGCATCCATTTGGTGACGGCCCACTCCAGCAGCACGCACGAGGCGACGCTGACGAGCAGGACCAGCAGTTCGGCCCAGCCGTAGGCCAGGACGGAAACCAGGATGGCAGGGCACAGCGCGATGATGACATCCCGCATGATCGAGGTCGTGGAGATGTCCGCGTGGATGTGCGGAGAAGGAGATACGATATACTTCTTGTCCATACGCGATTACTTTTGGGGTTGCTGGGCGGCTTTCGCGGCCTCGGCGGCCGCCTTCGCAGCCGCGGCGCGGGCGCGGATGACACCCATCACCTGGCCTTTGGCCTGGCGGATGTTGTCCAGCAGCGGGAGGTGGGCCGGGCAGCTGTACAGGCAGCAGCCGCATTCGATACAATCCTGGGCCGCATTCTTCTCGAGCGCTTCGATGTCGCCCGCCTTGTAGAGGCGGTTGAGCAGGAAGGGCTCCAGGCCCATCGGGCAGGCGTCCGCGCATTTGCCGCAGCGGATGCAGTTCGTCTCCGGATGGCGGCGGGTGGCAGCCTCGCTGAGGTAGAGCACGGACGAGGAACCCTTGACCGTGGTGGCGTCGAGGTTGCTGATGGCCTTGCCCATCATCGGGCCGCCGCTGACCAGCTTGGCAGCCGTCTGCGGGATGCCGCCGGCCTGCTCCACGATGAACGAGAGCGGCACGCCGATGCGGAAGAGGTAGTTGTGCTGGAGGTTGCCGGGGATATGGTCGCCGGTGATGGTCAGCACGTTGGTGATCAGCGGCTTGTTCTTCTGGACGGCTTCGTAGACCGCCAGCGAAGTGGCGACGTTCTGCACGACGGCGCCGACGTCGATCGGCAGGCCGCCGGACTTGACCTGGCGCTTCATCACGGCGTCGATCAGCTGCTTCTCACCGCCCTGCGGATAGCGCTTCTTGAGCTCCTGGACGGTGATACCGGGATAGCCGAGCTCGGCCACGGCCGCGCCCATCGCGCGGATGGCCTCGGGCTTGTTCTCCTCGATGCCGATCACGCACTTGCAGCCGCCCAGCACCTTCTGCATGATGGCGGCGCCGATGACGATCTCCTTCGGACGCTCGATCATGATGCGGTAGTCGCTGGTCAGGTACGGCTCGCACTCGGCGCCATTGATGATCAGGCACTCGGCCACCTTGCCGGGGGCCGGGTTGAGCTTGACGTGCGTGGGGAAGGTCGCACCGCCCAGACCCACGACGCCGCAGGCCTTGATCCGGTCGAGGATCGCCGCCTTGTCGTCGGGGATGGCGGTCACCAGGGTCTTGGAACGGTCGATCGCGGGATCCCACTCGTCACCCTCGACGGCGATCTCCACGTGCATCACGGGATTGCCGGCGAGGTCCTTGCGGGGCGCGATGGACTTGACCGTGCCGGAGACCGGCGAATGGACGAAGGCGGAGATGAACCCGCCCGGCTCCGCGATCACCTGGCCCACCTTGACGGTGTCGCCCACGGCGACCACCGGCTTGGCCGGGGCGCCCAGGTGCTGGGCCATCGAGACCCAGACGGTCTGCGGGAGCGGCAGCTCCTCGATGGCGCACTCGCGTGCATATTTGCTGTCATGGGGGTGGACACCGCCCATGGAGAATGTCAGTTTACCCATTGGGAACCTCCTTTTTTACAGGGGCTCCGCCCCTGACCCCTGCGTCCATAACCCCCTTTCCGACTTCGCTCTCGCGAAGTCCCGGGGTCGGCCGGTCGGCTGATGCCG
>Ga0310697_10004986_pt1 | contig 12930 bp, 9 predicted proteins | sample 172DNAGHGlowgp2_FD_203883 | JGI IMG/M metagenome (GOLD analysis project Ga0310697, IMG submission 203883) | Sheep rumen microbial communities from Palmerston North, Manawatu-Wanganui, New Zealand - 1728 DNA GHGlow gp2 (v2) (version 2) | ecosystem: Host-associated > Mammals > Digestive system >...
GCTTGGGTCAACCACATTGACTGCCGGGGCATTGGGGTCAATGGTCTTGTCAATCAGTTTGAGCATTTCTGAGCAATAGCGTTGGCCCAGTTTAATGACGCCGTCACGATTAAAGTGGTAGGAGTCATGGCCATTACCTTTTAAATCTTCAGAAGATGCCAGCCCAAACTTCTTGAACTTGCTGCTCAACTGGGCGATGCCTCCGTTCTTGCTCCCGCAGCAGCTTCCCTTACCGGAGTTGTCAGGGTCATTCATCAATTCGCCAGCTACAAATGGGACCTCGTTTTCGTCAAGGCCAAGGGCGTCTACAATGTCTTTGTAGGTCTTGTAAACTGTGTTACGCCAATTGTCATCGGTACCATCGCTTTCGCCCTGGTGGAAAATAAAACCCTTGATTACTCCTACTTCTTTAGCTTTTTTAGCTAATTCCAAAATGCGTCCTGGAGGATTTTCGTCGTAATCATTAATCCAACCCCAGCCCTTGATGTTTTTGCCGTCTCCATCGAAATAGGCTTGATATTGGTCTTTGTCAAATGCTCTGATACTCACCGCACCGATTGCCACAGGGATAATACCCACGGTAACACCCGGCAGGGAATCGACCATGGCACGGCCGAAGTAGTCTGCAGGGGAGAGGTTCTCAAAACTATGGAACATCGGCGGAATTGCAGGGTACCATTTGCCAGTTTCGATAGATTGGTTGGTGTTGCCGCTACGCTGGCTTGCATATGCTGTATGGGAGGCGAGCATTATGAAGTTCGGTTTAGCGACCTGGTCGCTGTCAGGGTGAATCTCTCCATTTCCGGCCATATTGCTTTGCCCGTAGGCAATGTAAATATGAAAATTGGGGTTGGGAGCCGCATGGATATGGATGGCAAGCAATAAAACTACGCCTATCATCCATATGGTGACAGTCAAAATCGTTGAAACCTTTTTGACAACCATTTTACCACTTCGTTCCGTATTTTTATTCAGACTCTACTTTGTTATAGCAATCCGTTTTACCGCACCGCCGTGGCTGGGCTTTAGCAGATAGAATCCAGAACACTTTACCAGATTCGTGACCGTGGTCTTTATGTCTACATTGTCACCGTTTTTGATGGCAAAACTGGCCACCTTGCCGCCACGTAGGTCAAACACGTTGTAGGTGATGGTGGAACCTGCATTGAATAGTGCCAATTTTGGCAATGCGGTAGGAACATCTTCGATCTTTGCGTCGTTTCCCTTTGCAAAGGCGAAAAAGTCTACATCGAACCAGGCTCCTGTTACGGTCATCCGCAAGATATGGGTACCTGCGGTGGTGATGTTCACATTGGCCTGAATGGTGTCAAATGCGTCAAAGTCTGTTCCTTTTCTCTCAAAACTTGCTAGGTCAAAACTTGTTAGTGGTTCGCCATCCAAGGAAAGCGTGAAACCCGAGGTCTTGTTGTCGGTGGCTACGGAAGCGAATATGGTGTAGTTGCCAGCTTCTGCCACATTGACGGTCCATTCCAGCCATTCGCCTTCCGCATTGTAGCCTACCACATAGCCGGTTGCCTTCTTATAGATGTCAACACCGGTGCCTTCGCGATAACTTGTGCCACCATTGCTTTCGGCACCGTGATCTTCGGTATCGCCTTCGCTGTAGGATTTATTTGCATAGCCAGAACCAGGTACATCGAAATTTTCCGCTTCAATTTTCCCAGGAATATTTGCGGCAACACCACCAAACGGCGTTTGCTTCTGGGGTTCACTTGCTTTACAGTTGTCTCCGCTGCAGGTAAAGCTCCATTCCAGAACGCCCATGGTTGTATCTTTTGTACCCTTAAAGACAATAAAGAGTTCGCTAATTCTGCCTGTTAGACCAGAAACGGTGCATTCGTTCTCTTCGAATCTTGTAAATTTCCCTTCTTTGTCAACATCGTAGTAATTGAGTGCACCTTCGTCGTTCGTATTGGGAGTTTTTTGATTTTCTGTCTTTTTGAGTGTGCAGGTTCCCGCGGCGGTACCCGTGGGTGATCCAGTGTGGATTTCAATTTTATTGTCGTCTCTGATACTTGATGCAACAACCTTAAAGCTCTTGGCTCCTTCCGTGCCAAAGTTGACGCCGGATACGCGAATCCAGGATTCCTTGGTGGCATAAGGTGTCAGAACATGCTTTGCAGCAATGCCCCTTTCCCAGTCGCTCTGATTCCAGTCGGTGTAGCTACGAATATTCCGTTGCTTGGAACTTGTGAGTGCGGGGTAGGTGGCGTATGGATTGAAATCTTCAATTTGCTCAGGACCTTCGTTGGTGAAATTCAGCGATTGCAATGTTCCGTCTGTATTGTGAAACATTTCGTCAATGCTTACGCTGCGATGGTATGCAGGAGCTGGATTATCAGGAGTACTTGTTAGTACCCCGTTTTTATCGTATGTTACATCATTATTTGGAGCTTTGGGGTGTTCCGTTGATTGAACTAGACGACGGTCGTGGTATACCACGTACCATTTATCTTTAAATTTGGCTATGCCGTGATGGTTGTTGTTATATGCATTAATATTTTGCCCATTGATGTTGGGGTTCTCCATGAAGATACCCCTATAGGTATAGGGCCCTGTCACTTTGTCTGAAGTTGCATAGGCTATTTTTAAATTTGTAGTACTGTAAGAAAGATAATAGGTGTTGCCATTCTTATGGATGTAGGAGGCTTCCATGGCGGCAGGGCCACCTAATTGCAGCTGAACCTTTGAATCTACGCTAAAACCGTTAACTTGTGAATTGAACTTGTAAATGTTGAAGTTGTTATTGGCGTTTTCCTTTGATGGACGGGGAGGATAGTTTCCGTATTCGTCTGGACCACCGCCACCACCAACGGTGAAGTACCCGGATCCATCGTCGTCAAAGAAAATGGCAGGGTCAAAGCACCAGCTAATCTGATCGCAATCAGCTATACCGCCACCCCAGTTGTTTAATAGTTTTTTACCCCCGGAGACGGGATTCTTGTATGGCCCTTCAATTGTCTCGGATTCGATAAGTCCAATTCCGCCGCCACCGCCGTCGGGGAATACGATGTGAAACTTTTTGTCGGGTCCAATGGCTATACCGGACGCCCAAACATTGCCTATATTTTCGTATTCGCGTTTTGCACCATAAATGATGCCGTAGTCGGTCCAGTTTTTCATGTCTTTGGATGCGAATGCGTAAAGGACGCGGATGTCATAATCGTATGAGGGGGCCGGATCGTCTGAATCAGCGATAATGTAGAAGTATTCGTCGTCAGCTGTTGCCGCCGGGTCAGCCAGGTAGTGATAACTGGAAATAGGGTTGTCAGCCAATCCAAATGTGACGAGGCCGGCTACTGCAATGAGTGTTTTTTTTATCCCCTTAACCATCCTGTTTTTCATAGATTCTCCCATTTTATTTATCTATGTCAAAAATTTAGACTTGTAAAGCAAAAGAACGGACTTTTGGCCCGTTCTTTCTGTGGATAATTTGTCAATGGAGAATGGCGCTAAAAACGCCTATTCGCTTTTGGGTGTAAACTTATCTAAACCGAAAAACTCAATGTCGTCAATCCAGAATTCGCCACCGGCACCTCCAAAGATGGAAATGTTGGTGACTCCATCCTTGACTGCGTCCCATCCCACGTTGCCGCCATTGTCATCTTCTGCTTCAACCATGTCGGCCGGGGTAAAGGAATAGCGGGTCCATTGTTCTGCCAGCACAATGTGGATCCAGGACTTGATGCTTGTAATATTGGCCTTGGAGTCGGCCGTGACGATGTCAAAGGAGAAGGAAATGTATTTCTTGACAGAGCCCCTAGCCCAGAATACGACAGAATCCAAAGCGCTCATGTCGACATGACCACCTAGGTATTGCCCCATCAATGCCCAGTTATAATCAGCATCGTTTGTGCATTGGAAATGTGCCGCTAGACCGTTGCGTCCTTCACCAGCTTCGGAGATTTCAAGGCTTCCGGAGGCTTTCTCGGAATGGGATTCGTACCATGCGGAAACGCCGTTTTCAAAATCATCGAATACAAAGTGTTTCAGTGTATCTTTGGGAATGGTGTCTGTGTCGGCGGTATCCGCGGCTACGGTATCTGCAGTTGCTGTATCCTTAGAAACGGAGTCCTTGGGCGGAGCTGTTTTATCGACCAGGTTGACGGGTTCTGAACCGTCGCAACCCACACATAGCTGTTCTTCTGTGAGGATCTGGGAAACGGTTGCTCCCGCGCTGTTGGTTTGCGAGTGGACCAGCACGAATTCGAACATGCCTTCGGGGAGAGACTCGAAGGAGAAATTGCCCTGGGAGTCTACGGGAACCTTGTATTCCAGACCGCGAATCATGACCCAGGCGGGGTATTTGTCCGTGTAGGCCTTGCCTTCAAAAGATGCGGGAATGCCTGTTTGTACAGTCACTACCTTGCCGGAGTCATTATCGACTTGAGTGATTTCGAAAGAGGTAGCTCCCTTTTGTTCCTGCTCATCTTGGAGACCGCGAACTTCTACGATGTAATTGCCTCTGGGCAGGGAATCCAATTCCAAAATTCCGTTTTCGTCGGTCTGAGGATGCTGGGTAGAATTCAGATCAGCATCGTCTGCGAAATACTTTGAATCATGGATGATGACGTACGCCTTGGAGGCGTTCTCCCCATTGGCCAATTTTACATGGAAGGCTATGGAGTTTTCAGTCTCGAGAGAAGAGCCAGCAACGTCGTTATTGTTGGAACAAGCGACTAGCATTGCCAGTGCAGAAAATCCTATGTATTTTACCCAAATCATCTTCGTCCTGTAACCCCTAATATACCTTATTTTATTTGTTTTTGTGGGCTACAGGGAAAAATGCCATAGAAAGTTGCATTACCCTGTCGGGATTTTTGGCTCCATCCACCCTTTTTTGAACAAGACGGCGGAATTCCTTGAGCATGTCCCCCAAGTCGTCGAAGCAGGCCTGATCTACGGAAAGGGTCAGGGTGGAAATATTCCGTTCTTCAACGGGGGTGTTTTCCAGAGAATCTGCGGCAAGTCCTAGAATCTGACGCTGGAACTTGCGGACGGCGATTTTCTTTTCTGGGCCGCCGACAGTCAGGTGGGCGTCGGTCAGGGCCAGCTTGCCCGAGGCCATTTTCTTGACAAGTCCAACCTCCAGCAGGGTGTCGATGGCCTCTTTGGCCTGTTCCTCGGTAATAGGCGGGCAAATATCTTTGGCGATTTGCTTCAGGTTTACCGTACCGCCGTTCAGTTCCAGGTAGGCGCGCACGGCAGGAATCCACCAGTTTTCCAAAAGTTTCAATTCGGCCTGTTGCAGGCTGTGGAGGTGTACGTCACGGAGGGAGAGGGCCTTGGCCATCAGCTCTTCCCGTTTGTTCTTGTCCTTGGTGACGGCTGCAGAATAAAGTAACTCAAAATACTCCGCCTGCCTGCCAGAAAGGGCGAGAATGTCCTTGGCGGCGGGGAGGGCATGGGCGGGGAGGTGCTGTTTTTTCTGGAGCACGCGATAAAGGTAGCTGGAATCCAATCCCAGCTTGTCGCCCATCATGCGGTAACTATACAAAGGCATCTCCGCCTTCCTGCGGTCGTAATACTCCTTCAGGAAGTCGCGGTAGTCCTGTGTGTCAGAAAACTCAATCATTTTATCCAAAAATACCTTTATAAATTGCCCTAAAATGAAAAAAAACGCCAATTTGCATGGATAAATTGTCCATAAAGGCTGTTGAGAACGTGACGGAAATCACAAAGCGGGTGGGTACCTTGCCAAAACAGATGAATATTTCTATATATGAAAATATGAATGATTGTTCACATAATAACAAACCGCTTTCCCTGGACACCCTCTTTGAGCTGTCCGAATTTTTCAAGTTTTTTGGGGATACCACCCGTATCCGCATTATCGAGATTCTCCTTTCGGGGGAGATTTCGGTGAACGAGATAGCGGAAAAACTGCAACTGGGGCAGTCGGCGGTAAGCCACCAGCTCCGGATCTTGAGAACGGCGGGCCTGGTGAAACCCCGTAGGGTAGGGCGCACCGTTTTCTACGCCCTGGACGACGAACATATCGGCCTGATTTTCAATACGGGCCTTGCACACATTATGCACAAGAAGGGAGTGTAAAATGCCTGACTTTGCCGAAATTCTTGAGAGGTTCTTTTGGCAATTTATAACGCTTTTTTCAGAGATGGCCCCGTTTTTGTTGCTGGGCTTTTTGCTGGCGGGAATCTTGCATGTGTGGGTGCCGAACCACCTGTACGTGCCGAAAATTTCCAGGCCGAATTTCAAGTCGGTGCTTTGGTCGGCCCTGTTCGGTGTGCCGCTTCCTATATGCAGTTGCGGCGTGATTCCCACCTCCATTGCGCTCCGGCGTGAAGGGGCCAGTAAGGGCGCCTGCGTCAGTTTCTTGATTTCGACTCCGGCTACGGGCGTTGATTCCATTTTGGCGACCTATTCGCTTTTAGGCGGACCTTTTGCGGTGCTTCGCCCCATTGCTGCCTTTGTGACGGCTATGCTTGGCGGTGTGTTCACGAATTTGGTGACCAAAAACGAGCCGGAAACAGGTGTTGCGGTCTTCGGAGAATCTCATGAGCATGAACACCACGGTCATGAGCATTGCGACTGTGAAGAGGGCCGTTGCTCTTGCGGGCACGAAGACCCTGACCGTCATGAAAAGGCGTCTTTTGCGCAAAAGGTCAAAGGGACTTTTGAATACGGCTTTGTGAACATGATTGGGGACGTGAGCAAGTGGCTGGTTATCGGTTTGTTGCTGGGGGCGTTGATCGCTGCGTTCGTTCCTGATGATTTCTTCTTGTTCCTGCACGAATACCCGCTGCTTTGCATGCTGGTGGTGCTGGTACTTGCCATGCCCATGTACACTTGCGCCACGGGTTCTATCCCTCTGGCCTTGGCCCTGGTTGAAAAAGGTATTACGCCGGGAGCTGCCCTGGTGCTATTGATGGCGGGACCCGCCACGAGTATAGCCAGTATGCTGGTGGTGGGAAAGGCCTTCGGCAGGCGTACCCTTTTTGCATACCTGGCCTCCATCGCGTTTGGAGCGCTGTTCTTTGGGGTTATCGTAGATACGTTCTTTATGGATACGTTCCTGGCTTCCATGTTGCCCCATGGCTCCGCGGAATGCCACGGTCATGGGGCGCTGGGCCTGTTTGATTACGCTTGCGCGTTGCTCTTGGCGGCGCTCATGATTTATGCGAAGTTTGCCCACAAGGGTTGTGGTTGCCATGGCGGTTGTTGCGAATGCGGGCACGAGCATGAGTGCGGTTGCGATGAGCATGACCACTGCGATTGCGAACACGAACATTCTCATGATCACGAGGAACGCGTCGTATGTTTTTATCGGGTAAATGGCATGACCTGTAGCCACTGTAAGGCCTGTGTGGAGAAGGCGGTCCGGCTGCTAGACGACGTGGAGTCCGCCGTTGCCGACGTGTCCCGCAAGGAACTCCGTGTGGAATGGCACGACGGGCACGATGTGGACGAATCGGCCCTGAAAAAGGCTGTCGAAGACGCCGGATTCGAATTCGGCGGCCGGGTTTGAGCAGCTAGTCTTAAACCGTCTTGCCCGTCAACCCCCGATTGTCATGCCCGCCTTGTGCGGGCATCTCCTTTTCTTCCTGCAATAAAAATTATATTATCCCTCGTTATGCACATCCGTATTACCACAGAGACCAAGAACCGCCTGCTCCGCTTTTACAGGAACAAGCGGGCCTTCGTGTCGCTGGTGGTGCTGTTGGTGGCCTACCTCCTTTCGCTGACAAGCCCCTGGACGGTAAACGATGAACCGCTGTACCTCAAGTATAACGGCAAGAGCTATTTTCCGGCCTTTGTGCGTTACAGCGAACAGGAATTTGGCGGTGACTACCAGACCGAAGCGGATTACGGCAAGCTTTTTGCCGACGTTCGTGAATGCGAAGAAGAAGCGGCGGAAGGCTACACGAAGGCAGGGGGCTGTCCCGAGATGTGGGCCTTGATGCCACCCATTGCCCATGATCCTTTGAAGGCGGACTTGACTGAAGAAGGCGCTCCGCCATTTGCCCCCAGTTCCCGCCATTGGCTTGGTACCGACAGTAACGGTCGCGATGTGCTTGCCCGCCTGATTCACGGGTTCCGCATTTGTATTTCTTTCAGTCTGTTTCTCACCATTCTCGGGACTTTCCTCGGCATTGTCATTGGCGGTATCCAGGGGTATCTGGGCAAGTTCTGGGATACCGGAATGCAGCGCATGATCGAAATCTGGTCGTCGCTCCCCATGCTCTATATCGTGATTTTGATCGGGAGCATTTATGGCCGCAGTTTCTGGCTGCTGATTTTGATTATGGCAGCCTTCAACTGGATTTCATTAAGCTATTACATGCGCGGTGAATTCCTGAAACTCCGCAACATGACCTATGTGCAGTCGGCAAAGGTCCTGGGCCTTGGGCACAGGCATATCTTTTTCAAGGAAATCTTGCCAAACGCATTGACTCCTGTGGTGACGCTTTTCCCCTTTACCTTGATTGGCGGTATCGGAAGCCTGACATCCCTTGATTTTTTGGGCTTTGGGCTGCAACCACCTACGCCCAGCTGGGGCGAACTCATGAGCCAGGGGCTGAACAACCTTTATGCACCGTGGATATCTGTAAGCACCGTCGCTGCACTTTTCATTACGCTGTTGCTCACCACATTTGTTGGAGAGGGCGTCCGGGATGCTATGGATCCGAAGTCGGGAGACCGGTATGAATAGTGTGTAATGAGAAATGTGAGATTAAGAAAGTCTCTTTCAAAAGGAAGATTTCACATTCCACAATCCATATCTCATGCTTCGCACTAACCACTAACCACCAACCACTAACCACTGACCACTGACCACTGACCACTGACCATGTCACACCTGCTTGATATAAACGACCTGTCCGTTGCATTCGGTCATCACAAAAATGGTGAACCGGCGGCAACACCCGTCCAGGTGACAGACCGAATCAGCTTTTATATTGACGACGGTGAATTCTTTGCCTTGGTGGGGGAGTCTGGCTGCGGCAAGAGCGTTACCGCCATGGCCATTTTGCGGCTCTTGCCCACGCCTTCGGCGAAGGTGGTCGGAGGTTCTGTGCTGTTGCGTCGTGATGGCGACGAAACGATTGACCTGACTAAAATTTCCCTGAAGGAGATGCAGCGGGTTCGCGGTTCCGAAATATCCTGTATTTTTCAGGAGCCCATGCAGGCCTTGAATCCGGTACTGACAATCAAGAAACAGCTCCTGGAAGTGTTCAAGTTCTGCGAAAGGAAGTGCGCCGATCCCGTGTCCGAAATCCGGAACATGCTTGCTCTGGCGGGCTTCAAGGACATTGACCGCGTGCTGGATTCGTACCCTCACGAGCTTTCGGGCGGCATGCTCCAGCGTATCTGCATTGTGATGGCGCTACTCCCGAAACCCAAGCTGATTATTGCCGACGAGCCTACTACGGCCCTGGATGTGACTGTCCAGGCACAGGTTCTTGCAGTGCTGAAGGACTTGGCCAAAACTACGGGGACGGCGGTACTCCTGATTACCCACAACATGGGAATTGTTTCCCAGTATGCAGAACGCATGGCTGTGATGTATGCCGGCCGTGTTGTTGAGATAGGGGCCACTAACGAGGTTATCTCTTCGCCTATGCACCCCTATACCCGAGGGCTCCTCTCGGCCATTCCCGAAAGCCACGAAGATCTTGGAACCCTGCGCTCTATTCCGGGCCAGGTGCCCCATGCCAGGGATTTTGTACAGGGTTGCCGCTTTGCGGACCGCTGCGAATTGTGCGACAGGCCTTGCCTAACGGCTGAAGTCCCGCCTTGCGTCAAGGTCGGCACCCACGAAGCCTACTGTTTCAAGATTTAATTTTCCCTTAAACTGTTGTTTCCGCGATTTATATTGTCATTCCCGCGAAAGCGGGAATCTTCTATTTTTGAAGGGTTTATACCCTAATAAAAGGGAGATGCCCGACTGAATCGGGCATGACGTAGAGATGAAATTTCTAAATTTTCGCCGTAAAAATTTAAAGGATCCTATTATGGCAATGCAAGACATGAATGACCAGGTGCAGGCTCGCCTCGCGAAGCTTGCGAAGTTCAAGGAAATGGGTGTGGAGGCTTATCCGCACAAGTTCAACCGCACGCACGATTCCAAGGTTTTGAAAGAAAACAAGGCTGCCCTGATGGCGTCTGGTGAAGAAGTTGCTTTTGCTGGCCGCGTGGTTCGCTTCAACCGCAAGGGAAAGATGTGCTTTATGCACCTGAAGGATCGCTATGGCCGCTTGCAGGTGGTGGTGGCCCGCGACGAGGTGGGCGAAGAAAACTACGAAATCGTCAAGATGACTGACCTCGGTGACTTTATCGGCGTGAATGGCTTCATGTTCGAAACCCAGACGGGCGAATACTCCGTGCACGTGAAGAAGGTGACCATGCTCAGTAAGGCTGTGCGCCCGCTTCCGGTGGCCAAGGAAAAGGTGGACGAGAACGGCAACAAGGTGGTGTTCAACGAATTTGCCGACGTGGATACCCGCTACCGTCAGCGTTACATTGACATGGCCTTGAACGATGATGTGAAGGACGTGTTCATCAAGCGTTTCAAAATTCTGCAGGCTATCCGCGAATACCTCATCGAAAAGGGATTCATCGAAGTCGAAACTCCGACGCTCCAGCCGATTTACGGCGGTGCAAACGCCCGTCCGTTCACCACGCACCACAACGCTTGCGACATGACGCTCTACCTGCGCGTGGCTCCGGAACTTTACCTCAAGCGCTGCATCGTGGGTGGCATGGAAAAGGTGTTCGAGTTCAGCAAGAACTTCCGTAACGAAGGCATGGACCGCACCCACAGCCCGGAATTCACCGGTCTCGAATTCTACGAAGCCTACGCCGACTACAACGACATGATGGTGCACTTCGAAAACATTTACGAACGCGCCTGTATCGCTGCGAACGGCACCACCAAGATTGACTACCAGGGTAAGGAAATCGACTTCAAGGCTCCGTGGCCTCGTTACAGCATGATCGAGGCTATCGAAAAGTTCGGCGGCCTTAAGGTCAACGAAATGAGCGACGACGAAATCAAGGCCAAGATGGAAGAACTGGGCGGCCACCTGGATGGTGAATTCAGCCGCGGCCGCGGAATCCTCGAACTGTTCGAGCTCACCGTGGAAGACAAGCTCATCCAGCCGACCTTCATCAAGGACATGCCCACCGAAAGCACCCCGCTCTGCAAGAAGCACCGTACTATCGAAGGGCTTATCGAACAGTTCGAGCCCTACGCTAACGGATGGGAACTGGGCAACGCCTATACCGAACTGAACGACCCCATCCGTCAGCGTGAGCTCCTGGAAGACCAGGTGCGCCGCGGCCGCGGTGGCGAAGGTGAAACCCACCCTATGGATGAAAACTTCATGCACGCTATCGAATCTGGCCTGCCTCCTACCGGTGGTGTGGGATTCGGCATTGACCGCATGGTCATGCTCCTCACGAACCAGCAGACCATCCGTGACGTTCAACTGTTCCCGCTGATGAAGCCGGAGACCTGCTAAGCAGAGCCTAGCTGCTCTCAGTAAACAGTGGTTAGTGGTTAGTAAACAGGATTGCGTTCAGGTTTGCAATGGCCCAGAGTTATAAGGACTTAGTTGTTTGGCAAAAAGCGATTGATTTAACAGTCGCTGTTTACCAATTGACAAAACAGTTTCCTAAAGAGGAATTGTTTGGACTTGTATCTCAAATGCGGCGAGCTTCTGTTTCTATAGCAAGTAATATTGCAGAAGGTGAGGGGCGAAAGTCTAAAAAAGAGTTTGCTCATTTTTTAGGAATTTCTTTAGGATCTAAAGCCGAACTTGAAACGCAACTGATTTTGTGTGAACGTGTAGGGCTAGCTTCAAATTCAGAGATATCTTTGTTAAAAAGTTCATTAGATGAGGTTGGAAAGATGCTGGCCAAACTCAAGGAAAAGCAGAATTTCAAGTCCAAAGAATCCTAATCACTAACCACCAACCACTAACCACTTTCTCTCGTCTCTCGTCTATGATACGCAAACTCGAACTTCTAATCGCCTGGCGTTACCTGGGGGCTCAACGGAAGAGCCTGTTTGTATCGCTTATCGGCATTTTCAGTATGCTGGGGGTGAGTATCGGCGTGTTTGCGCTGGTGGTGGCCCTCGCTGCGGTGAACGGTTTCGAGGAAGAAGTCACCGCCCAGATGATAGGGAAGGACGCCCACTTTGAACTGATGGCCTACAACGGTGAGCCCGTTACCGCCTACGATAGCCTTATCAACGAAGTCAAGACTCGGGATTCTTCTGTAGTAGCCGCCTCTCCCTTTATCATCTACAAGGTGGGAATCAGCTCCAAGAAGGTGAACGACGGTATCGTGATTTACGGTATCGACCCGGAAACGGCGAAGAACGTCACCGACATCCACAAGTCCATTAAGTGGGGCAGTTACTCTGTAGATAGCCTGGAAGACATGGGCGGTACCCGCCGTCCGGGAGTGATTCTCGGGTCGGGCCTGGCCAACCGCCTCCGGGTGGTGGTAGGCGACAAGCTGGTGCTCCAGACTTTCCAGAGCCCGGACGAGATGATGACCGCCGGTGGCCCCAAGATGATGATGTGCGTGGTCAGCGGTATTTTCGAGACCGGTACCTACGAATACGACGGCAATCTGGCCTATGTGGGAATTCCCGAACTTCAGAAACTCCTTGCCATGGGCGATGCGGTGACGGGCATCCAGTTCCGCATCAAGGACCATTGGAAAGCAGGGGAGGCCATCGACAAGGTGTCGGAGTGGCTGACATACCCGTACTACGTTATTGATTGGAAAACCAAGAACATTACCCTCCTCAAGTGGATGAACTACGAAAAGTTCATCGTGGCGGCGGTGATTTGCCTCATTATCTTGGTGGCGGCATTCAATATCATCAGTTCCCTCATCATGGTGGTCATCGACAAGACCAAGGAAATCGGC
>Ga0310697_10004987_pt1 | contig 12927 bp, 10 predicted proteins | sample 172DNAGHGlowgp2_FD_203883 | JGI IMG/M metagenome (GOLD analysis project Ga0310697, IMG submission 203883) | Sheep rumen microbial communities from Palmerston North, Manawatu-Wanganui, New Zealand - 1728 DNA GHGlow gp2 (v2) (version 2) | ecosystem: Host-associated > Mammals > Digestive system >...
CCATGGCCGTAGTCTCAACGCACTGAGGCCTTAGCACCGGCGTACCGATGATATCGGATTGGAACTGCATGATGAAGTTGTTGGCGGAAGCGCCGCCGTCTACCTTTAAAGCCTCCAATTTGATCCCGGAATCCTTCTCCATGGCGAATAGAAGGTCCGCTGACTGATAGGCAAGAGATTCCAGTGTAGCGCGGATGATATGATTCCGATTCACGCCGCGAGTCAGGCCCACGATACAGCCTCGCGCATACTGATCCCAATACGGCGCGCCGAGACCGGTGAAGGCCGGGACCACATAGCAGCCGTTGGTGTCCGGAACCAGGGAAGCGTATTTCTCCGATGCCGGGGCGTTTTCTACGAGACCCATTTCATCCCGGAGCCACTGGATGGAAGCGCCTGCCACGAACACAGAACCCTCCAGCGCATATTCAACCTTCCCGTCCAAGCCCCAGGCAATGGTGGTGACCAGCCCGTTTTTTGAGTACTTTATTTCAGTACCGATGTTCATAAGGGTGAAACAGCCGGTGCCGTAGGTATTCTTCGCTTCGCCGGGGTGGAAGCATGCCTGGCCGAACAGGGCAGCCTGCTGGTCCCCCGCCGCCCCGGCCATGGGGATGGATCCCCCGAACCATTCGGGGTCCGTATAGCCGAACAGTCCGGAGGAGGGACACACCTCGGGCAGGATGCATTTGGGAATGTTCAACTCTTTAAGAATCTCGTCATCCCATTTCAGATCTCGGATATTGAACATCAATGTACGGGAGGCGTTTGAATAGTCGGTCTTATGGACTTTGCCCTTTGACAGCTTCCACATGAGCCAGCAGTCCACGTTGCCGAAGAGAACTTCTCCCCGCTGGGCCCGTTCCCGGACACCTGGCACGTTTTCCAGTATCCAGCGGACTTTGGTGCCGGAAAAATAAGCGTCGATAACCAAACCGGTCTTCTTGCGGAATGCGTCCACCAAGCCCTTAGCCTTCAGACTGTCACAATATTCGGACGTGCGGCGGCATTGCCAGACAATGGCGTTGCAGACGGGTTCTCCGGTAACCTTGTCCCACACAATGGTGGTCTCCCGCTGATTGGTGATACCGAGAGCCGCGATATCCTCTGCTTTCGCACCGATCTTTTCCATGGCCCGCCGACAAACCAAAAGCTGCGTTTCCCAGATCTCGTTGGCGTCGTGTTCCACCCAGCCGGGTTTTGGATAATACTGGGTGAACTCCCGCTGAGAAACGCTGCAGATCTCTCCTCTCTCATTGAAGAGGATACAGCGATTGCTGGTGGTACCCGAGTCCAGTGCCATGATGTACTTCGCCATTCTCCTTGTCTCTCCTTTTTCAGTGATCTTGGACACAAAAAGCATGTGAAGAAATCGCCGATACGGTTACATCTTCACATTTTATCGCTTTTATTGTATCATTGTTGCATAACGAAACGCAAGGGCAAATTGTGATTTGACCGCATCGAGACACAGCCTATGTGGAAACCGGAAAACAATCCGATAGATCCAGGATTTCTGCCAGAAGACAGGATCATTCTGCATGCCGATTGCAACAGCTATTTCGCTTCAGTGGAATCTATCGATCATCCCGAATACAAGTTGGTTCCTATGGCGGTATGCGGAGACCCGGAATCGAGACACGGTATCATATTGGCAAAAAACGAGTTAGCCAAAGCCTATCATATCCAAACCGCCGAAACCATTTACAGTGCAAAAAAGAAATGTCCCGATCTTCTGCTGGTCCCTGCCCATCACGAGAAATACAAGGCTGTTTGCGAGCGAATAAACGCCATTTATGAGGGCTACACAGACCTGGTGGAGAGATTCAGCATCGATGAGAGTTTTCTAGACGTGACCGGCAGCCGTCACCTGTTCGGTTCCGGCCACGAGATTGCAGACGAGCTTCGCCGTCGCGTACGTGAAGAGATCGGTGTGACCATTTCGGTGGGCGTCTCATTCAACAAAACATTTGCTAAGATGGGTTCCGATTATAAAAAACCGGACGCCACCACCGTGATCTCACGAAAAGATTTTCAAAACATACTATGGCCGCTTCCAATCGAAGAACTGCTGTTTGTTGGGAAATCCGGAGCTGCCCTCATGCGAGATCACGGGATCCTGACCATCGGCGATCTTGCGAATGCTGATACCGAATCTGTATCCTTCTTCCTGGGCAAAACTGGCGTGCAGCTGCAAAAGAGCGCCCGCGGCGAAGACCTCTCCCCCGTCCTGCCCACAGGATATCAGGAACAGCCAAAGAGCATCAGTCACAATATCACCTTCGATCATGATCTCGTAGACCCGGCTGAGGTGATGGCCGGTCTGACGCTCATTTCCGACCAGGTAGCGACTCGCCTTAGGCGCAAAAAGCTGTATGCTTCCGTAGTTCAGATACAGGTGAAGGATATAAATCTGAAAGTCATCAATCGTCAGAAGGCGCTGGAAGAGTATACCTGCAGCACTCGTCTTATACGGGATACAGCTGTTGAGCTGCTGCGGAACAATTGGCCTGCCGGAAAGCCCATCCGCATGATAAGCGTTGGCGTTACGGGTCTCAGCCTGGATGGCGCGCAGCAGCTGAACATGTTTTCGGATACGACCAAAGCAGAAAGAGCCCAACGCTTGGATGAAGCGGTGGACGGCATCCGATCTAAGTTCGGAAAAGATTCCGTTCGCTTCGGACGTAGGCTTGACAGAAAGTATTAGAAATCAGAAGCAATTATTGTAATCCGCTGGGACTCCATTTGCCGTCATAATAGGCCTGCCTGGCAGCTTCACGCAAACTGCGCACCCAAAGCTCTTTGCCTTTTTTGTTTAAATGGAAGCGATAATCGGAAGCGCTGCAGTCGCGGGCCAGATATCCGTTTTCATCCCGAACCGGATCGGATATCTCAATATAACCGTATCCCTTTTCCTCGCAATACTCTTTTAACCAATTGTTGATCTCGATGTTCATTTCAGCAGTGACATCCACAGAATGAGCATAACTCTCGATCATGGGCACGATTGAATGAATGTAGATTTCAATGTCCGGATATTGCGTTTTTACGATCTCGATCAGGGTATCATAGGCCTCAATAAACTGTTCCGGCGTATACCAGCGAACGTCACTAACACCCAGATTGATAAATAGCCGATTTGTTTCGGTAGCCTCGATCACCTCACAGATGGTCATATATCTGGTGCGATACTTTAGCTCACGATTTCGAAGCTTCTGTTCGCATTCCATCGCCTTTTTTAGCGTCAGGGCACTAGCCGACACTATCTTCATGTCCCCTAAGCAAGGATGCTTTAAGTATCTTTCGTTTTGAACATATCCGGAGAAACCGGCGGACAAGGAGTCACCCACCAAAACAGAGCCATTGAACCATTCATCCAAATACCCTGCATCCAGCTGTTCATCTGTAACTATCTCCACAGCAGGCTTTGTTTCCTCTGAATCATCCGTACGCTCAATCAGTTTTGCTTCCCATGAACGCATGTTCTGATCGATAACGCTGCCGGCTTCAACGAAAGCAGGCAGTCCTTTTTTCTCAGAAATAAAAGCAGTATTATAAACGCCGCTCATGGATAGCCGGCAAAGCAGCAAACAAATCGCTATACTTTTTATCAAAAGCGAATGCATGAACATCCTCCCAATTCTTTTCAACTATTTATACAACACGAGAATCGATTTGTCTACCACTTTTCATTCAGTTTTACTTGCAGGACATATATTGCAAGGGAAAAAAAGAAAGAACAGCCGAAGCTATTCTTTCTATTAGTTTTATTCGTTCTCTTATTTGATCTCGCAGACAGCGCCGACTTCCTTGAAAGCGGCAACGATCTTCTCGGCGTCTTCTTTGGAGATGCCTTCCTTGACGGGGGCGGGAGCGCCATCGACCACAGCCTTGGCTTCCTTGAGGCCCAGACCGGTCTGCTCACGGACGATCTTGATGACCTTGATCTTCTCGGGGCCGACTTCCTTCAGGATTACGTCGAACTCGGTCTTCTCTTCCACGGGCTCAGCAGCAGCGGCGGCGGGGCCAGCGGCGACGACGGCGCCGGCAGCGGCGGACACGCCGAACTCATCTTCCAGAGCCTTGACCAGCTCGGCCAGCTCCAGAACGGACATTGCCTTCAGATCAGCAATCAGTTGTTCCTTATTCATGATAAATCTCCTTAAATTATTTTATAATGTTTGTTGTTCTGTGGGCATATGCCCGATTGTTACGCTTTGGGGGCTTCGCCCTTCTGCTTTGCGATCTGATCCAGCACGATAACGAACTTGGAAATGGGGCTCTTCATGCTGCCCAACAGACGGCTGATGAGCACTTCCTTGCTGGGAAGATCGGCGATTGCATCCATGTCGGCGGCGCTGGTCAGCTTGCCGTCCACGATACCACCCTTGATCTCGCATTTCTTCGCCTTCTTCACGAAAGCCTTCAGAATACGGGCGGGGGCCACTTCGTCATCATACCCGAAAGCGTATGCCACGGGTCCCTTGAGCATCTCCTCGATCTTAGTGTCGATGGAAGCATTCTCGGCGGCGCGGGATACCATGTTGTTCTTCAACACCACGTACTCCACGTTCTCCTTGCGCATGCTACGACGCAGCTCGGTATCCTCGGCCACAGTGATGCTGCGATAATCGAAGAACACGATGGACTTCGCCTTTTCGATCTTTGCCTGAATCTCAGCGACCTTGGCTGCTTTTTGCTCGATAAACTTCGCGTTTGCCATTGTTTCACCTCCTTGTATAAAAAATCCTCCCGTCGCTTAAGACGGAAGGACATGAATACAAGCTTCGTGTTCCACCACCTCGGCAGGATTTACACGGCAAAGCCGCTACCGGCTGTCTTTGGCGACGTTCGGCTGATATTATAGCTTCTGACGCCGAGGAAGTCAACACCTTTTTATGAATATTTTAGGCTTTTTTTACGATTTTTGCACCTGTCTTGAAAATAGAGTTCTCCGGGATCTCCCCTCTGACGCAGCTCGTGGGATACACGTTGCTGTGCCGACCGATGACGGTACCAGGATTGAGCACACTATTGCAGCCAACCTCCACGTAATCGCCCAGCACAGCCCCCACTTTCTTGCGATTGGTAGGCAGTTCGCTAATCCCGTCTTTCAGGACCACCAACGTTTTGTCGGACTTCACGTTGCTGGTAATGGAGCCGGCGCCCATATGGGACTTATATCCCAAAATGGAATCGCCAACGTAGTTGTAATGAGGCACCTGCACGTTATCGAACAGGATTACGTTCTTCAGCTCCGTGGAATTGCCCACTACGCAGTTGTCGCCCACAAGAGCGCTGCCGCGAATGAAAGCGCCGGGACGTACTTCGGTCTTATGGCCGATGATGCAGGGACCGCCAATGTAATTGTTGGGATAGATAACGGCGTCCTTGGCGATCCACACGTCGTCCTTGGGATGATCGTACTCATCCGGGCTCAGCGTTGGACCCAGCTCAAGAATAAAACCTTTGATACCGTCCAGTACTTCGTAGGGATAGGTTTTTCCTGCAAATAGAGGCGCAGCGCTGGTGTGGGAAAGATCTAACAAATCTGCGATCGTATACATAGTTTGCCTTCCTTACTTGACTCGAATGAGTTGCCCGGCTTCGTCCATGGCATGGATAATGGCGTCCACTTCCCGTTCACAGGCTTCCGGCGTAGTGGCTTCCGCCATGACCCGCAGCACGGGTTCCGTACCGCTCTTTCTCAGCAAAACCCGACCGGAGTTGCCCAGCCGTTCCTCCGCGGCCTTTACTTCCGCCTGGACGCGAGGATCGTTCATCGTTCCATCCTTGTCCTTGACCACCACGTTTTTCAAAACCTGAGGATACATTTTACAAGGTTCTGCCAGACGGGAAAGAGTGGTCTTTCGATCGAGGATCACCTGCATGATCTTGATAGCGGTCAGCAAGCCGTCGCCGGTCGTGGCATACTTGGAGAAGATGATATGGCCGGACTGCTCCCCTCCGATGCGGTGGCCGTTGGCGCGCATATTTTCATACACGTACCTGTCTCCAACAGCGGTTTTCTCGTATCCGATGCCGCGGGCGTCCAAAGCCTTATAGAGACCGAAATTGCTCATGACGGTGGTGACTACCTTGGAGCTGCCCAGCTTGCCGCGCTCCTGCATATATCCGGCGTAGATATAGAGGATATGATCACCGTTGACTACGTTCCCATTCTCGTCTACGGCCAGGCACCGATCAGCGTCGCCGTCAAAGGCGAAGCCCACGTCCAGGTGGTTTTCTTTCACCAACTTCTGTAGATTCTCAATATGCGTGGAGCCGCAGTCTTTGTTGATATTCAATCCGTCCGGCGTATTCCCCACCACATAGGTATCTGCACCCAGAGCGTCGAAAACGCTCTTGGCAATCTGCCAGGTGGAGCCATTTGCCGAATCAAGGCCAACGCGCATGTGCTTATAAGAGTGAGTAGCCAGGCTGATAAGGTAGCCGATGTAGCGGTTACGGCCAGCGGCATAGTCGATAGCCTTGCCGATATTCTCCCGTTCTGCCAAAGGCAGCTCCTCCATCTTGCCGTCCAGGTACTCCTCGCACATGTCCTGAACTTCGTCCTCCATCTTTTCCCCGTTCCCGTTGATCAGCTTAATGCCATTGTCATAGTAGGGGTTGTGGCTGGCGGAGATCATGATGCCGCAGTCGAAATCGTCGATACGCGTAATATAGGATACGCTGGGCGTAGTGGTTACATGCAGCATATAGGCGTCCGCGCCGGAGGCGGTGATACCTGCGATCAGAGCATGCTCCAGCATGTAGCCGGATCTGCGGGTATCCTTTCCGATAGCAATGCTGGCTTTATGATCCCGTCCATAATACCAGCCGATAAAGCGTCCGATCTTATATGCGTGCTCGACGGTCAGTACCTTGTTGACTTCACCGCGAAAACCGTCTGTTCCGAAGTATTTACCCATAGTCAATACTCCTTACAGCATCTTTGCAGCTTCGTAATCCATATAGACGGTCACGTCCGGATGAAGCTGAAGCACGGAGGCGGGAACCTTCTCTGTGACCGGGCCTTGAAGCATCTCTTTCATGATGGGAGCTTTGGCAGGGCCAATAGCCATGAGGATGATGGAACGAGCCTGCATCACCGTCTTAACGCCCATGGTAACGGCGTGAGTAGGCACTTCGTCGATGGATTTGAAGAACCGCTTGTTAGCTTCCCGGGTGGATTCCGTAAGTTCCACGATATGGGTCAGTGAACCGAAGGGCGTGCCGGGCTCATTAAAGCCGATATGGCCGTTGTTTCCAATGCCCAGAAGCTGCAGATCCACACCGCCTGCCGCCTCAATTTCCTTATCGTAAGCTGCCGGATCGCTCACGTCGATACCGGAAGGAACTCTGGTACGGGATTTATCGATGTCGATATGATTGAACAGGTTATGATCCATGAAGTACCGATAGCTCTGATCGTGGCTTCCATCCAGCCCAACATACTCATCCAAATTGAAGCTGGAAGCATCCTTGAAGGAGATCTCCCCAGCCTTGTTGAGCCGTACAAGCTCCGCATAGAGACCCAGCGGGGTGGAACCGGTTGCGCCGCCCAGAATAGCGTTGGGTTTGCGTTGCAAAAGAGAGACATATTGCTGAGCAGCCATAGCCGCAATATTTTCGGCAGAATCGATGATGATTTTCATAAAGAACCTCCTGTTCCAAATTAAATATATAATAGCACCGCGCCATATCTAATGCAATATTTTTTTCTTAGCCTGCAAAAAAAGCCATTATGCGAATCGAAATGTTGTGACAGCACTTGCTATCAGGCGCAACATCTTGTATTATAATACAGTAAAATGCCGTATCGGAGGAAAGACGCATGCGGATCTATTGCAAATCGGAGCATCACGAGTTAGGCGGCCCAGGATCGTTCTTCCTTGCTCGTTCCGAAAAACTGTTGCCGTCGCTGATCGAAACCTATGGCGGAAAGGTCCAGCTGATCTATCTCGACCCGCCTTTCGGTACGGGTGATTCTTTCCAGCGCAAGGGAGAAAAGGATGAAGTCGGCAGGATCCCTCTGTTTCGGGACGATATGCCGGAAACGGAGTACCTCAAATGGATGCGCACCATCCTCACCGGATGTCATGCGCTCCTCTCCCCTACTGGAAGTCTGTACTTGCATATCGACTGGCGCATGAACGCCAAGCTTCGCCTGATGCTGGACGAGATATTCGGTCAGGATAATTTTATGGACGAGATCGTTTGGGGGTACAAATCCGGCGGACGGGCCACCCGTTTTTATCCCCGCAAGCACGATACAATCCTGTTCTATCGCAAAAGTCGTCGTGTATATTTCAATATTGCTGCTGTCGGCCAGCCTCGCGGACCTGAGCCTCGCAATCACATGAAGCAATTCGTGGATCAGGACGGACGGGTTGGTTTCTCCATCCGCTCTCGTGGAAAGCTGTATACCTATTATGAAGACGATCTGATCTATCCGTCGGACGTTTGGACCGATATTGAGCATTTGCAGCAAAAGGATAAGGAGCGGTTAGGCTATGCAACCCAGAAGCCGGAAGCGCTTCTCGAAAGAATCATACTTGCCTCCTCCCGGGAGGGAGACCTGGTTTGTGATCTTTTCTCGGGCAGCGGCACCACCGCGGCAGTTGCCGCGAAAACCGGCCGTCGTTTCCTTGCCGCGGATGCCTCTCCTCTGGCCCTTATCACCTTGCGCAAACGGCTCCTGTCCTTAGCGTCCAGCCCCTCGCTTCTGGATGAACCGGAGGCGGCTCATCGGCCGATGACGCTTCATTTCCCCTCGAATCGAAGTAAGTGCGACGTGGAGTATTCCATCGAACAAGGAACAATCACCATCACGGAGGCGCAGCTCAATCGTCGCCCCTCTCCCATCGCCTACGTCGCCATTGGCCATGTAAAGGAAAGCACATTCTATCCGTCGCATACCTTCACGAAACCGAAATTGCCTATAAAGCTTTCCTTGCCTTTCGGGCTTGATAGGCCCGTCGTTCAATTGGTGAACGTATATGGAGACCAAGCATTCTTTACTGTGAATTGATGTATAGAAATGCTCCTAAAGAGCCGTCACTCGGCTCTTTTTTTGTTGAGGAAAAAGCCGGCCGTGCAAATCAGGAGCGAAACCGCCATCCCGTATAGGAGTGGATCGCCGGGCAGCACGAGTATTTTTGAAAGAATGTCTGCACAGGGAGAAAGTATCATGGAAAGCAGGATGCATCGGCTGTTCACTTTTCCGGGCAGCCAAAGTGCAGCTGTCATCGGTAAGAACAGGACGCATGCGCGGAATCCCATGGACAGAAATCCAAAGTCGTTGATAAGGGAATCCGGCAGCGATACCGTAACCGCTACTGCAGCGAGCAGAACGCCGCCGATACACAGACGCACAGCCAGCAGTTCTCGTTTCGGATCGTTCCAGCGATCGGATAACCGCTTTAAAATGTCCCTTGTCAGGATCGTCGCCATGCCAAAGGAAAGACCGGCCCCGCCGCTCACAGCGGTGATAAGGAGCGTTCCCAATATGATGCCGGCTACGATGGGTGGAAAATGATCCAGGGCAAAGGTAGGCATTGCACGAATGGTCGTTTCCAGGATCGGCAGATCAGGCAATGCCATTCCGGCTGCCGCCAGCGCCTCCGCTTCAGCACGAAGCATATAATGGCTTCGCATGAAAAGCCCGATGGCTACACCGCATAGACCGATAAAAGGCGCCGCTGCGGCACTGATCAAAGCGCCGTTGCGAGCGGCTCGATCCGACTTTCCCGACCAAATTGCCTGAGCGTAAGATTGGGTACACAGCACACCCAGCAGCAGAGATAATCCGGAACTGAGATCTTTGGTCACGCCGCGAGCCGTTAAACTCATAAACTGAGCTGCAAGGATCCCGGTACTTGTAATAATCGGAACGCCGGAGGCTTCCTGCCGGATCATGCCCAACTCTGTCCCAACGAGCAGATCTTTTAAACCGTTCCACAGTCCCATGGGGCCGTGGCTCCAATACAAAATGAAAACTAACCCCATGAAGGATATGCAGCAAAGCAGCAGGAGCTTTACGATGCCGCCCATGCCTGCGCCCCAGGCGCCGCCAAAGATCACATACAGTCCCATGAGCAATGCTGAAATCACGGCCCCAGCCCATAGGGGCGTTCCGGGAAACAAGGTGGAAATAAGTCCGGCGCAGGCGATGACCTGAGAAAACACGCTGATAAAAATGCCGATGGAACAAAGCACAGAGCTTAGAGTCCCAGATGCAGATCCATATTCTTTTGTAATGATAGCCAGCTCGGTTATGCAGCCGCTTTTGCGGAGCCTATGGCTATATAATAGGCCCAGCGCCAGGCAGCCGAAACAGCAGCCAAACGTGAACCACCAACCGGAAAAACCGAATTGAAAGGACAACTGTGCTGTCCCCATGGTTGCCTGGCTTCCCACCAGACTTCCCATGATCGCTCCCGCCACCAAAAAAGTCCCTGCTTTGCCGCTGCCGGAAAGGAAGTCGGAAGAGTCCTTCACCCTCCGCCCCGAGAGCAAACCCACTGTCATGATAAGGCCGACCACCAGAGCGATCCCTGCGAGTACGCCGAACGACATCATTTTCACCTTCCATGCGTTGTATAGACATATCATAGCACCATGACCAGAAAAAGCAATCAAAAAAAGCCCCGCGCAGGTTCAGCACGGGACATTTTATACGTATTGGAAATCAGTTGAAGTTTACCTTGACGGCGTTATATTTTTTGTTATCCCAAAAATCTAGGCCCCAGGGTGAGTTTCTGTGTGTAGAATTAGGATAGCATGCTACGCCGATATTCTTTACCTTCGTATAATCGAAAGTGTTCGCAACAGAAATGGCCAAATCCTGTACTTTGATCATTTGGCTCAACAGTTCGTTAGAAACGCTGTTCAGGGAGTTGCTCTTGCGATTGGCGGCTTTTTTCGCCTCTTTGTCAGCAGTGCTGAACAGGTCCTTCAGTTCCTTCAGGGCCGTTTTATACTCAGCAAACAACGCTCGCTGTTCCTTGGTGTATTTCCTGGTCTCTCCACTTAGATACCGAATATATGCACCGTTCACTTGTGCATCCTGGCCGGCGGGATCGCCCGCATCCCCATTTGTATCCGTTGGCTCGGGCTCTTCAGGAGGCTTCGTATTCTCCGGAGGATTTGTATCTACAGGGGGTTCTGTTTGCTCCGGCTGATCGGTGTTCTGAGGCGGTTCTGTCTTATCCGGATCGGCCGTCGCAGTCGGTTTGGGTGTGGCGCTTGTTTCAGGCAGTTCGTCGTCCTCGTCGATCAGTTTCTGCACATAAGATTTAAGCGGATCGCATATATCCATATACTGATCCTGCAGCATCTTGCACCACTCATAGCGCCCGTAGGCAAGAGAATATTTCGGATAGGTCTTAACGTCTATACCGTAAATCTTTTTTATGAGCTTGACCCGTTCCGATTGGTTGGTAAAGATGAAGTTCCAGTGGAACAAGGTCGCGGAATCTCCGCCCATGGAATGAGCGCCAATGTTGTCTGGATTCAGCTTGTATCCGAACAGGGCGAGAGCTGCGGTTTGGGCCGGAGTACAGTTGGTGAACAAAGCCCCGTCAAAGGCCGCTAACAGTTCAGGCACCTTCAGCACCATGTTCTCTTCCTTCATCTTTTTGAAGATGGCCACCATCATGTTTTTCTGACGGTTGACACGATTGCTGTCGCCGGTGGGCAGTTGACCGTGACCGGCTTTGCGAACCCGCATATAATCGAGACAGGCCTGTCCGTCCATAAACTGAAAGCCTGCCTTATAATATCGGCCGCCGTTGTCGAAGTCTCCCTCCAGGTTGTACCAGACGCCGCCGACAATATCCACGATCTGCTTGACCGACTCCATGGTCACGGCGTAATAGTAGTCCACGTTGATGCCGCCCAGCATCCATTCGGCAGCCTCGCATACCTTGTCGAACCCTTCCCCATTCTCACAGAACAGACCGTAATTCTTGCCGTCTGTGCCACAGTTCAATGCTGCGTTCAGTTTGTATATACCATTGACCCCGGGGATGTTCGCATAGGTGTCTCGCGGAAGGGAAATCAGGTCCACGCGGTTTTCAGTAAAGTTGACGGCACAGACGAGCATCACGTCCGAATGAAAGGAATTGCCGCTTTTTCCAGCCCAGTTCTTGTCGATGCGCGCGGCCTCGTAATCTACGCCGATAAACAGGATGTTCACGATGCCGTTCATCATGCTGGTGTCAGCCACCTTGGACAGTTCCTCATAGGGATCCGTCGTAGCCATCGGCGTGCTTTTGACTGTTTCTGTCGCCATTGGCGTCTGTTGTGCGGCAGGTGCTTCCGTTTGGATGGAAGCGGCGGAGGGCACGACAATAGGCGCAATCGTTGCCGGTGCAGGGCTGGTCGTCGATTGGGCAGTCTTGTCGTCCTTCACGAACAAATCCTGTCCTGAAAACAGTATTCCGGATATCTTTCCGCCCAAAAGCACCCCAAGCGCGATAGCCAAAACGGCTACGGTGCTGAGGATGGCGATGGTTTGTATGCGTTTCTTTTTATTGGAAGTATTGCTCATACCATTTCTCCTTTTTCATTATCGTTATCATATACTGGAAGGGATGTTCTTTCTACCTAAAAACCTTTGATATTACAAACAGTTTACAAATCTGTGACATGTTGGCGGTTTTTCCTCTTCCTTTTTCCCGGAGCTGTGATATAATGGTACAAGTTTTTTTAGGAGAAAAACCGCCGATATGATGATCGTTATACCTGCCTACCAGCCGGATGAAAAGCTGACTGGCGTGGTGGATACCCTGATTTCTAAAACAAAATATCCCATCGTCATCGTGGACGACGGCAGCCGCGAAAGCTGTCAGCCCCTGTTTGCCGCCCTTGCTGAGCGGGAGCAGGTCACCGTGCTCCATCACGAGGTGAACCGGGGCAAGG
>Ga0310697_10004988_pt1 | contig 12924 bp, 12 predicted proteins | sample 172DNAGHGlowgp2_FD_203883 | JGI IMG/M metagenome (GOLD analysis project Ga0310697, IMG submission 203883) | Sheep rumen microbial communities from Palmerston North, Manawatu-Wanganui, New Zealand - 1728 DNA GHGlow gp2 (v2) (version 2) | ecosystem: Host-associated > Mammals > Digestive system >...
CGGCGGCATCACGACCTGCGTGCTTTTGGACCATGTGCTGAAAGCTGCGGAACGGTAAATCACAAATCAAAAACACCGTCTTCGGATGACCCGAAGGCGGTGTTTTTTTGATGCTTCACTCCATAAACAGCGCTCTGATCGCTTCGGAGACGTCGGAGACGCGAACGAGGCGGCAGGCGTGATCGCCGACCTTGCCGCGGGCGGGGATCAGAACGGTCGTGTAGCCGAGGCGGACCGCTTCCTTGACGCGGACGTCGAGCTGCGACGCGGAGCGGATCTCGCCGGTCAGCCCCACTTCGCCGATGACGACGGTCTTTTCGGGCAGCGGCTTTTCGAGGATCGAGGACGCGACGCACATCGCGGTCGCAAGATCCGCGCCGCGGTCGATGACGCGCAGGCTCCCCGCGACGTCGCAATAGACGTCCTTGTCGGACACGCGGAGCCGCGCCTTGCGTTCGAGCACGGCAAGCAGCACGTTCAGCCGGTTCACGTCGAGCCCGACGGCGGTGCGCCGCGGGCTTTGGAACGCCGAGGGGCACAGAAGCGACTGGACCTCGCAGACGAGCGGACGCGAGCCCTCGAGCACGCAGGTCACGGCGGTGCCGGCGACGTTCCGTCCGGAAACGAACAGCGACGCGGGATCGCTCACCTCGCGCATGCCGGTTCCGCACATCTCGAACACGCCGAGCTCGTCGGTCGAACCGAAGCGGTTCTTGACCGCGCGCAAAAGCCGGAGCCCCTCGTGCCGGTCGCCCTCGAAGTACAGAACGGTGTCGACGATGTGCTCGAGCACGCGCGGGCCTGCGATCGCGCCGTCCTTGGTGACGTGTCCGACGATCCACACGACCGTGCCGGTGTCCTTCGCAAACCGCGTGAACAGCGCCGTCGCCGCGCGCACCTGCGAGATGCTGCCCGCCGCGCTTTCGGCGGCTTCGGATTCCATCGTCTGGATCGAGTCGACGATCAGCATCTGCGCTTTTGTTTCCTTTGCGCGCTCGATCGCCTCCTCCGCGGAGGTCTCGGTGTATAAAAAGAGGTTTTCGCCCTTCACGCCCAGCCGGTCGGCGCGAAGCTTGATCTGCGAATTGCTCTCCTCGCCGGACACGTATAAAACCGGTCCGGAGGCGGAAAGGTTGTCCGCGGCTTCGAGAAGAAGCGTCGATTTGCCGATGCCGGGATCGCCGCCCAAAAGCACGACCATGCCCTTCACGAGCCCGCCGCCGAGCACGCGGTCGAGCTCGCCGATGCCGGTGGAGATGCGCGCCTGTGCCTCCGCGCGGACGTTTTGAAGCGGCACCGCTTTCGTGCCGGCGATCACGGAGGCGTGCGGCAGCACGCGCTCCTGTTCGACGAGCGTGTTCCAGCTTCCGCAGCCCGGGCACTTCCCCATCCAGCGCGGCGTTTCGTATCCGCATTCACCGCAGACGTACAGCGTTTTTTCCTTCATTGCCTTTCTCCGACCGTCATAAATTCCATGATGTCCTTGTCGCGCCAGGTGACGTCCATCCACACGATCCAGTCCTCGCCGCCGCCCAGGAGCATGGCGGTCTCGCCGCTGCGGGTCGTGCAGAACGTCGTGCCGTCGCCGTAGTAATACACATAATTCTTATCGAACCGCGAATACGCGATAAAGCCGTTGCCGAGCGTGAAATCGACGGCGCCCGAAACGACCTCGACCGTCGTTTCGCCGTTATACCAGAGGATGCGTCCGTCCGCGGCGTGATCGGAATCGAGGAACGCGATCCCGTCCGCGTTCATCTGCGGATCGTGGATGTACGCCGTGCCGACGCCGATCTGCCGGCTTTCGCCGGTTTCCGTTTCCAGAGCGGTCAGCGCGCCGTTCGGCGCGACGTACAGCAGCGTGCTTCCGTAAGCGTACGGTCTCGACAGCGCGTACGAAACGCCGTCGTAGATCGCGAGCGTCGCGCTTTCGCCGGTATTGAGATCGACCGCAAAGAGCTTGTCGCGGTTCTGCCCGGTGCGCTCGATCCAGAACGCGGCGTCCCCGCAGACGACGGGCTTCGGAAGTCCCGTGTGCACGACCTTCAGTACGCGCGCCTCGCCCGTTTCCCGGTCGTACGCGGTCATCTGCCCGCCGCCGTTTGCCGCCGCGTCGAGGTAGACGATCCAGCGGTCGTTCACCGCGGGAAACCGGATGCTCTTATAGGTCAGCGGCAGATGCAGATACGTCTGCCTGTGCGCGGACACATCGTACAGCAGAAGCCGCACGAACGCCGCCGTGCCGTCCGGGGTATAGTTGCCGATCGCGGCGCAGATCGTGCCGTCTGAAACGGTCACGTCGGTCGCGTACTGATATTCGGGGATGACGATCTCCGTCTGCATGGTGAGAAGATCCGCGTTGTAGAGCGCATGATCGGGATACGGATCGTGCGTCGGCTCCGGTGTCGGCGGCGGCGTGACCGGAACGGGCGTTTCGACCTCCTTCCGGCAGGAATAGGCGTGGTTCCCGAGCCCCTCGAAAAACGGAATCGCGAACCGCCAGAACGCCCAGCCGAGCGCGGCAAGAAAGCCCAGCACGAGCAGCAGCTCGATCCAGGGCATCACGCGGAAGCGCGTCAGGTGTTTGCCGATCTTTCCGGTGGAGCGGTACCGTTTTTCATGTTTCATACCGTTATTTTACACTTATTTCAATATTCGGTCAACCTTGTGGATTGTGATTCTGAAAACGATGTGCTATAATACAAACTGAAAGAGTGTGCGGCTTCCGCCGCTTCGGAAAGGAACGAATACCTTGGCACGACGTGCATTGTACCGCGAGTACCGCCCGGAAACGTTTTCGGCGGTCATCGGGCAGGATCATATCACCACCATCCTGAAAAATCAGGTGCGGGAGGGCAAGCTTTCCCACGCCTATCTGTTCTGCGGTTCGCGCGGGACGGGCAAGACGACCTCGGCGAAGATCCTTTCGCGCGCGGTCAACTGCCTTTCGCCCGTCGACGGCGAGCCCTGCGGCGTCTGTACCGCCTGTCAGCTCGTCAAGGCGGGCTGCGCCGACGTGATCGAGATCGACGCGGCGTCGAACAACAGCGTGGACAACGTGCGTTCGCTGATCGAGCAGGCGCAGTTCGCGCCGCTGGAACTCCGTTACCGCGTGTTCATCATCGACGAAGTGCACATGCTCTCGAACGCGGCGTTCAACGCGCTTTTAAAGACGCTCGAGGAACCGCCGAAGCACGTACTCTTTATCCTTGCCACGACTGAGCCGCAGAAGCTCCCCGCGACGATCATTTCGCGGTGTCAGCGGTTCGATTTTCACAGGCTCACGATCGCGCACATCGTGACGAACCTGACGGCGGTGCTCGAAAAGGCGGGCGCAAGCATCGAGCCGAACGGTCTGCGCCTCATCGCGCGCGCCGCGGACGGCGGCATGCGCGACGCGCTATCGCTTGCCGATCAGTGCCTGTCCTTTGCGGGAAACAAGGTCTCCGAGCAGGACGTGCTCGACGCGCTCGGCTCGGTCTCCCAGGCGACGCTTGAGGACGCCGCAAGGGCGCTCCTCGTCGGAAACGCGGCGGACGCGATACGCGCGCTCGACGACGTCGTGAGAAACGGCCGCGATCTCGGCGTGTTCCTGGGCGACCTCTCGAAGCACTTCCGCGCCCTGCTGCTTGCAAAGACCTGCGGCGACTGCGCGGATCTATTGGACTGCACCGACGATCAGATGCGGCGGTATCTGAAGGCCGCGAAGGACGCGGACGAGGCGCGGATCCTGTACGCGACGGAGCAGATCCTTCAGGTGCAGAGCAAATTAAAGCTGTTCCCCGCGCCGCGCATCCCGATCGAGGCGGCGTTCGTACGCATCTGCCGTCCCGCGGACGACATGAGCTTTGCAGCGCTCGAAGCGCGCGTGGCGCTTCTCGAGACGGCTCCCCCGCCTCGGCAGGTCCCGGCACAGGGGAGCCGGGAGATCCCCGCGGCCGATCCCGGTCTTCCGAAGAAGCCGGAACCCCGGGAGCCGGAGCCCGCGCCGCCCTGGGAGGACTCGCCTCTGCCCGAAGCGCCGCCGGCGTTTCCGGAGGCGGAGATCCCGCCCGCGCCGGAGCCTGCACACGAGCCCGAGCCGGAACCCGAGCCGGAGCCCGCGCCCGCGGCGACGGACGAAGCGGAGATCGTCTGGGATCGGGTCAAGCAGAAAATCATGGAAATCAACCCGATGGTGTATTTCTATGTGAAGGATACGCGCGGCGCTGCGCTGGAGAGCGGCGTGCTCACGGTCGAGTTCCCCGCAACGCAGGAGAGCAGCATGATCGGCATGAAAAACGCGCGCAACCTGCAGGTCGCAAAGGACGCGATCGCGGCGATCCGTCCCGGTACGGAGCTTGCGTTCCGGCTGGCGACGCTCAGGGATGCAAACGAGAAAAAACTGAAGGAGCTTTTCGGAAGCTCCCTGACCATCAAATAACGGAGGTAACAACATGGCAAAAGGCGGATTCCCGAGAGGCGGCATGGGCGGCGGCATGAACATGCAGCAGATGATGATGAAGGCCCAGAGAATGCAGCAGGAGATCGAGAAAAAGCAGAAGGAGCTGAACGAGACCGAGTTTTCGGCGACCGCGGGCGGCGGCATGGTATCGGTCACTGTGCTCGGCGACAAGACGGTGCAGTCCGTTAAAATCGACCCCGCATGCGTGGATCCCGACGACGTGGAGATGCTCGAAGACCTGATCCTTGCGGGCGTGAACGCCGCGCTGAAGGAAGCGAGCGACACGGTCGAGCGTGAAATGAGCAAGATCACCGGAGGCATGGGCCTCGGCTTCTGATATGGCGATCGAATCCATTGAAAAACTGACGACGCAGCTCGCCCGTCTTCCCGGCGTCGGAAGAAAGACCGCGCAAAGACTTGCGTACCATCTTCTGAGCGTACAGAAGGAGCAGGCGGCCGAGCTTGCCGAAGCGATCCTCACCGCGCGCGAAAAGGTGCATCCCTGCCCCGTCTGCGGCGCGTTCACCGACCTTGAGACCTGCGAGCTGTGCGCCGATCCGAAGCGCACGGACGAGATCATCTGTGTCGTGAGCGACGCGCGCGACGTGCTCTCCATGGAAAAAACGCGCGAGTTCCACGGGCGCTACCATGTGCTGAACGGCTCGCTCTCGCCGATGAACGGCATCGGTCCGGGCGCGCTGCGCATCAACGCGCTTCTGGAGCGCTGTAAGTCCGGCGCCGTGAAGGAGGTCATCCTCGCCACGAACCCGGACGTCGAGGGCGAAGCGACCGCTTCGTACATTGCAAAGCTTTTGAAGCCGCTCGGCGTCACGACGTCGCGCATTGCGCACGGCATCCCGATCGGCGGCAATCTTGAATACACCGACGAGGTCACGCTCGCCAAGGCGCTGGAAGGACGCAGGATCCTGTAAGCATGAAACGGTTCGGGCTCGCAGTATTGGTCATCCTGACGCTTGCGCTCGCCTGCGGAAGTCCGCAGACGGCGGAAGCGCCCGTTACGCGCGCGCCGACTTTCACGGCAAGACCGACGGCGGCGCCGACCGCGGATACCGATACGGTCGTGTTCGACACGCCGACGCCGTCCCCCGTGCCGACGCTCCCGCCGACGCCCACCCCGACGCCGGCGCCGACGCCCGTTCCCCCGCTCTATGGGCTCCGGATCGGGCTCGACCCGGGACATCAGCAGCGCGCGGACATCAATCAGGAGCCGATCGCGCCGGACGAGCTCAAGACCAAGATGAAATGCTCCTCCGGCACGCGCGGCATTGCGACCGGGATCTATGAATACGAGGTCAATCTCGCCGTCGCGCTGAAGCTTCAGGCGCTTCTGGAGGAGGGCGGCGCGGAGGTCGTGATCACACGGACGACAAACAGCGTGAATATCAGCAACCGCGAGCGCGCCGAGCTGTTCAACGAAAACGAGGTCGACCTTGCGGTCCGGCTGCACTGCAACGGAACGGACGACACGAGCGTGCGCGGCGCGTTCATGCTGCTGCCGAGCCAGGAGCGCACGGCGTACTATAACGAGAACGTCCGCGCGGCGACGGCGATCATCGAGCAGTACTGCGCGATCACCGGGCTTTCCATGCGGAAGCGCAACGGCATCACGTACAGCAGTGAGCAGACGGGCTTCAACTGGTGTACGCGACCGATCGTTTGTATAGAAATGGGTCATATGAGCAACGAAACGGAAGACTTGCTCTTGACGAACGACACTTTTCAGGATAAGATGGCATTTGGGATTTATCGCGGCATACTTGCGTACTTCGATCCCGATTCCGTCGAGGAAGGAGACAATCCATGAATAAACCGATCTGCGTGCGGTCCGAAGTCGGAAAGCTGAGAACCGTTATGCTGCACTGCCCGGGCACAGAGCTTGAAAATCTGATGCCCGATTACCTTTCGCGGCAGCTGTTTGACGACATTCCGTATCTCGTCCACGCAAAATCAGAGCATGATCAGTTCGCGCAGACGCTGCGCGACTGCGGCGTGGAGGTGCTGTACCTCACCGCGCTGCTGAAGGAAGCGATCGAAGCGGCCGACGCGAAGGACGAGCTGATCTGGGAGTACATCCGCGAAGCGAACATCGCGGCGGAAGGCGCCGAGCAGGCGGTCAACGAGTACCTCTCCGCACAGCCGCTGGACAAGCTCATCCAGATCCTTGCGGGCGGCGTCAGAAAGAGCGATATTCCGAAGGTCGAAAAGCGGCATCTCGTCGATTTCACCGACGACAAGTATCCCTTCTACGTCGACCCCATGCCGAACCTCTACTTTACGCGCGACCCGTTCATGAACGTCGGCAACGGCGTGCTGATCTCGCGCATGGCGAACGAGGTCCGTCGGCGTGAAACGCTGTTTGCAAAGTACATTTTCAAGTATCATCCGGTCTATAAGTGGGTCCCGAAGTATCACGACCGCACCGACGTGCACTCTCTCGAGGGCGGCGACTGCCTCGTGCTTTCGCCGGAGACCGTGGCGTTCGGCATGTCGCAGCGCACGAGCGCGCAGGCGGTCGAGCTGGCGGCGAACCGTCTGATCGGCGAGCGCACCGGGATCAAGTCGATCCTTGCGGTCGACATTCCGAAGGTCCGCGCGTTCATGCATCTCGACACCGTCATGACGATGGTCGACGTCGATTCGTTCGTCGTGCATCCGAACATTCTCCGCACGATGCGCGCGTTTAAGCTCACCAAGCCAGACGGTCGGCAGCTCAGGATCGAGGAGGACGCGCGTCCTCTGGTGGACGTCTTCTCCGACGTGCTCGATCGGAAGGTCCGCTTCATCGAATGCGGCGGCGCAAGCGAGATCGACGCGGCGCGCGAGCAGTGGAACGACGGTGCGAACACGCTCTGCGTCGCGCCCGGCGAGGTCGTCACCTATTCGCGCAACTACGTCACGAACCGGATCTTAAGAGAGAACGGCATCACGGTGCACGAGATCCCGTCCGCAGAGCTTTCGAGAGGACGCGGCGGTCCGCGCTGCATGAGCATGCCGTTCGTCCGCGACCCGATCACCAAATAAGAAACCCATAAAAAAATCACATACAGAAAGGAAACACATTATGTTCCAGGGAAGAAACTTTCTCACGCTGCTCGACTACACACCCGACGAGATCCGCCAGCTTCTGAAGCTTGCGCATCAGGTCAAAGCCGAAAAGAAACAGGGCATTTTCCCGAAACGCATGGCGAACAAGAACGTCGTGCTGCTGTTCGAGAAGACCTCCACCCGTACCCGCTGCGCATTTGAGACCGCGGCATACGACGAGGGCGCGAACGTCACGTTCCTCTCTAACAGCCAGATGGGCAAGAAGGAATCGCTCGAAGACACCGCAAAGGTGCTCGGCAGATTCTACGACGGCATCGAGTTCCGCGGCTTCAAGCAGGAGACCGTCGAGCTGCTCGCGAAATACAGCGGCGTTCCGGTATGGAACGGCCTTACGGACCTCTATCATCCGACGCAGGTCCTTGCGGACTGGATGACGATCGAGGAGCACGTCAAAAAGCCGCTTCACGAGGTCAAGTTCGTGTACGTCGGCGACGCGCGCAACAACATGGGCAACTCGCTCATGATCGGCTGCGCCAAGATGGGCATGCACTTTGTCGGCATCGCGCCGAAAGAGCTGTTCCCGTCCGAGGAGCTCGTGAAGAAGATGCGCGAGCTCTGCAAGGAGACCGGCGGCAAGATCGAGCTTTCCGATTCCATCGACGCGGTCGAGGGCGCGGACGTCATCTACACCGACGTTTGGGTCTCCATGGGCGAGGAAGCGCAGTTTGAAGAACGCATCCGTCTCCTCGAGCCGTATCGCGTGACCATGGACATGCTCAGGAAGACCGGCAATCCGGACGTCATCTTCGAGCACTGCCTGCCGTCCTTCCACGACCTCGAAACGAGCGTCGGCAAGGACATCTACGAGCGCTTCGGGCTCAAGGAAATGGAAGTAAGTGACGAGGTCTTCCGTTCCAAGCACAGCGTCGTGTTCGACGAGGCGGAGAACCGCATGCACACGATCAAGGCGGTCATGGTCGCCACCATGTCCGACACGCTCGACAAGTAATCTCCCGACAGCAAAAGAAACCGCCCTTCGGAGGCGGTTTCTTTGTTTTTTCAAAAATCAGAACGCGTTTTCGATCGTAAAGGTCAGGGGCCAGTTTTCGTCCTTGTCGAGCGGCTCGCTCTTGCCGATCGCGTAGGTTTTGACGTCGATCGAGCGCGCAAGCGGGTCGACCGTCAGCACACGGTAGGCAAACTGCTTGCCCTGCCGGTTCAGCATCAGCATCGTGACCGTGCGGTCCGGTTCGCCGTCGCCGTCGTCGTCATAGCCGACCGTCGCCTTCGACGAATCGCGCGAGTGCCCGCAGAGGACCAGACGAACGGTCGGATGCGGCGCAACGATGTAGTTGACAAGATACTGCGATTTCGGGAACACCGTGCCGTCCGGCTTCAAAAACGCGTGCGTGACGAGAATGCAGGGCGTATCGGGAAACTGTTGAAAGACCTCCTCGATCCATTCGCGCTCCTCCGCCGCCTTGCCGCAGTCCCAGCCGACGCACAGAAGCAGCAGCTCGATCCCGCCCTCACGGAGCAGGACGTAATACATCTTGCCGCCCTCATAGGTCTGCCCCTCCGGCAGCTTTTCGAGAAACGGCCGCGCCAGGTACGGATCGTACTTCTGCACCTTGACGCCGATGTCGTGATTTCCCGCGACCGGGTAGAACGGCAGATCGTCCGCGAACGCATTGAGACACAGATCAAAGTTCTCCCATTCCCAGTCCTTGAAGCCGTTGTCGACGACGTCGCCGGTGTGCACGACGGCGGCGATCCGATCCGGCTCGCGCCGCGCCGCGATCTCCGCGCCGAGCGCTTCGAGCTTCTCCGGAAACGAATAGGAAAGCGCCTGCGTATCGGGCAGCCATACGATCCCGAACGGCGTCGGGACCGGCGTCGGGCTCGGGGTCGGGGTCGGCGTCGGCGTGGGCGTCGGCGTCGGCGTCGGCGTCGGCGGAAGCGTCGGCATCGGCGTTTCGACCGGCTCAAACACGACGTCCTCGACGATTTCCGCTGTCGGCGCAGGCGTGATCGCGGGGGTCGCTTCGACCTCCGGTGCGGATATGCCCGCACTGCCGCAGCCGAACAGCAGTCCGAACGCAAGCAGCAGACAAAGCGTGCGCAGATTTTTCCGCATTCCGATCCCTCCCGATAAATTTCGCCCTATTATAGCACATTCCTTTCCGTTTCGCAACGCATGAAAAAAACGTAAATGTTGCGGCTGCGCAATTGCCATCCCGCACGGTTCGTGATAAAATGATAAAAAGCGGCAAAAGCCGTACCGAAGGGGACAAAGGCTATGAACATTTATGTCGCGCTGACACTGTTTTCGCTCGTCATCATCGTTTACTGGGTCATATCGGACCTGTTCACCATGCTGTTCCGCTTCACGGGACTGCCTGCCGAGCGGGCGCGGTTCCAGGTCATTTCGCTTCTCACCGGCTGCGGCTTCACCACGCGTGAAAGCGAGCTCCTTCTGACGAGCAAATCGAGAAGACGTCTCGCCCGCGTCACGATGCTGTTCGGATACGTGTTCAACATCACGATCGTATCCATGCTGATCAACGTCCTCCTCTCCATCAACCTGGACAACATGACGAACCTGTTCAGCGTTCTGATCCCCATCCTTGCCGCCGTGATCATCATCATCTTCACGCGCGTGCCGAAGGTCCGCGCCTGGTCCGACCGTTTCATCGAACGGCTGGCGGGACGCGTGACGCGCACCAAAAACGTCAATACCATGCTTCTGATCGACTATCTCGGCGAAGATTCGATCGCGCAGGTCACGCTCGTCGAGGTGCCTGAACCGTTCCGCGAAAAGCCGCTTGCAAAAACCGGTCTGCGCGCCGAGCACGATCTGATGGTCATGCTGATCGAAAAGCCCGGCAAAAAGGCGGTCCCGGCAAGCGCAAAAACCGTTATGGAATCGGGCGACAAGGTCACCGTGTTCGGCAACTACAAGACGATCTCCGAAGTCTTTGCCGCCAAGGAGCGCTTCGAGGAGGACGCGCAGTAACCCATGATCCGAACGATCACAAGAGAAGAAGCCGCGGCGTTTCCGTTCTCGAACGGCAAAGAGGAGATCACCTTCCGCAAGATGCGGCAGCTTTTATCCGTGTCCGACGCGCTGCGCCTGTCCGACGGAAAGGACCTGCTGTTCGTGCGCGCGGGGCAGGGCTTCCCCGCCTGGATCTATACCCGACGCGGCATTTCGGACGAAACGCTTTCCGAGCTTTCCGCGTCGCTCTGCGTTCTCCGGGAGGCGCATAACCTTGCGGGCGTGATCGGCCGCGCAAGTCTTGTCCGCTATCTGGAGCTCGCCCTCCCCTTTCCCACCGAACGCCGTCTCCCGCTGACCGCATACACGATCGGCAAAACGCAGCGCTTCTCCGCCGAGGGCGAACGCGTCCCAGCAGGCGCGCTCGATCCCGCCGTGTGCGGAGAACTTCTTGCCCAGCTCGGCGAACAGGCAAACGAGCCCATCCCCGAGGCGGCGCGGCTTGCCGCCGGCACGGATTTCTGCCAATGCCCAGACGCATATGGTTGGTGCATAAACGGTACAACCGTCGCATTGGTGCGGTTCCACGAGCGCAGGGACGGGATCGCCTACATCGGCTCCGTGGTGACGGACGCGAAGCATCGCGGGCACGGCTATGCCAAGGCGCTGGTCAGCTCGGTCTGCGCGGACGCGCACGAACGCGGCGAACGCACCATGCTCTATGCCGACACGAGCTACGCGCCGTCCAACGCGCTCTACCGTTCGATCGGCTTCACCGAAGCAGGTCGGCTGATCGGATTTGACTTTACAGAAGCATAAACATATCCCTTTTTCGGGACATATATACACAGAGATAAAAATAGCTATACCGTTTTCAGTATAACTATTGTTTCATTGAGAACATCAACGGACGACCGATGGTCGCCCCTACGGTCCGTAATGGTTTCGACGGCAGATCGCGCGTACCATTCGGCGTTCTGCCGCGGTATGTCTGATCAAGCTCCCCTTGTCAGGGGAGCTGGCGGCGAAGCTGTCTGAGGGGTAGTTTACGGAGCCGCATGCGATAATCACTCTGTAGGGTCGACGGTACACGTTGAGAGCGTGCGAACTGCCTCTGTAGCGAAGCGGATTTTGTCCGTCCGCCAAAAGCAGCAGTGCCTGTCCCAATTTCAGGACAGGCAATACTTCGTTTCCATTCAATCAGCCCTGCAGTCCGCGGGACTGGCGGTCCATGTCCTCGACGACGATATCATAGATCTCGCCTAAGCTTGCGCAGTATGCGAGCACCTTCCACGGCTCGTTCGTGTGGAAGTGGATCTTGATCGTCTCGGGTCCGCCGACCGCTAAAAGGCAGTCGCCCTCCAGATGGTTCAGAAAATAATCGCGGATCGCGTCCTCGTCGAGGTCCGTCCCGTCGATCAGCAGCTGTGTGTCATACCGAAATTCCAGCATATTGTTTTCTCCTTTATTATTCATGCCCCGCAGGGGCAATTCATGTGTGAAACACAATTCACACGGCAAAGCCGCAATTCATGACGAAGTCAATTCATGCCCGCAGGCGCAATTCATTCATCCGCGAAAAGCTTTCGCTTTTCTGCGTACCACCTCATCCGCCTTGCTTCGCAAGCCACCTTCCCCTCAAAGGGGAAGGCATTTTGGTAAGTGGAATCTGAGACTTCCCCACGCTGGGGGAAAGCTTTTGCAATCAGACGATTCCTGCACGCTTCAGCTTTTTCATATTGTCGCGGTAAACCGTTTCGCGAAGATAGCCGATCAGCCCTTCACGGCCGCCGGATTCATAGGCGTTCAGCAATTCCCGATTCCAAGGATCTGCATTGCGTCCCAAAGCTGAGATACGATCGGCTTTTGCCTTTTCATGTTCATACCAAAGCTGCGCTTCCGCTTCGTCGCCGTCCAAAGCCGCTTCGATCCAAACACGCGTTTTCGGCGTATTTTCATGGAGCACACGCTCCCTTTTTCGTGGGGTAAGACAGTATGCGCGACAGGAGGACAGATCCGTGACCTCGTCGAGCTCCGGAAGCATCAGTTCGTCGATAAACGGTCGGAGCTGCTCCGGCTCGTTGAAATTCAGGACTTTGTCCCAACCGTTTGTCTCCGGGTTTCCGGGAATTCTCAACGGGCTCCATCCGAATTTCCAGAAAAACTCGAATTTTGCTTCTCTCCAATATTCGTTTGCGTCGTGCATCGGATAATACTTGTCCGAAAGAACCAGCGGACAGTAAAGCGACTGCGCGCCGTAGAACGGTTCACATTCTTCGTACCGCACGCAAAGCACCATGCTCAATAGCACCTCGTTGCCGGGTTCTCCGACAACCTTGTGCCAACGAACGGGGCTGTTCTTATAGCGGCGAAAGCCTGCCGCTTCCAGTTTTCCTGCGTATTCGCGCTCCATATA
>Ga0310697_10004989_pt1 | contig 12924 bp, 10 predicted proteins | sample 172DNAGHGlowgp2_FD_203883 | JGI IMG/M metagenome (GOLD analysis project Ga0310697, IMG submission 203883) | Sheep rumen microbial communities from Palmerston North, Manawatu-Wanganui, New Zealand - 1728 DNA GHGlow gp2 (v2) (version 2) | ecosystem: Host-associated > Mammals > Digestive system >...
CCCCGGAATTATTATGTGAAGACTGCTATTAGTCGGTGACAATGGGCTTGTACTTCGGTACCAGAGCCTTCATGATGCACCAGCCGATGAGATAGGCGACAGCGCAGATGCAGAAGACGACCATATAAGCGGCAGGCTTGCCGTCGAAACCGAAGAACGAGAAGGCCTCGCCCTGTCCTTCAGCCCAGGTAAAGAAATTACCCGACCCCTTGTTGATGAGGAACGAGCCGATACCTCCAGCCATGGAGCCTATACCGGTGATGGTGCCGATGGTCGACTTGGGGAACATGTCGCCAATGGTCGAGAAGAGGTTTGCCGACCATGCCTGATGTCCGGCGCCAAGCAGACCGATAAGTATGGCGGGCCACCATGCGCTGTATGCGCCGAGGGGCTGTGCCAGCAGTCCGAGCAACGGGAAGCAGGCGAAGATGAGCATGGCGCGCATACGGCCTAAGTAGGGGTTCATGCCCTTCTTCTCAACGAAGTACGTCGGGAGGTATCCGCCACCAATGGAGAGTATGGTCACTATGGTGTACAGTGTCAGGATGAGCAGTATGCCCATTGCGGAGTCGCTGGTATAGCCGTACTGGTCGGAGAAGTATGCCGGTGCCCAGAACAGGAAGAACCACCACACGCCGTCGGTCATGAGCTTACCCACGATGAACGACCATGTCTGCTTGTACTTGAAGCAGTCGAAGAACGGTATCACCTTCTCCTCCTTGGCCTCCTGCTTGTTCTGAACGTTGGCGATGTCGGTATCCTGCTCAATGTAGTTCAGCTCGGCCTGGTTGACGAACTTACTCTTGTGGGGCTTCTCATAGAGCCACACCCACAGGCCCATCCACACGTAGCCGAGGACACCGATGATGATGAACGCCATCTCCCAGCCCCAGGCTCGTGCCAGCAGAGGTATGGTGGCGGGAGCAGCGAGGGCACCGACGGAGGCACCGCTGTTGAAGATGGAGGTGGCGAAGGCTCGGTCCTTCTTGGGGAAGTACTCGGCCGTCACCTTTATGGCGGCAGGGAAGTTACCGGCCTCGCCGAGGGCGAGGATCATACGGCAGGAGAGGAAGAGCCACACCGAGACGGTGGCCAGTGCCACAGCAGCATCGCCGGTAAGCTGTCCGAGCTGTGCCACAGAGTCGTAGCCCTCGATATTCATGGCTACCCAACCGCAGCCAGCGTGCATGACGGCACCCGTCGACCATACGAAGATGGCGATGAGATAGCCCTTCTTCGTTCCCATGAAGTCGATGAACTTACCTGCAAAGAGGTTGGCGATGGCATAGAAGATGGAGAACCATCCGGTGATGGTACCGTAGTCGGCATCGGTCCAGTGGAACTCCGGCGCGATGAAGTCCTTCCACGTCAGTGACAGGACCTGACGGTCCATGTAGTTTACGGTCGTTGCCAGGAAGAGCAAGCCGCAGATGACCCAACGGAAGTTGGACATCTTTGTTGTCTGAATTGGTGTCATTGCTGAGATTATTGTTTTAAGATGTTAGCGAAGCTGGTCGACGGGGATGTTGTCCTTATCGTTATAGTTCAGGTTCTCGCCTGCCATACCCCAGATGAACGTATAATAATAGGTTGCGGCGGCACAGTGGATGCTCCACTCGGGCGACATGACGGCCTGCTCGTTCTTCAGCCAGATGACGCGTGTCTCCTGCGGCTCGCCCATGAAGTGGCTCACCTGCTGCCCTTCGGGCACGTTGAAGTAGTAGTAAGCCTCGATGCGGCGGCCGTGGGTGTGGGCGGGCATGGTGTTCCACACGCTGCCGGCCTGCAGCTGTGTCAGACCCATCTGCAACTGGCAGGGGCCCTCCTCGAGCGACGTATTGACGATGAGCTGGTTGATGGTGCGCTGGTTGCTCTCGGCAAGTGTGCCGAGGGGTTTGTCCTTAGTGCCCACGATGGTGGCCTTCAGACTCTGTACCTTACCGTTCTTACGGCCGTCGAGTGTCACCCACTGCGTCTTGTAGTGCTTATGGGCGGTGGCACTGTTCAGGTAGAACTTCGCAGGCTTCTGCGGGTCTTTCGAGCGGAAGACAACCTCTTTGTTGGTATCGAGGTCCTTTCCGTTCTTGTCCTTACCCAGCCATCCGCGGCCTACATAGAGGGCCTCGCTGTAGCCCAAGGGGTACTCCTGTCCGTCGACGATGACGATGCCGTCGCCGCCGGTGTTGATGATGCCGAGCTCACGGTTGCGCATGAAGTAATCGGCGCGCAGCTGCGGGTGGGTCTCGAGTTTCAGGTCTTTGTTCACGGGCATGGCACCGCCGTAGATGAAGCGGTCGTACATAGAGTACGTCAGGTTAATCTCGTCGGCCACCATCACCTTCTCCATGACGAAGCGGTCGCGGAGGGTCTTCGTGTCGTAGTGTTTCACGTCGTCAGGATGGCATGCCGTCTGGAATGTCACGTTCTGCTGGGCAGACATTGATAGTGCACTCATGATTGTCAATAAGCTTAAGACTTGTTTTTTCATAACTGTTATGTTTGTTTTACTTGTTTGCTTTCTCCTCACGGGCGATACGCATACGGTTCCACACCGTCATGGCAATGGTGACGAGCGTGAGCACACCCATGCCTATCCACTTCAGGTACTTCACACAGGCATAGATGATGTATCCGATGAGACTCGATGCGAAGTCGAGGGCACCGGCCTCGAAACCTTCGGGAATCTTGGCGGCAGAAGCTGTCGGGTCGGTCTTGTAGACCTCGTTGGCAGCCAAGGTAAATGCCGGAGCCATGTCGGTGACGAAGTAGAGGCCTACGATGAGTGCCGCCAGTCCGATGATGAGACTCTTCACGACGTTGCCCTTCGTGTATGGCAGGATGAGGGGGAAGAGATAGAACATGCCGGCCAGCGATGCCAGGGGCAGGAACTCATTGCCGGGCATGAAGACCGCAATAGCCAGGATGACGGGTATGAGGATGACCGAGCATACGAGCGTCGTGGGGTGGCCGATGACGAGTGCCGGCGACATGCCGATGTGCACCTTCATTCCGCCGAAGCGTTTCTTCGCCACCTCCTGGGTCTTCTCGGCAATAGGTTTCAGACCGTCAATAAAGAGACTGGTGATGCGCGGTATGAGCTCCATGACGGCACCCATGGTGACACCGAGGAACAGTATCTTCTTTATGTCGAGCTGTGCAGCAATGCCGATAAGTGCGCCGACGATGACACCCAGCACCAACGGCTCGCCAAGCACACCGAACTTCTTCTTCAGCCCTTCGGCATCAATGTCGAGCTTGGAGAATCCCGGTATCTTGTCCAGCAGCCAGTTAATGCCGACGGCGAAGAGCGTGAAGCTCTGGCAGAAAGGCTGCGGGATGCTTATGCCCTGCAGGTCGTAGTGCGCCTGGAACTTCTCTGCCGTGAGGTCGGCCATCACGAGTGTTATGATGTAGCATACTATGGCGGCGAAATAGCCCCAGAGCAGCGACTGGTCCATAACGAAGTATGCCACGGCTCCTATGAAGGCGAAGTGCCAGTAGTTCCACAGGTCGATATTGATGGTACGTGTGCATTTCGTGAGGAGCATCAGCAGGTTGACACCTAAGCAGATAGGTATTATCAGTGCTCCGACGGCAGTACCGTAAGCAACGGCGGCAGCGGCAGGCCATCCCATGTCGAAGACCTTCAGCTGTAGCTCATAGAGCTCGGAGATGGTCTTCAGCGGACTGTCGAAATTGGTCGTCAGCAGTGCCGTGACGATACCCAGTCCGACGAAACCGACGCCGACATACAGTCCGCTTTTTAGCGACTTTCCGAACTTCATGCCTATGCACAGGCCAATAATAGTAAAGAGGATAGGCATCATCACCGATGCGCCCAGGCTGATAATGTAACTGAAAACTTGTTCCATTGTTATTGAGTATGTTTGTTTTAGCGTAGAATACGCCGCAAAATTACTAAATATTTTTTAATTAACGCCACAATTTTGAAGAAAGTTTGTAACTTTGCACTCGTAAAGAAGAAATATCGACAAAGAATCTATGACACGAGCCATACTCACCTTAATACTTACACTTCTGACAGTCGTTAATGCTGCTGCCGCCACCCCACCCCGACGAGGAGGCGGATGCTGGCGCACCCCCAAGGCACGGCCGAAGGCAGCAGCACGGCTGAAAAGTCCGCGTAGGGCCGACGAAAACACTGCTACAGGATACTACGGCCGGAAGAAGGGACTTGTCATCTTGGCTGAGTTCACCGACAAGCAGTTTCTCGGCACCCACGGCCCTGAGAAATACAACGAGATACTGAACACTCCGGGCTACACCACGGCGGAGGGTTTCAAAGGCAGCGTCGCCGACTACTTCCTCGAACAGTCAAACGGACTCTTCGAGCTGCAGTTCGATGTCGTAGGACCGTTCACCACAAAGTATAACTACGCGTACTACGGCAAGAACGACTCCTACGGCTACGACATGCGGGCTGAGGAGATGGTCATCGAGATGTGTAAGGCCGCCGACGAACTGGTCGATTTCAACGACTACGACTGGGACGGCGACGGCGAGGTCGACGAGGTCTTTGTCGTCTACGCCGGCAAGGGTGAGGCCGACGCCGGTTCGACGAATCTTATCTGGCCGCACATGTGGACCCTCGACGAGGCGGAGAAGGAGCTGATACTTGACGGTGCCAAGATCAACGTCTACGCCTGCAGCAACGAGATCGACAGCAGGGGGAGGATCTGCGGCATAGGCACTTTCTGCCATGAGTTCTCGCACTGTCTCGGGCTGCCCGACCTCTACGACACAGTAGGCAACAACGACGGCATGGGCGAATTCGATGTCATGGATACCGGTTTGTACGAGGGCAACGCCTTCACTCCCGTCGGCTATAACGCTTATGAGAAGATGGTCTGCGGCTGGCTGGAGCCTATCGTGCTGGCCGGCAGCGATGTCAGCGTCGACAGCCTGCCGCCGCTGAGTGTCGGCGGACAGTCGTACATCATCTTTAACGACGCATGGCCCGACGAGTACTACATGGTCGAGAACCGTCAGCGGTCGGGCTGCGATGTCGCCTTCCCGGCGGTTGGACTGATGATCACTCACATAGACTACGACGAGGATGTCTGGCTTTATAACATCGTCAACAGCAACGTCGACGAGCAACAGGCCACGGAGCTGGACCTCGGTACCACCAACGACCACGAGCGCGTGACGTTTTTCAACGCCGGCAGCCGATTCTCGCCGAAGCTCTTCCCCTATCTGCGCAAGGACAGCCTGACAGCTCAGTCTACACCGGCAGCCACGCTGTTTCACAGAAACGGCAATGGAACGCTCATGATGCAGGGAGCCATCATCGACATCACACAGAACCAAGGCGGCACGGTAAGCTTCCTGTACCGTGCGCAGACGCCCTACCCCGTGACTGCCGTCATACAGCCTAAAGTATCCGATGCACGTGGCGTAGCACCGGAAGGTAGCAAGCAACGCGCCTACACCCTCGACGGAAGAGCCATAAATGCAGATGCCACATCGCAGCTGCGACATGGCATCTATATTATCGACGGAAGGAAGGTGGTGCGCTGATTCTGACAATACTCGCACCATCCAGGCACATGCCCGGTGTACTAATCCTGATAATACACCCTCTTGACGCGGTTCGACACACCGGTGAGCACCTCATAGGGTATGGTGTCGATCGTGTCGCTTAGCACCGTCACCGGCAGGTTCTCGCCGAAGATTTCTACGATGTCGCCCTCCTTACAGTCGATGTCAGTAACGTCAATCATAGCAACATCCATACAGATATTCCCGACGTACTCCGCACGATGGACGCTGTCACCTTGTGAGCGTCCGTCGGCAGTATGCACCAGGCAATAGCCACGGCGGTTGCCGAGGTGGCGGTTCAGACCGTCGGCATAGCCTATAGGAATAGCCCCGATGACACTGTCGCGCTCAAGGATGGTGCGGCGGCTGTAGCCCACGCTATCGCCGGCCTTGACATGGCGCAGCTGCAGGATGGTGGTCTTCAGCGTGCTGACGCACTTCAGCGGGGTATGGGGCTTATAAGGCTCCACGCCATAGAGCCCTATGCCCAGTCGGCACATATCCATCTGGCGATCCGGGAAGTGCTCTATGCCGGCGGAATTGTCCATGTGCCGCAGAATCTTATGGCTGAAGGCAGCCTGCAGACGACGGCTTCCGTCGTCGAAGAGCTGGAACTGGCTGGCGGAGAAGTCGTTGAAGTCATCGCTGTCGGAACCTACGAAGTGGCTGAAGACAGAGCGCGGGATGACTGCCTGCTGGTGCTTCAGCCGCTCGATGAGAAGGGCTATATCGTCGGCAGGCTCACAGTCTCCCCCCACGTTGAAGCCCAGACGGTGCATACCGGTGTCAAGCTTTATGTGTACCGGCCAGCCGGTGATGCCCTCCTTGCGTGCGGCCTTGACGAGTGCGTCGAGCAACCGGAAGGAGTAGACCTCTGGCTCGAGGTCGTAGTCGAAGAGGGTCTTGAACGACGTCATCTCGGGGTTCATGACCATGATATTGGCGGTGATGCCAGCCTTACGCAGGGCCACGCCCTCGTCGGCGACGGCAACGGCCAAGTAGTCGACGCGGTGCTCCTGCAGGGTCTTGGCAATCTCGACGGCGCCGGCTCCGTAGGCATCGGCCTTGATCATGCAGACCATCTTCGTCTCGGGCTTGAGGAACGAGCGGAAGTGGTTCAGGTTGTCGACGATGGCTCCGAGGTTTACCTCGAGGATGGTCTCGTGGACCTTCTGTTCAAGCAGCTCCGAGACCCTTTCGAAACCAAACCTGCGTGCTCCCTTGAGCAGTATCACCTCGTCGCGCAGCTGGCGGAACGTGTCGCTGGCGAGAAATTCGCCGGTATCGGCAAAGAATGTCTTGTCGGCTATCTGTAGGATGTTGGCCTGCGCCGTTATCTCCTGTCCTATACCTATTAATTTTCTTACGCCGCGCTTCACACACAGGTCGCTGACCTGACGGTACAGCTCGGCAGGCTGTTCGCCGCTCTGCAGGATGTCGCTCAGTATGAGTGTCTTGTGCGGAGCATCACGACGATTCATGAAGTCGAGGGCTATGTCGAGCGAGTTGATGTCGTTGTTGTACGAGTCGTTGATAATAGTACATCCGCGTTGTCCCTCCTTAACCTCGAGACGCATGGCGATTGGTTCGAGGCGTGGCATACGCTCGGAGAGTTCGTCCCTTGTCATGCCGAGATGCAGGGCTACGGTGGCACAGATGATGCTGTCCTCGATGCTCGCCTCGTCTATGAATGGTATGGTGTAACAGCCCTGCTCACCCTTATATAGATAGGTGACGGCGGTGGTACCGTCGGGCTGTTCCTGGACAGCAGAGACTAACATCGGAGCCTGCTCATCGCTGCGCGACCACCCTATCTTCTCGCCGCTGTAACGCATGCGGCGTATGCAACGGCTGACGATGTTGTCGTCCATGGGATAGACCATCGCCTGTGTGTCGTGCATCAGTTCGAGCTTCTCCTGACATTTTTCCTCTTTCGAGCGGAAGTTCTCCTGATGGGCATCGGCTAAACAGGTGAGCACACCGACGGTAGGCTGTATGATGTCGTGCAAGGCCATCATCTCGCCGGGCTGGCTGATACCGGCCTCGAAGATGCCCACCGCCGTCTGCTCGCCGAGAAGCCACACGCTCAGCGGGACACCTATCTGTGAGTTATAGCTGCGCGGCGAACGGGTCACCAGAGAGCCACGACCGGTAGCGTCGCCTACTGACTCCATGAACTTCGGCGGCGTGATGAGAAGCTGGTAGAGCCACTCCTTGACCATCGTCTTGCCGTTGGAGCCGGTGATGCCGACGATGGGACAGTCGAACTCGTCACGGTGACGCTCGGCCAGCCGTTGCAGGGCAGCCAGCGTCGACGGCACTTTCAGGTAGTTTGCATCGTCATGCTGTAACTCCGGCAACTGTTCTACTACAAAGGAGCGGACGCCACGCCTGTAGAGGTCGTCGATATATCGGTGACCGTCGTTGCGCTGCGAGCGCAAGGCGAAGAACAGCGTCTGTTCCGGAAAACAAAGCGAGCGGCTGTCTGTCAACAGCCATCGCACACTGCTGTCGGCACTGCCGTAGCGGCGTGCGCCGATGAGCGTTGTAATCTTCTCTATAGTGTATGTCATAGTACCAACTATTAAATGTTCAGTGTTCAATGCTTACCAGTCCCATTTCCGCAGCCTTTGCCTTGAGCAGCTGCATGAGCGGCTCGCGCTCGTTCTCGACGCGGTTGTCGAGGACTGCATCTTTCAGCGTCTGCTTCAGCACGCCGACCTCACGGCTCGGCATCAGACCGAAGAGCTGCATAATCTCATTGCCGTCGATGACGGGCTGTAGAAGCCGTTTGTAGTCTTTCTCCTTGAGGTCGGCGAGCTTCTCACGCACCATGCGGAAGTTCTCGAGGAAGATTTTCTTCTTTATCTCGTTCTTCGATGTAATGTCGGCCTCACAGAGCGTCATCAGGTCGTCGATGTCGTCGCCGGCATCGTTCAGCAGACGGCGCACGGCAGAGTCGGTGACCTCGCTGTCGGCAATGGCCTGCGGACGCATATGCAGGTCGACGAGTTTCTGGACATACCGCATCTCGGCGCCCAACGGCAGCTTCAGACGGCGGAAAATGTCGGGCACCATCTTGGCTCCTATATAGTTATGGTTATGGAAAGTCCAGCCCACGGCAGGGTCCCACCGCTTCGACTTCGTCTTTCCGATGTCGTGCAGCAGAGCCGCCCAACGAAGGAATAACCCGTTCTCGCTCCTCGTTCCTCGTTCCTCATTCCTCGAGACAGAACTTACAACGTTCTCCAACACTTCAAGTGTGTGGTAGAAATTGTTCTTATGGGCACGACCGTTCTTCTGCTCGACGATGTCCAAGGCAGCGAGTTCGGGCAGTATGATGTTCAGCAACCCCGAGCGCTGCAGGTCGACGAAGCCCCGGCTGGGGTGTGTCGACATGATGATCTTGTTCAGCTCCACCTCGATGCGCTCGCCACTGACTATCTTTATTCGGTCGGCCATACGCTCAAGGCCCTCAAACGTGGCATCCTCTATCTGGAAGTTCAGCTGGGTGGCGAAGCGGATGCAGCGCATCATGCGCAGCGGGTCGTCGCTGAACGTTATGTCAGGGTCGAGAGGCGTAGCGATGATGCCGTCTTCGAGGTCGGCCAACCCATTGAAGGGGTCGACGAGCTCGCCGAAACGGTCGCCGTTAAGACAGATGGCCATGGCGTTGATAGTGAAGTCGCGACGGTTCTGGTCGTCTTCCAGGGTACCGTCCTCTACAATGGGCTTGCGCGAGTCGTGGCTATAGCTCTCGCGGCGCGCTCCGACGAACTCCACCTCTATAGCCTCCCCCAGTTTGGGGATGTTGGAGGGGGCAATTTTCACCTGCGCAGTACCGAAGTTCTTGAACACCGACAGGTGTGCCCTGCGACCGATGACACGCTTCAGTTCGCGGGCCACGGCGATGCCGCTGCCCACCACGACGACATCGATGTCGTTGGACGGGCGCTCAAGGAAGATGTCGCGGACATACCCGCCGACGACATAGCACTCCATACCCAGCCGGTCGGCGGCGTCGCCTATCTGGTGAAATATTTCCTGGTCGAGGATCTCGGCCAGCTCCTCATCGGAATATAGCTTCATAAAAGTACTTTTTTCTTTTGCGGCTGCAAAAGTACGAAAAAAAATTGTAACTTTGCACCCAGATATGAAACAATTTGTAATGATTTGCCTCGTCGCGATGCTGGCAGCATGCGGAGGCAACACACAGAAGGAGGCTGAGCTGCTGCTGGACGAGGCCAACCGCCTGTTTGGCAACAGGCAGTACACTGAGGCCCTCGCCACCCTCGACTCTCTGCGGAAGGTCTACCCCGGAGCCGTGGAGACACGCAGGCAGGCTCTGAAACTGCAACAGAACATAGAGCTGAAGAGAGCACAGGAGGAGCTGGCATTCGTCGACAGCATGCTGCAGGCCGTGACACACGACTACCAGTACCAGAAGCAAAAGGTGGACAAGGACAAACGTGAGCTCAGGGCCACCGCCGAGGAGCTGACGATGCTCACCCGCACGCTGATACGCCGCGACTCGCTGCGCACCAGATGGGAGGTGCTCGGAGCAAAGATCAAGTACATACGCAAAAAGCAGAAAGAACTATAATCATTTGGTCATTTCGCAGGAAATGACTAACTTTGCACGCTGAAATGGATAAGTTCGAGCATACAAACAGACAGTTCGAAGAGGCTATGACCGAGTGTCGCGACCTGTTCAGCAAGAAGTTGCACGACTACCGCGCATCATGGCGCATACTGCGCCCCACAGCCCTCACCGACCAGCTTTTCATCAAAGCCAAGCGCATCCGTTCGCTGGAGATCAAGAAAGAGTCTCTTGTTGGCGAAGGCATAAGACCCGAGTTCATCGCGCTGATAAACTACGGCATAGTAGGTATAATACAGGTGAACAAGGGGTTTGCCGACACCGTTGACATGAGCAACGACGAGGCACTGCGTCACTACGACCACTATGCCCATGAGGCCTTGGAGCTTATGAAACGTAAGAACCACGACTACGATGAGGCGTGGCGCTCGATGCGTGTCAGCTCGTACACCGACCTCATACTGACTAAGATTGAACGGATAAAGGAGATAGAGAACCTCGGCGGCGAGACACTGGTCTCTGAGGGTGTCGAGGGCAACTATATGGACATCGTGAACTATGCGGTGTTCGGACTAATAAAACTATCGGAGTGAAGAAAGTCCTCGTCAACTGCTGCCGCCTGCTGCTGGCCGTCGTGTTCATACTGTCAGGCTTCGTGAAAGCCGTAGACCCGCTTGGCACGCAGTACAAGATTAAGGACTACATGGAGGCGATGCACATCGAGAGCCTGGCAACCGACGGGCTGACACTGGCAGCCTCCGTCGGACAGTCGGCACTGGAGTTCTGTCTCGGCATATTCCTACTCTTCGTGATTCAGCGGCGGCTGACATCACGCACCATACTGGCAATAATGCTGGTGATGACACCACTGACGCTGTGGCTGGCACTGTCAAACCCCATCAGCGACTGCGGATGCTTCGGCGACGCACTGGTGCTCACTAACTGGCAGACATTCTGGAAGAATGTTGTGCTACTGCTCTGTGCGGTGGTAGTGGCCTTATGGCCGCGCGAGATGTTCCGCTTCGTCACCGAGTCAAACCAGTGGATAGTCATCAACTACTCCATACTGTTCATTCTCGGTATCTCGGCATGGAGCCTCTACGACCTGCCGCAGTTCGACTTCCGCCCATACCACGTGGGGACAGAGCTCAGAGAGCACTGGGAGCGCACGATGGACGGCGAAGACCTGCCGTACGCCGACTTCTTCATAGAGAGGGCCGATGACGGCGAGGACATCACCGAGGCGGTGCTGCAGGACACTGGCTACGTGTTCATGCTCGTGGCACCCTATCTGGAGCATGCTGACGACTCGCGCCTCGACCTCATAAACGAGCTCTATGAGTACAGCCACGAACACCGGTACCCGTTCTACTGTCTCACGGCGAGCACTACGAAGGCCATGAGCCAGTGGCGCGACATGACAGGAGCGGAATACCCCTTCTGCCAGACCGACGGCACGACGCTGAAGACCGTCATACGCAGTAACCCGGGACTGGTGCTGCTCAAGGACGGCCGCATAATAAGGAAGTGGAGCCACAACAGGCTGCCCGTCATCAGCGAGGAGCAGACGGCACTGCCGTTGTCGGCGATGGCGATAGGGCAGATGCCCAAGGACAGCGTTCCGGAGAAGACCGCCCAGCTGATGCTCTGGTTCGTACTGCCGCTGGCACTACTGGTTATTGCCGACCGCACATGGATGTGGACACGCTGGATACGCCGCAGGCGCCCAAAGGGCTAAGGCCACATAAGTCCCAGCCCCATAAGGCTCGGCCCATTAACCCCATAAGGCCCATTAGGCTCACAAACCCCATAAGGCCCAAAAAAGAAAAAACCCAATCACCAAAAATAAAAAAAAGGAAAAAATGAGAAAGAAAATTGTAGCAGGAAACTGGAAGATGAACATGAATCTCCAGGATGGTATCGCTCTTGCAAAGGAGCTTAACGAGACACTCAAGGCCGACAAGCCCAACTGCGGCGTCGTCATTTGCACACCGTTCATTCACCTGGCATCCATAGCCCAATTCCTCGACCAGGACATCATCGGTCTCGGAGCAGAGAACTGCGCTGACAAGGAGAAGGGAGCATACACCGGCGAGGTGAGCGCTGAGATGGTGAAGTCGACGGGCGCACAGTACGTCATCCTCGGCCACTCGGAGCGTCGCGAATACTACAAGGAGACTCCCGAGATACTGCGCGAGAAGGTGCTGCTGGCACAGAAGAACGACCTGAAGGTCATCTTCTGCATCGGCGAGAGCCTCGAGGAGCGTGAGGCAGGCAAGCAGAACGAGGTCGTCAAGGCTGAGCTCGAGGGAAGCGTATTCAACCTCAGCGAGGAGGACTTCCGCAAGATCGTCATCGCCTACGAGCCCATCTGGGCCATCGGCACCGGCAAGACAGCTACTGCCGAGCAGGCAGAGGAGATTCACGCCTACATCCGCTCGATCATTGCCGAGAAGTACGGCCAGGCCGTGGCCGACGACACCACCATCCTCTACGGCGGTTCGTGCAAGGCCTCGAACGCCCCCGAGCTGTTCGCCAAGCCCGACATCGACGGCGGCCTCATCGGCGGCGCCTCGCTGAAGTGCGCTGACTTCAAGGGCATCATCGATGCCTGGAAGAAGTAACACCTGATGACACGATGAAAAGAACTGTCACGATAATAACGCTGTGTGTTGGCTGCGTCATCGCAGCCAACGCACAGACTTTCACCCAACGGCTGCAGAAGGTTGTGGCCGGAATGGGGAAGGTGACGGTGACGCAGA
>Ga0310697_10004991_pt1 | contig 12918 bp, 7 predicted proteins | sample 172DNAGHGlowgp2_FD_203883 | JGI IMG/M metagenome (GOLD analysis project Ga0310697, IMG submission 203883) | Sheep rumen microbial communities from Palmerston North, Manawatu-Wanganui, New Zealand - 1728 DNA GHGlow gp2 (v2) (version 2) | ecosystem: Host-associated > Mammals > Digestive system >...
CGCTTATGGCCAGTGGAAACGCGGCAAGACAGATTACTACGTGAGTTCCGGCATGGGCATCTGGGGCGGTAAATTCCGCATCGGCACCGACTCGGAATATGCCGTCATCACCATCACCAATCCATGATGACTATCTCCACTTCTTGGGAGAGATACCGACGGCTTCCTTGAAGTATTTGCCGAAGAAGGACTGGTTGGGGAAATTCAACTCATCGGCCACCTGCTGGACCGTGTAACGCCCGCTACGCAGCATTGTTTTGGCATCGAGAATGACATAATCCTTGATCCAACGAGAAGGATGGCGACCCGTTTGCTCATATACCACATGAGACATGTACTTGAGTGAGAGGCACAACTGGTCGGCATAGAAGCCCAAATCGCGGTGCTCGCGGTAATTATCGTGCACACATTGCAGAAAATGGGCAACGATCTCGTCCTTGCGTGATGTTTTGGACGACACTTCTAGCTGGTTGCTCGTTCCTTGTTCAATGATACTCCCCAGCAGATTGATGCAATTGAATGCCGCCTGCTCCTTTTTCTCATTGAATGCATTATCGGTGAGGATGACCCGCAACATGTGATAGGTGGTTTTCATCAATTCAACTTGCACAGGAAGCAAATGCAGCAACACCACCTGCAAAGCATAAAGGCGATGCACATTAGATTGTCTTATACTGGCTGTTGAGGGTAATTCCTTATGCGAGAACGATAGGAAGATGAGTTTTGCTTCATCATCTACCGCAACTTGCTCGACAATCGTTCCAGCCGAGATAATGGCACAAGTGTTATCGCCAGCGACGAAATCGCGGAAGTTAACACTGAACTTGACTTCGCCCTTGATAACAATGAGCATGCATGATGATGACAATTTCAAGGGGAAGCGATTCATGAGATTGTTCACCTCGACCGAATCGGCCTGATGTACATCGCCCAGGTTGTCCATTACCATCATCTTGTCCTCAAAGATGATTGATGTATCATTAGTCGGCATCATCGACAAGTCCAATGATTGCATTCCTCGTTCTTTCATAATTGTAGTGATTGCTTGCAAGACCACAAAGATAGGTGTTTTTGGACAAAAAATTGCTCAATTACACTTCTTTTCACGCCACTTAATCCATTATCGACCAAAAAACAATCCTGGAGTATATCATTCAATCACAAGCACAAAAGGATAATTCCTATCTTAGAATCAAACATATTCCACCCTTAACGACAATTGGTTAAAAGAATATTACTACTTTTGTCGCGCTAAAACCGAAACCCAGCTATAATAATATGCAATACATTTACACGATAGGACTTCTTGTTGTCTCCAACATCTTCATGACGTTTGCCTGGTATGGCCACTTGAAACTGCAGCAGATCAAGGTGTTTTCAGACAGTACGCCATTGTACGTCATCATTTTGCTATCATGGCTGCTTGCCCTGCCCGAATACTCATGCCAGGTACCTGCCAACCGCATCGGCTATATGGGCAACGGCGGTCCCTTTAACCTCATGCAGTTAAAAGTCATTCAGGAAGTGATTTCGTTGATGGTATTCACAATCTTTGTCACAGTGTTCTTCAATGGTGAGTCGCTGCGCTGGAATCACTTTGCCGCATTCGTTTGCTTGATTCTAGCCGTCTTTTTTGTCTTCCACAAATAACTGGATTTTTGTCGTTAGACACCACGCTAAGACGCCAAGACGCTAAGGTTTTAGGTTTTAGGTGGCATCCGCTTCCTGGTCCCACGCGAAGACGCAAAGACGCTAGGGTTTTATATCTGCATCCGCGCTCTTAACTGTCCACGAATTAAACGAATTAAACGAAGGCATTCGCGCTCTGGAACCCCACGCTAAGGCGCCAAGACGCTAAGGTTTTAGGGTGGGCCCCACGCTAAGACGCAAGGACGCTAAGGTTTTAAATATAGCTACCGCACTATCCCTGCGGGGCTAACACGAATTTCGCGAACCTTTAGCAGTCAATTTCGCTAATTTGACGGACTGACGTTCCCGTCAAAAGGCAGACGGGGCATTTGTAATGATTGACTTTTAATCGGCTGGTATAAAGCACGTTTTAAACACCACGAATAAAAGGGAGGGTGGTGCGGAACTGTTAACGAAACGTTAAAGGCACAAAACACCCCATCAACCGCAAAGGTACATCACCCCCACCCTGCCCGCCATGACAAAAAGCGCTACAATACTATATACTTTTCAAACTACGAATTACATGAACTCGGCGAAGTCCAATTAAGCAAACTTGCCAGTCGCTAAAAAAAGCCAGTTGCTAAACATTTCTTAACAACTGGCATAAGTTCTGGAAAATCTCTCAAAAATATTACCTGAGGATAATGTCAATGATCGCATTGATGTCGGCAATGTTCACCTCACCATCGCCATTCACGTCGGCACCTGGTAACATAGTTCCACCCAAAATAACATCGATGATGTCGCTGATATCAGAGATGTTGACTTCGCCGTCGCCGTTCACGTCGCCAGGTTCAGTACTGTCCCAGCCCTCGATATGGGCAAACTTGTACCAGTATTTGGTGGCGATGTAGGTATCAACAAATTGGCGCGGCACGAGCAGCGTCGCGCGGTTGTAGGCCACTGTCGAGAAGCAGTCAGCACTCGCCATCACAGGTGGCACCGTGCCGAGGCATTTGACGGTATTCAGCGCGTAGCAGTTGTTAAACGCCCCATTGCCGATGGAAGTGACGGAGTTGCCAATGGTGACGCTGGTCAGAGAACTACATTTCTGGAACGCACTGTTGCCGATAGTTGTGACGGAGTTGGGGATGGTAATACTGGTAAGTCTATAGCAGCCATCGAACGCAGATTGGCCGATTGAGGTAACGGAGTTGGGGATAGTTATGCTGGTCAAGCCGTTGCAGCCAAAGAACGCACCACCACTGATGGTGGTGATGGAGTTGGGGATGGTCACACTGGTTAGGCCAGTGCAGTCTTCGAACGCATAGTTGCCGATGGAAGTGACGGAGTTGGGGATGTCGATGCTGGTCAGGCTGGTGCAGCCTAAGAACGCCCGGTCGCCGATGGAAGTGACGGAGTTGGGGATATTCGTATTTTTGCAACCAACGACAAGAGTGTTTGAAGCCGTCTCAATAATGGCGTTGCAGTTGCCGCGGGAATCATACTTCGGGTTCCCGCTTGCTACCACGATGCTAGTCAGGCCGCTGCAGTTACCGAACGCCTCTGGATCGATATAAGTGACGGAGTTGGGGATATTGACGCTAGTCAGGCCGCTACAGCCATAGAACGCCATGTAGTAGATAGAAGTAACGGAGTTGGGAATATCGATGCTGGTTAGGCCGGAGCAGCCAGAGAACGTATTATCACCGATGGAAGTGACGGAGTTGGGGATGTCGATGCTGGTTAGTCTTCTGCAGCCAGAGAACGCCCGGCTGCCGATGAAAGAGACGGAGTTTGGGAGGTCAATACAGGTCAAGCCATAGCAGCCGTGGAACGCATCCAAGTCGATGGTTATGACGGAATTTGGGATGGTGACGCTGGTCAAGCTGGTGCAGCCAGAGAACGCCCGTTCGTCGATGGCGATGACGGAACAGGTGGTTCCGTTATAGATGACTGATGAGGGGATGGTCACAGAACCAGAGTATTCATTATACTCGGAGTAAGACGTTCCTTTGTAAGTAACAGTGGCCTCGTCGCCGTTTTCAATGTTGTAGTATATGCCATCCACTTCGAAGTCGTGGGCGAGGGAGGTGGCGGGCAGCAAGAGCGCCAGCAGGAGCAGGGAGAGGCTATAAAGATGTTTCATAGACGTATTGGTTTTTGGTTAATATTGTGATTATGACGATGGCAAAGTTAGCACAAAATCGTGAAAAACAAAAATAATTGGCATCCGCCATCAATTTTCAAACAACAAGGACAACGATGAACAACTAAAACAACCCTTCGGGGGAGGGTGTTGCAAAACACTCGATTGAAACATTGATCGAGCTTCGCTCGAGAAATTTAAACAAATTATATAAAAAATTTATTATAAAATTTTTGATTAACTCAATTTTAATACAAAATTTGTTTTAATTTTTCGGCCGTAGGCCGATCAATAATTGAGTTATATGAGTTTTGCAACAATCTCAAATCCGAGACTTTTTTAATTTCTAGCCTCTGGGATTTTGCTACAAAGCATTTGTATTTTTCCTTTATCGTCGGTTTATCATTGAAAGAGGGCGGTGACGAGGGTGATGTGCTTGGGCAATTTGCCGTCACTGCTCCACTCCAGATCGATGCTCAGCAAATCGCTTGCCGCAGCAGTCACGTCAAAGCCCACAGCCTCGAGCGAGTAGCGCAGGCGGTCAGGATGGCGGCAAGGCTTGCCCTCGGGGCGGGTGCAACCCTCGGGACATAAAGTGCAGCGAAAAGTGAAGCATCGGCTGCCCTTCACTTGGCGCTCTTTTTCATATAAATCGGGCAGTAACGTTTTCCACACCTCTTGCATGGCCTGTGTGGCCACTGACCTTGACATCTCGGCCGTGGTGCACTCGGCACATGTCGCCTCATCAAACTCTATGGTCGTTCCCATCAGAATTACGGTTTTGAAACCGTTGCTAACGGTTGCAGGGTCGAAAGCGTATGGCGGACAGCCCCAGGAGTTGCCGTGAGATGGACATTGACCGCAAAAGGTTGCCATGCGCTCCACGTCACGATAGCGACTGATGAAATCGCTGGCCGGGACAGTGACTTGCTTGCTGGTTACTGAATAGTTCATACCATAAAAAAGGTTTAGGCATTAGGCTTTAGGTTTTTGGTAGCTCTTTTGCCAACCTAACGCCTAACACCTAATGCCTAACGCCTAATTAATTAGTTTTTCTTCTCCTCGACAGGAGCAGGAGCGGCAACAGCAGCAGTTGCAGCCTTGGCAGCATTGATGCTGTCCTGCTGGGCCTTGTAGGCCTTAGCAGCCTCGCTGTCGGGCTTCAGCCACGTGTCAAGCCAGCGGAAGAACTCACGCTGCCACAGGATGCTGTTCTGGGGTTTGAGAATCCAGTGGTTCTCGTCGGGGAAGAGCAGCAGACGGGCGGGCAGACCCTTGATCTTGGCGGCATTGAATGCCTGGCAAGCCTGGGTGAAGACGATGCGGTAATCGAGTTCGCCAGCGGTGCACATGATAGGAGTATCCCAGTTCTGAACATAGTTCTTGGGGTTGGCCTGGGTGTAAGAGCGCTGAGCGGTTGCATTGCCTTTCTCCCAGAAAGCGCCACCCAGATCCCACTGTACAAACCACATCTCCTCGGTCTCGAGGTACTGTGCCTCAAGGTTGAAGATACCGGCGTGAGCCAGGAAGCAAGCAAAGCGCTTGTTGTGGTTACCTGCAAGGAAGTAAACCGAGTAGCCACCATAGCTGGCGCCAACGGCTCCAATGTGGTCACCATCGATGTAAGGCTCTTTCTTCATGTAGTCCACTGCGCTGAGGTAGTCACGCATGTTCTGGCCACCGTAATCGCCACTGATCTGGGCATTCCATTCTGAGCCGAAGCCCGGCAGACCGCGACGGTTGGGCAGGATGACAATGTAGCCGTTGCTGGCCATGATGCGCATGTTCCAGCGATAGCTCCAGAACTGGCTTACGGGCGACTGAGGACCACCCTCGCAGAAGAGGATAGCGGGATACTTCTTGTTAGGATCGAAGTTGGGCGGGTAGCATACCCAAGTGGTCATGAGTTTGCCGTCGGTGGTGGGAATCATGCGCTTCTCAATGCCGATAGGATCCACCTGAGCGAGCATCTCGTCGTTGACGTGAGTGAGCTGGACGGGCTCCTTGCCCATCTGAATGCTGCAGATCTCATTGGGAGTCTGGTAGCTCTGACGGCAAGCAACAAGGGTCTCATTGTTAACAAAGGACATGCTGTTGAAGTCACACACACCCATGGCGATAGTGTCCACCTTTTGGGTTGCGACATCCATGCGGAAGATGGGTTGCGTGCCCTGGAACGGGCAGATGAAATAGATGGCCTTCTCATCGGGCGACCAAGCGATATCATCCACGCTATAGTCCCAGTTAGCGGTCAGGTCCTTCTTGTTACCGTTCTCGTCCATGAAGAAGATGCGGTTCTTGTCGGCCTCGTAGCCATCGTGTTCCATCGACAGCCACGCCATCTGGCCCTTGCTATTGATGATGGGATAGGTGTCATAACCCATCATACCCTGAGTCAGGTTCTCGGTCTTACCGGTCTCGAGGTTGTACTTGTACAGGTCGCTATTGGTCGAGAAAGCATAGTCCTTACCGGTTTTCTTGCGGCACACGTAAACCAGGTTCTTGCCGTCAGGTGTCCAAGCCAGTGACTCGATGCCGCCCCAAGGCTTCATGGGAGACTCGTAGGGCTCACCCTCGAGGACGTCCTTCACGTTACCGGCCTTGCTGCCGTCATAGTCAGCCACAAAGGGGTGAGGAACTGTGGTTACCCACTCGTCCCAGTGCTTGTACATCATGTCGTCATAGAGTTTGCCTGTGGTCTTATCCAGGTCAGGATAAACGTCCTGTACCGTCTGGCCATACTTGACTTGCGAGATCATGACCACGCGCTTCTCGTCGGGCGAGAACACAAAGCCCTCGATGCCGTCCTCGACATCGCTGACGCAGTTGCGGCCGCCACCGTCGGCGTTCATTGTCCACAGTTGAGGCGTCTTGCCCTCGCCTTCCTCGCGATAGATAAAGGCAATCTTCTTGCCGCCATCAATCCACACATAGTTGCTCTCGCTGTTAGGAGTGTTGGTGATCTGGCGGGCATTCTGGCCGTCAACGTCCATCACCCACAGGTCGCAGTTGCCCTTGTTGGTAGCGATGTCATAATAGGTCACGCCATAGAGCACCTTCTTGCCGTCGGGCGACACCTGGGGACCACCCACGCGGCCCAGCTGGTTGAGGAATTCGGGAGTGAACTCTTTCTTTTCCATTTTACCGGAAGTTTTCTCGGTAGCGGGAGCCTGACCAGGAGCTGCCGTTTCCTGCTTGGAGCAGGTCGAGGAACTCAACAGGGCCAACGCCGCAACCGACATTGCTGTTAACTTTAATAATTTCATAAAATTGTAATTGTTAATGATATAATGTTAAGTTGTTAAAATTCGCTTCTAGGTATTTCAACCCGCAAATTTAATCAAATAATTATCATTCCAGGCCATGAACTCGCTATTTTTTCGCAATTATTATTAAATTTGCACATTGAAACCCACAACGATAAACAAAATGAGAAAAACGTTATTAACTATCACCGCGATTTGCGCTTGCCTGGCTGGCTTTGCCAGTGAAGGCAACTTCACCCAATATGTCAATCCGCGCATAGGCACGGGCGGACATGGGCATGTGTTCCTGGGGGCCAACGTACCGTTTGGCTATGTACAGTTGGGGCCGACTGAGCCTACACGAGGTTGGGACTGGTGCTCAGGCTACCACGACAGCGACAATGTGATTATCGGCTTCGGACACCAGCACCTGAGCGGCACCGGTATCGGTGACCTGGGTGACATCGCCTTGCTGCCAGTGACTCATCGCGACCAACGCGAGGTCATCTTCAGCCACGACGACGAGACAGTAAAACCAGGCTTTTATGCCATCACCCTGCGGGATAACGGCAAGCCTTATGTCAAAGTGGAGCTTACTGCAACCAAGCGAACTGGTATGCACCGTTACACTTTCTTGCCTGGCCAAGTGACCTGCCAACTGGTGCTTGACCTGGGTCAAGGCATCGGATGGGATTCACCTAAGCAAGTAAAGATGAAGCAACTGTCCCCTCGCATGATTGCTGGCTATCGTCACTCGTTAGGTTGGGCACGGAATCAAAAAGACTTCTTTGCCATGGAATTCTCTCAAGACGTGACACTTGAGAAACTCGCTGGCGACACAATTGGCCTGATCACCACGCTCAATAATGGCCAGCCCCTGCTGGTCAAGACAGGACTGTCGGCCGTGAGCATCGAGAACGCCATCGGCAACCTGATGAGCGAGAATACGGGATGGGACTTTAACAGCATCTGCCGCCAAGCAAATGATGCTTGGAATGACGAATTAGGCAAGGTGACCATCAATACTGACAACGAAGATGACCGCACAGTGTTCTACACCGCACTCTACCACACGATGGTGGCTCCGTCGGTCTTCAATGACGTTTGTGGCGAGTACCGCGGTGCCGACGGCGAGGTGCATGAGGGCGACTTCACTAACTACACTACCCTATCGCTGTGGGACACCTATCGCGCCGCCCACCCGTTGCAAACGCTGATCCATCGCGAGAAACAGCGTGACATGGCACAAACCTTCCTGCACATCTTTGAGCAGCAGGGCAAGCTACCCGTGTGGCACCTGATGGGCAATGAGACCGACTGCATGGTGGGCAATCCCGCCGTGCCCGTGCTGGCCGACCTGGTGCTGAAAGGCTTTGATGTTGACAAGGACAAAGCGCTCAAGGCCATGGTTACCAGCGCAATGCTCGATGAGCGCTCAATGGGCCTGTTGAAACAATATGGCTATATCCCTTATGACCTGGAGCCCGACAAGGAGACCGTTGCGCGAGGATTGGAGTATGCCCTCGCCGACTGGTGCATCGCCCAGATAGCCAAAGTCACTGGCGACCAGAAGAATTATGACTATTTCCTGAACCGCAGCAAGTCATACAGACACTATTTTGACAAGCAGACCCGATTCATGCGTGGTAAGGACTCGAAGGGTAATTTCCGTCCAGCAGCCGAATTTGACCCCCTATCGACCAAGCACCGCAACGACGACTACTGCGAGGGCAATGCCTGGCAATACACCTGGCTTGTGCCCCATGACGTGCACGGCCTGGCGAACCTGTTCGGTAGCGAGAAAGCATTCATCCAGAAACTGGACTCGCTGTTTATCATCGAAGGTGATTTGGGCGAAGAGGCTTCACCTGACGTGAGTGGCTTGATCGGCCAGTATGCCCACGGTAATGAACCCAGCCACCACATCATCTATATGTACAACTACGTGGGTCAGCCCTGGAAAGCGGCTCAACTCATCCGCCGCGTGTTGCGTGAACAGTACCGCAACGACCTTGACGGCTTGAGCGGCAACGAGGACGTGGGCCAGATGTCGGCATGGTATGTGCTGTCGTCTATCGGCCTGTATCAGGAAGAGCCCGCAGGCGGCAAGTACATCATCGGTTCTCCCCAATTCAACGAGGCACGTCTCAATGTAGGCGACGGCAAGACGTTCATCGTCAAGGCCATCAACAACAGTGACAAGAATATCTACGTGCAGAGTGCCCGATTGAACGGCAAGCGCTATGACAAGAGCTACATCGACTATCGCGACATCATCGCCGGTGGCACGCTTGAACTCGTCATGGGTCCCAAGCCCTCGAAATGGGGCACAGCCAAGAAAAACCGCCCGTAGTAGCGCATCAAAACAACAATCGAAAATACAAAATTGGCGCCTTGGGGACGTTGTCCTCGAGGCGCCAAACTATTCAGTCATGCTGATGTGTTGCTTACAGGGCTAAACGCAGACCCTGATCTTTCCACCTCGCATAAGTAGCGTCACCCCAACGTCGGGCGACACGACAATTATCATCACCATATTCTATACTGCCGCCGCGAATGATGCGGCTATCGCCGGTTTCCTGACCCGTCGGGTTAACCTGAGGCTCACTAGGATAAGCGAAGTCATTATCAATCCTGTCTTGACAATATTCATAGATATTGCCACTCATGTCATAGATGCCCAACTCGTTAGGCGCCTTGGTGCCAACAGGATGAGTGGTGCCGTCAGCATTGGAGTTGTACCATGCCACTTCATCGATATTACTGCTGCCTGCAAACTTGAAACCGCGATTCTTGATGCCACCACGTGCAGCAAATTCCCACTCAGCCTCGGTGGGCATACGGAAATTCATACCCGTCATCTGATTCAGTTTGGTGATAAACTGCTGGCAGTCGTTCCACGACACCATTTCAACGGGACAATTCAGATCACCAGTGAAGTTACTTGGGTTAGAGCCCATCACGGCTTGCCACAGCGCTTGTGTTACCTCAGTCTGGCCGATATAGTAATCTGATAGTGTTACCATGTGTACTGGCTTCTCCATCTGATTGTAATCGCTACCATTCTGGCTACGGGTTGCACCCATAGCGAAGGTGCCGCCCTCAACAGCCATCATCTTGAAGGTCACGCCATTTACTGTGAACTCTCTATTTCCAGTAGCAATCAGGGTTGGCTCAATGCCACCAAGCAGCATGTCAATCAAACTGGTCACATCGCTGATGGTGACACCGCCATCGGCGTTCACATCGGCAGTTGGCCCGCCCTGAGCTCCACTCAACAAAATATCGATTAATTGAGTCACATCACTGATGCTCACGTTGCCATCAGCATTCACGTCACCCCTGTATCCCATGGGCTGCGTGCCTTGCATGAACTTATACTCGATATAGTCGCCTGGTATCTCAAACCTGACGACCGCCTCGCGATAGGTCATGCCGCTGGGGAGTGCAGAGGCTGACACATTGGCCCGAACCCCATGGAATCCAGTGGCGTTAATGATATCTATCAGACTGATGTTTAACCAACTAGGCAAGGATTCGCTACCATCACAGGTAATGCGCCAGCTACCGTCATGAGAGGGACAAGAGGTCGAGAACCTGATACCATTAGAAAGGGTACCGTCAAGCCAAGTTTTCTGCATGGAACCACCAGCAGCAGGGAAGAGGTATTGGCCATCCTCTTGCTCGTAAACATAGGTGATATAGGGGTTATCAATGCCAATTAAAATGGTGAAACCAGTCTTTATTACTATTGACCCGTTGTCCCAGTAACGGTTCAATCCTTTCCATTCATATTCACCTAAATAAATAGGTTCATCATTTTCATCATATTCACGTTTCTCTACCATGATATAGGCCAACTCCCCGTAGCCCTCATCGACCTGGTCGTCAAGTGAAACGTAAGCACGGAATTCTACTAGGTTTTCCATGTCAGGACCGTTATAGCCCTCAATGGTCACTAGGATGGGATAGTCAATGATCGGAGCGTATTCAGCGCCATCTTCTCCATACAAAGTAAAAGTGATCAGGCCTCCTGTTTCATCAGCGGTAGTAGGCGTTAACAAAGCCTCGCCTGTACAAACAAGTTCACCCGGCACTACGGGCAAAGTAACAGATTCATCGCCATAATCGGGAATATCCGTCAGCTTATATACCTTACAAGTCATCGTGACATCGGCACGAACATCGTAATAATAATCATCAATACAGAGATAGACATTATTGAGTTGATAGGGGTGCTGAGGCTTCTCAAATGCCTGACCCATGCCATCAATGTGGGAGGCATTCTTACCGAACCACCAACCGAACTCATTGTCGCCCCAAGGTTCAGCGCCATAATACGAAGTAAACAGGTAGTGATCTTGATCATCATAACGACCACCAAACACAGACGTTTTGCTTGAGCATAAAGGTTGAAGATCTTCATCTTCATTGCCATAAATCGAGTTCCATACATTAGTAAATGTTGTATTATTGTCAGCGGCAATAACCATTCCGGGATACGGTTCAGAATATTCATTGCCCTCGCTATCTTGTCTCAAAAAGAAATTGCTATATTGGTATGTCTCTGACGTCACACCATCATCATCAATTCGCCCTCCATAGGCAATAAATTCAGGAGCCAGACAAAAACTACTCATCGGCATACTATAATAAAGCTCTGATTGATAGTCGATATATTGATTAACCGCAAAGGTATTATCAGGATATAAATTCCATGCATAATTGGTTGATTGGCTTGGGTTTTCGGCAGAACCAAGCCAATAGTATTCAGCGTATGGTTTTGCTATAAATAAGGGATAATTAAAGTATCCTAATACGCCATCATCTACGATCAAAGCAGAGCTGAACATACCAGCAGGACGACGATAAAATGGTCTCTGCGCTCCAGCTCGGCTGGGAGCCTTGGACACACGAGGAACGGATGAAGATGGATCAGGCATCTTCATTTCCTGGATTGTGGAAACCTTGGAGATTTTCAGCTCTCTTACCTGCGGACGTTGAGATACTGGTCCGAGCGCTTTTCTTGATACAGTCTGGCTTGGGGACACTTTAGACTTGGTTTGCACCACGGTCGAAGTGTTAATACCCTCGGCAATGCACTGTGTTTTGCTTTTCATCTGTGCGCCAGCCGTTGACACAACTAGAGCAACAGCGGCAAAGAGTAAAATTTTTTTCATAATTTCCAAGTGATTAAGGGTTATTGTTGAATGTAATATAATATTTCTCTTGCAAATATATAAATAAAGTGATGACTTTACAATAATTTTATGTAATTTTGCTCCAAATTATAACTTCTTTTTTTCATTTATGCTATTCTCATGAGAAAAAAACTATTTATCATCATATCGTTGATTTGGGCCACGATTGCAACTGCGAGTACTCTGGAGCCGGTAGATTACGTGAATACGATGGTAGGAACACTGTCGAGTTTCCAACTGTCAACAGGTAACACCTATCCCGCCATCGCCATGCCGTGGGGCATGAACTTTTGGGTGCCGCAAACTGGCAAGAACGGCGATGGGTGGCAATATACCTACACGGCCAACAAGATTCGCGGCTTCAAGCAGACCCACCAGCCCAGCCCGTGGATCAACGACTATGGCCAGTTCTCACTGATGCCCACGGTTGGAGAACCGGTGTTTGACGAAAACGAACGCGCCAGCTGGTTCTCGCACAAAGCCGAGGTGGCTACTCCCTATTATTATAAGGTCTATCTTGCCGACTATGACGTGACGGCCGAGGTGGCACCCACCGAGCGGGCGGCCATCTTGCGTTTCACCTTCCCCGAGACTGATCAGGCCAACGTCGTGATAGATGCCTTTGACAAAGGTTCCGAAATTAGGATCGACTCCGAGAAGCATATCGTATGGGGATACTCGACCCGCAACA
>Ga0310697_10004992_pt1 | contig 12917 bp, 12 predicted proteins | sample 172DNAGHGlowgp2_FD_203883 | JGI IMG/M metagenome (GOLD analysis project Ga0310697, IMG submission 203883) | Sheep rumen microbial communities from Palmerston North, Manawatu-Wanganui, New Zealand - 1728 DNA GHGlow gp2 (v2) (version 2) | ecosystem: Host-associated > Mammals > Digestive system >...
GCCGCCCCCCCCCCCCCCCACCCCCCCCCCCCCCTCCCCCGGGGGGTGCTGGGGAGGGTGAAGTTTTTTGCCGCCGGTTCGCAATTTGTTCGTATATTTGCATTTTATTTCGCCGATGATAGAATATGCGAAACATATATTGGACAATGGGTTGACGGTGCTCACGCACGAGGCCTGGGACACGCCGCTCGCGACGACGAACATACTCTATGGAGTGGGGTCGCGCAACGAGGAGGCGCAGCGGACGGGGTTCGCCCACCTCTTCGAACACCTGATGTTCGGCGGCACGCCGCGGGTGCCCGACTTCGACCGCGTGGTGAGCAGCTTGGGAGGCGAGAGCAACGCCTTCACCAACTGCGACTACACGAACTATTACATCACGCTGCCGGCCGGGGGGCTGGCTACGGCCCTGGAGCTGGAGGCGGACCGCATGGCCCACCTGGACATCTCGCAGCGCGCCCTCGAGGTGCAGCAGCATGTGGTGACCGAGGAGTACAATCAGCGCTATATGAACCAGCCCTACGGGGATGTGTGGCTCCACCTGCGGCCGCTGTGCTACAAGGTGCACCCCTACCGGTGGGCCACCATAGGGGCCGACATACGGCACGTTTCCGAGGCCACGCTGGGCGACGTGCGCGAGTTCCACCGGCGGTGGTACCGGCCCGAGAACGCCATACTGGCCATAGCGGCCCCCTTGAAGCACGAGGAGCAGCTGCGGATGGCCGTGGCGGCCTTCGGAGGCGTGGCTGGCGGCGGAGAGCCGACGTGCGTCAGGCTGCCGCAAGAGCCATTGCAGACGGATGCGCGCGAGCTGCGGTTGCGACGGGGGGTGCCTGCGCCGGTGGTGTATGTGGCGTGGCCCATGTGCGACCACGCGGACCCGCGGTTCCGCTGGTGTGACCTGTTGAGCGACCTGCTGGGCAACGGGACGAGCAGTCGCCTGTACAGCCGCCTGGTGCGCGGGGAGGGCCTTATGACCGAGGCGGACGCATGTATCACGGGCGATGTTGATGCCGGACTGATAGTCCTCAGCGGCAAGATGGCTCCCGGGCGCAGCACGGAGGAGGGCATGGAGGCCCTGATTCGCGAGGCATACAGCCTGAAGGAGGGCATAGATGCCGAGGAGCTGCAGAAGGTGGTGAACAAATATGAGAACACCTTCGTCTACAGCCAGTACAAGGCCGCCGACCGGGCCTTGGGGCTGTGCTACTATACATGGCTCGGGGACACGGATTTGGTGAACGGCGAGCCCGACGAGTACCGCCGCGCCACGCCCGAGGCGGTGGCGCAGACGGCGCGCGACTTCCTCAGGACAGAGTGCGAGAACAGGCTCTACTACGAGACAGAGAGAGAAGGCTGAGGAGCGGGGACCGGAAAGGAAACAAGCAAGAAACAGAAAAAGACAGGATGAAACCTTTTGACAAAATAGTCGATGCGTTCTGGCGCGTGGCGCGGTGGGTGAGCGAGGTGGACTGGCGGGGGATAGCCCGCAGCGTGGCGGCCTGGATGGGAAGGGTGATGCACAAGATACTCTTCGAGTGGCTGTTGCCGAAGAAATACCGCGGCATAAAGAAGCAGGAGATCTTCGAGATAATCTTCAAGAGCGACACGCCGGCGGGGCGCAAGTTCGACGTGTGGCTGCTGATACTCATCGTGGCCAACATACTGCTGCTCATACTGGACAGCCTGACGGGGACCACGAGCACCATGACCAGCGGGGCGCACCTCTCGCTGTCGTACATCGTCTTCAAGGTGCTGGAGTGGGCGTTCACCATCTTCTTCACCTTTGAGTACTACCTGCGCATCTACTGCCTGAAGCACCCGGCGAAGTACGTCTTCTCGTTCTGGGGGGTGATAGACTTCATAAGCATCTTCCCCGCCTACCTGAGCCTCTTCTTTCCGGCCACCCAGGCCCTTACGGTGCTGCGACTGCTGAGGGTGATGAGGATATTCCGCATCTTCAAGCTCAACCGCTTCCAGAGCGAGGTCTTCCACCTGCTGGCCGCCCTGCGCAACAGCTGGATAAAGATACTGGTGTTCATGCTCTTCGTGCTGGTGGCGGCGGTCATACTGGGCACGCTGATGTACAGCTTCGAGTCGGAGAAGAACCCGGCTTTCAACAATATCCTGTCCGGCGTCTACTGGGCTGTGGTGACCATCACCACGGTGGGCTATGGCGACATAGCGCCTGTCACGGCGGGCGGGCGTTTCCTCTCGGTGCTGGTGATGCTGCTCGGCTACTCCATCATAGCGGTGCCGACGGGCATAGTGGCCGGCGAGGTGGCCGCCGAGCGCAAGAATACCGACCGCAAGCCCCGCCTCACGGCGGCGCAGCGCGACTATGACGACGAAGAGGAGGCGATAAAGAATTAGTGGTAAGAGGTAAGTGTTAAGTGATAAGTGGTAAGAGGTAAGTTTATGAAGCAGTGGATGAAATACTGGATGGTGGCGTTGGCGGTGATGCTCCTCGTCGGTGGCCTGAGGGCGCAGACGGTGAGTGGCACCGTGAGCGACTCGCTGACCGGCGAGACCCTCATCGGGGCCACGATACTCGACGTCGAGTCGGGCAAGGGGACGGTGAGCAACGCCCACGGCCGCTTCACGCTCACGCTGCGCGGCGACAGTGCCGAGTTGAGGGTGAGCTATATAGGATATGCCAGCCAGACGCACCGCCTGAGCCTCGCCGGCAACCGGCAGCTGAACGTACGTCTGCAGCCGTCGGTGGAGCTGGACGAGGTGACTGTCACGGCCGACCGCGTGGGCAGCGCCAAGATGAGCCAGATGAGCGCCGTGGAGGTGCCTGTGGAGCAGATTAAACTCGTGCCCGTCATCTTCGGCGAGACCGACGTGCTGAAAGCTATACAACTCCTGCCCGGCGTGCAGAGCGGCACCGAAGGCATGAGCGGCATTTATGTGCGCGGCGGCGGACCCGACCAGAACCTCTTCCTGCTGGACGGCGTCCCGCTCTACAACGTCAACCACCTTGTAGGCTTCTTCTCGGCATTCAACAGCGACGCCATCAAGAACGTGACCCTCTACAAAGGCTCGTTCCCGTGCCAGTTCTCGGGTCGCATATCGAGTGTGCTGGACATCACGACCAACAACGGCAACGACAAAGAGTGGCATGGAGGTGCCTCGGTGGGCATCATGGCCGCCAAGGTCAGCGTGGAAGGTCCAATAGTGAAGGAGCGGACCACCCTCAGCCTCTCGCTGCGCCGTACCTACGGAGACCTGCTGCTGATGCCACTGTTCATGGCCGCCTCGTCGAGCGTGGAAGGTGGCACCCTCTCGGCCGGATACTACTTCTACGACCTCAACGGCAAGGTGACGCACCGCTTCAACGACCGTTCGCGCCTCTATGCCACCTGGTACAGCGGCGACGACGCGGCGCATATGGGTTTCACCGAAGAAAACGACCCTCTGGACCGGACCAAGATAAGGCTCGGCTACAACTGGGGCAACCTGGCTGCCGCCCTGCGTTGGAACTACGAGCTCACCCCCCAGCTCTTCATGAACATCACGGGCTCTGTGACCCGGTATCGCCAGCTCCTCGAATTGGGCGAGACCAACGAGTACATGTCCATGGGCGAGAGGCACGACAACGAGGTGAAGATGGACATGCGGTCCGGCATACGCGACTTCAGCCTCAGGGCCGACTTCGACTACGCTCCGTCGCCCGAACATGCCGTGAAATTCGGCGCGCTGCTGACCAACCACCACTTCACGCCCCAGGTCCAGGGAGCATATATGAGGAACGACAACGTGACCCCCGTGGACACCACCTTCGGCGAGGCCACCATCGACGCTCAGGAATTCAGCCTCTATGGCGGCGACGACTGGAGCGTTACCGAAGCCCTGAAGGTCAACGCCGGCCTTGTGCTGAGCGGCTTCACCGTGGAGGGGCGCTTCTACCCCTCCGTCCAGCCGCGCCTCAGCGCACGCTTCCTGTTTACCGACGACCTCTTGGTCAAGGCTGGTTACAGCTACATGACACAGTACATGCACCTGCTCAGCACCAGCAACGTCAGTCTGCCGACCGACCTCTGGGTGCCCGTGACGGCACTCATAGTACCGATGACCAGCCACCAGGTAGCCGCGGGCGTGTTCTACAACCTGAAAAACATTGTCGACATCAGCGTCGAGGGCTACTACAAGTGGATGAACAACTTGCTGGAATACAAGCCGGGAAGCACTTTCCTCGGCTCGAGCGTCGGCTGGCAGGACATGGTCTGTGTGGGTCGTGGATGGGCCTACGGTCTTGAGCTCCTGGCACAGAAAAGCGTGGGCCAGATCACCGGCTGGCTGGGCTACACGTGGAGCCGCACCATGCGCCAGTTCGACACCCCCGGCGAGGAGCTGAACGACGGACGCCCCTTCCCCGCCAAATACGACCGCATACATGACATCAGCATCACCCTGCAGTACAAGCCCAACGACCGCTTCGACGCCGGCCTCACGTGGGTCTACTCCACGGGCAACACCGCCACCCTCGCCATGCACAGAATAGAAGACGAACGCAGCAACGTGTGGTGGTCCAGCGGCAGCCTCGGGTACGTCGAGAGCCGCAACAACTTCCGCATGCCCTCCTACCACCGCATGGACGTCAGCGTCAACTTCCACAAACGGCTGAAACACGGCACCCGCACCTGGAACATCAGCGTCTACAACCTTTACAACCGCCAGAACCCCATCCTTGTCTACCCCAAGACCGTGGAGCGCACCGAGGACGGCGGGACAACCTATTCCACCGTGCTCATGCAGCGGTCGCTCTTCCCCATACTCCCGTCCGTCTCCTACATATATAAATTCTGAAGCCATGGAAAGAACATTGCGATATATAGTGCTCTGCCTCGCTGCCGCCCTTGCCGCCGGCTGCGAGAAGCAGATAGACATAGACATCGAAGACCGCACTCCCGAAGTGGTCGTCCGTTCCCTGAGCCAAACGGACAGCCCCCTCCAGGTGCGCCTCACCTATAGCCGTCCCACCTTCAGCACATACTACGTCCCCTACGGCGGCAACCGCTTCGAAGAAATCACGGGTGCCACCGTTGCCCTCAGCTGCAACGGTGCTGCCCCCATCACGGCCACAGAGAACGACCACGGCAACTACCAGTTCCCCTACAGTCCCCAGCCCGGCGACCGGCTGAGCCTCACCGTTTCCGTCGCCGGCCGCCAGCCCCTGTCGGCTGTGGCCGAAGTGCCCGGCCGGCCCGTCGTCGCCGCCGTGCGGCTTGAAGAGCAGAGCGACAACGCCGACGAGCGACGCCTCACCTTCTCACTCCTTGATGACGCCTCCACCGCCGTCTACTACGCTGTCCGCGTACGCTGCCACCAGACAATCTACTATGCCGAGCACTTGGCTGAGAACTATGACAGCATCACCGCCCGCGACACCGTCGTTCGCGACTACTACGTCGACTTCTCCTGCACCGACTACACCCTCGTTCCTGGCGGCGGCCTGGAGGACATGGACCCCGAGGACCCAGAAGCCGCTTCCACCTACTGGGGCGACGAGATGCTTTTCTCCGACGCCAACATCAACGGTCTCAGCCACCGTATGACCATTGCGATACAACGATACAGCTACAACTACGACTACAGCTACGACGACCCCCACATCGGCGACGGCTCGCACTATTGGACCCAGACGGACAACTGCCAGTACCACCTCGAAGTCTCCGCCCTCTCGCGCGACGCCTTCCTCTACCTCAACACCGTCGACGCATACGACGACGACGCCCTCCTCTCCCTCTTCAGAGAACCCGTACAGATTCACGGCAACATCAGCGGCGGAATAGGCATCTTCGCCGTCCGGTCGCTGACAACCGTGAGTCTGGACCACGAACCACTGACTGCAGACCGCTAACCCACAGACCCCACATGAAAATCCTCATCTCCGATCATACCCACCCCGTCTTGAAGCAGCGCCTCCACGACGCCGGCTTCACCGTCAGCGTCCAGCCCGACCTCGACCGCGACGCCCTCATCCGCGCCGCACAGGGATGCGACGGACTGGTGGTACGCAGCAAGGTGCCCATCGACCGCGCCTTCATCGACCGCGTGCCGTCGCTGCGCTGCATAGGGCGCGTGGGGGCCGGCATGGAGACCATCGACGTGGACTATGCCGAGCGCCACGGCATACACTGCCTGAACAGCCCCGAGGGCAACCGCGACGCCGTGGGCGAACACACGGTGGCTCTGCTGCTGGCCCTGCTCGACAACATAGCGCGCGCCGACGCCGAGGTGCGCCGAGGCCTGTGGCAGCGCGAGGCCAACCGCGGCCTGGAACTCGGCAGCCTCACGGTGGGCATAATTGGTTTTGGCAACATGGGCCAGGCCTTCGCGCGTCGCCTGCAGGGCTTCGGATGCCGCATAGTGGTCTACGACAAATACAAAGACCTCGACGACATAAAGGACTTCAACAACCTCACAGCCACCACGCTGGAGCAGCTGCAGGCCGAGGCCGACGTGGTCTCGTTCCACGTGCCGCTGACCGACGAGACCCGCCACTACCTCTCGGCCGGCTTCCTGGACAGCATGGCCAAGTCCTGCTTCGTGGTCAACACCTCGCGCGGAGCCGTGGTGGACACTGAAGCTCTGGCCGACGCCCTCGACAGCGGCCGAGTGCGCGGTGCCGCACTCGACGTGCTGGAATACGAGAACATGGCCGCCGACACGCTGGGCGACGTGCCCGAGGCGCTGCGCCGACTGATGCAGTCGCCCCGCACCGTGCTCACCCCGCACGTGGCCGGCTGGACCGTAGAATCAAAATACAAGCTGGCCGCCGTGCTGGCCGACAAGATAATAAAGACACTGCAATGATAATAGTGAAAAACAGCATAGTGAGCGACGATGTGGCCGACCAGCGCTTCGGCTGTCCGCTGGGCAGCTGCCGCGGCGCCTGCTGCGTCGACGGCGACAGCGGGGCCCCGCTGTTGGACAGCGAGGTGGCTGAGTTGCAACGGGTGCTGCCCGACGCCCTGTCGCTGCTCACCCCCGAAGGACGCCGTGCCGTAGAGGAACAAGGCGTGGCTGTGCGCGACGCCCAAGGCGACCTCGGCACCCCTCTCGTCGACGGCGGAGCCTGCGCCTACGCCACCTTCGACGCCAAGGGCACGGCCCTGTGCGCCCTGCAACACCTCTACAAGCCCGTCTCCTGCCACCTCTACCCGATACGCGTCGAGGACTACGGCGAGTTCACCGCCGTGAACTACCACCAGTGGGACATCTGCCGAGCCGCCCGCGGCCACGGTGAACCCCTCTACATAGCACTGCGCGAGCCCCTCGTGAGACGCTTCGGGCAGGACTGGTACGACGAACTGCTGGAACAGATAAAACTGCGAGAAACAAATGAATAAGACAAAACAAACCCGGCTGGCGCTCTTGTTGACCGTCGCCATTTTGATTGTGGACCAGGTTGTGAAAATCCTTGTCAAGACCAACATGCAGATTGGCGAGGAGTTCAACGTCATAGGGAGCTGGTTCCGGATTCACTTCACGGAGAACAACGGCTTCGCCTTCGGCATGTCCATGGGCGGCGACGTTGGCAAGATAGTGCTTACGACATTCCGGATAGTGGCGTCGGCGGCCCTCGTGTGGTTCCTGAACAGGATGATAAAGAAGGGGGCACGCACCCCGGTGGTCGTGTACACCTCACTCATCATAGCCGGAGCCCTGGGCAACGTGATTGACAGCCTCTTCTATGGCCTCATCTTCAACGAGAGCTACTTCCAGGTCGCCACCCTCTTCCCGCCAGAGGGGGGCTATGCACCGTTGATGCTCGGCAGGGTGGTCGACATGTTCTACTTCCCTCTGTTCGAGCTGACTTGGCCACAATGGCTGCCGTTTATGGGTGGACAGCACTTTGAATTCTTCAACGCCATCTTCAATGTGGCCGATTCGGCCATCACTATCGGCGTGGTGTGGTTCGCCGTGGACCAAATTTTTATACAGGCAAAAGCCTCAAAATCAGAAACGACAGATGCGGGTCAGGGAAAATAGTGAAAAAAAATTTGGCCGGTTTAGGAAAAGTTTGTACTTTTGCACCCGAATTCGAGAGTGAATTTCGATGGCGTCGTAGCTCAGTTGGTAGAGCGAAGGACTGAAAATCCTTGCGTCACTGGTTCAAATCCAGTCGATGCCACAAACGAGAGAGTCTCACGAGTGTGGGACTCTTTTTTTTGTCCTTACGCCAAGCCATACAATAATTTAGGCTGGTTGCCGTTTTTACAGAGACCGGCGGCAGACAGCCGGGAACAGACAACAAAGGAGCGACAATGATACGTTTACTGATAGTGGACGACGAGGAGGACCTCTGCGAGATACTGCGTTTCAACTTCGAGGCCGAGGGCTACGGCGTGGACACCGCTCCCAGCGCGGAGCGGGCGATGGAGCTCATCGGCGAGGGACGGCACTACGACCTGATGCTGCTCGACGTGATGATGTCGGGCATGTCCGGCTACGACATGGCGTCGCGGCTGCGGGCTGGTGGCGACAACACGCCCGTGGTGTTCCTCACGGCCCGTGACGCCCACGACGACCAGATGCGCGGCTTCGAGGTCGGGGCCGACGACTACATCACCAAGCCTTTCTCGTTCGACACCGTGCTGGCGCGTGTGCGCGCGGTGCTGCGGCGCAGCGTGCCGGCGATACCGTCGGGGGCAGCGGGGCTGACCAAGAGGGAGCACCTCATACTGCAACTGCTGCAGCAGCACCCGGGGCGCTACTTCAGCCGCGAGGAGATACTCGCCGCGGTGTGGCCCGACGACTCGTACGTGAACGAGCGCACCGTGGACGTGCATATAGCCCGCCTGCGCAAGAAGATGGGTGCCGACGGAAACAGGATAGTCAACAAAACGGGATTCGGATATGGACTGGTCTGACTGGGCACTATGGGTGGCGGTGGCAGCGGTGGCGGTGGTGCTGCTGCAGATGGCACGCTTGATGCGTAAGAACCGGCGACTGCGCCAGCTGGCCGACGAGGCCAACCGGCTTCGTCGCAAGGCCGACGCCACAGAGCAGCGCAACCGCCAGCTCAAGCAGGAGATGACGTCCAACATATCGCACGAGCTGAAGACGCCGGTCAGCTCCATACGCGGTTACCTCGAGATACTGCTCTCGGACAAGCCCATAGACGACGAGCGGCGGCGGCACTACCTGGAGCGCTGCTACAGCCAGACGCTGCGCCTCTCGGACCTGATACAGGACGTGTCGATAATCAACAAGATAGAGGAGAGTTCGAATCTGTTTCCGCGCACGGATGTGGATGCCGCCGGGGTGGCCGCGGAGGCCGTCGGCGACCTGGAGGACAAGGCTGCCGCCGCCGGCATAGCCGTGCGGGACAACCTGCCGCACATGCCCTTGGTGGGCAACTGTGAGCTGCTGTACTGCATATTCCGCAATCTGGTGGAGAACAGCATCGCGTATGCCGGACACGGCAGCACCATCACCCTCGAGACCTACGAGCCGGCCAAGGGGGTCTCCCACAGCCCTACGACGGCGACACATTACTTTATACATTATTATGACACCGGGCGCGGGGTGCCGGACGAGTACCTGACCCGATTGTTCGACCGCTTTGTGCGCATCGGGGAGGGCCGCTCGCGAGCCGACGGCGGCACGGGGCTGGGGCTCAGCATAGTGAAGCACGCCGTCCTGTTCCACGGCGGCGAGATTTACGCCAAGAACCGCCCCGAGGGCGGGCTGGAATTCTTCTTCTCGCTCAAGAAATAGACACTACAATCAAACAACTGCAACATGCACACGACACCAATACAGATACGATTCAACGATGTGGACCAGATGGGGCATGTCAACAACGCCGTCATCATGGAATACCTGGACCTGGGCAAGGACGCCTTCTTCTCGGCCCACGGCCTGCCGCCCACGAAGGGCGACTTCACGGTGGTGATAGCCCACTATGATGTGGACTTCAGGCAGCAGATACGCTACCACGACACCATACAGGTGGAGACCGCCATCGAGAAGATGGGGAACAAAAGCCTCACCATGGTGCAGCGCATCGTGAACGTGGACACGGGGGAGGCGTGCGTGGAGTGCCGCACCGTCATGTCCGGCTACCGGCGCAGCACCTCGCGGTCGGAGGTGATACCCGACGAGGTGAGGCGGTGGCTGCGCGACCCGGAGGGTTAGGAAGCGACAGATAAACACTATGTTATGGAACCGACAGGCAATTGGATTGCGAGCGCGGCGGAGACGCTCAACGGATGGGTGTGGAGCCCGGCGCTGGTGGGGCTCTGTCTGGTGACGGGGCTTTACTTCTCGTTCCGGACGCGCTTCGTGCAGGTGCGCCGCTTCGGCGAGATGTTCAGGCTGCTCATAGGCTCGGAGAAGAAACGGCGGCAGCAGGACGCGGAGGCGCCCGCGCAGCGCCCCGCAAGGGGAGTGAAGACGGCAAAGAAGGTCGGCATCTCGTCGTTCCAGGCCTTCGCCATGGCCCTCTCGGGCAGGGTGGGGACGGGCAACATAGTGGGAGTGGCCACGGCCATCGGCTTCGGCGGACCGGGGGCGATAGTGTGGATGTGGCTGATAGCCTTTTTCGGTGCCGGCACCGCCTTTGTGGAGGCCACGCTGGCACAGATATACAAAGAGAACCACAACGGCCAGTTCCGAGGCGGCCCGTCCTACTACATCGAGACGGGGCTACGGGCGCCCCTCTTCGGGGTCCTGTTCGCGGTGCTGGCGGCGGTGGCGTGCGGAGTGCTGCTGCCGCCGATACACAGCAACAGCATTGCCATCAGCTTTGCGCGCACCTTCGACGTGCCGGTATGGACGGTGGGCCTCGGTGTGGCGGCGCTGATAGCCTTGGTAATCATTGGCGGTGTGAAGCGGATAGCCGGGGTGGCACAGGTGGTGGCGCCGGTCATGGCGCTGGTCTATATACTGCTGGCGCTGGTGGTGCTGGTCGTCAACTGGCAGATGGTGCCCGAGGTGCTGATGCAGATGCTGCGTGGTGCGGTGGGGGTGAACGAAGTGGGCGGGGCCCTGATAGGCAGCACGGTGGCGTGGGGTGTGAAACGCGGAGTGTACAGCAACGAGGCCGGCCAGGGGACCGGGGCCATAGTGGCGGCGGCGGCCAAGGTGAGCCACCCCGTCAAGCAGGGGTTGGTCCAGGCCTTCTCGGTGTACATCGACACCCTGCTTGTCTGCACCGCCACGGCCATCATGATTCTTGCTTGCCATACATATAATATAATAGACAGCGTGCAGCAGACGGCCGCGGGACCGGTGGTGACCTACCTGCAGCAGAATCCGGAGGCTCCCGATGGAGAACCCGGCGTGTTCTACACCACGAACGCCATAGGCACCGTGGTCGGGATGCGGGTCGGCGACATGGTTATCTCGCTGGCGCTCTTCTTCTTCGCCTTCACCTCCATCATGGCCTACTACTACTACGCGGAGACCAACCTCGTGTACCTTTTCAACCGCTGGCGCCGGCGTGTCTTCAGGCGGCACCCCGAGCGGATAGACCAGCTGGAGCGTTTGGACATGCGTTTCGGCGACGACCGGAGCGAGAAGGTCGTGGTGTGGATGCTGCGTATCGGCACCATCGGGTCTGTCTTTGCGGGCTCGCTGGCAGGGAGCGGTCTGGCGTGGACGCTGGGCGATATTGGCGTGGGAGCTATGGCGTGGATAAATATTGTGGCCATCATACTGCTGTCGCCCAAGGCGTTGCGTGCGTTGCGCGACTACGAGCGCCAGAAGAAAGAGGGCCGCGAGCCGGTGTTCAACCCCGCGAAACTGGGCATCGAGCACGTCGAGTACTGGCACGACGGCGACGACAAATAGCCATCAATGGGGATGGGCGAGAGTCGCCGAAAGACGGTAACTTTGCATCGGTAAAAGTAACGCTCCGATAGATATAATACTATGAATATCACTCTACTTATAGGCATCTTGCTTCCATTGGCCGGCACCATGGCCGGGTCGGCATTCGTCTTTTTCATGCGGCGCGACATACCGGATAGGTTGCAGAAGACCTTGCTCGGTTTTGCCAGCGGCGTGATGATCGCCGCCTCGGTGTGGTCGCTGCTCATTCCGAGCATCGAGATGGCCGGGGAGCGGATTGTGCCCGCCGCCGTTGGGTTCCTGGCCGGCGTGGCGTTCCTGCTGCTTCTCGACGAGCTGACGCCCCACCTGCACCTCGGAGCCCAAAAGGCCGAGGGCCCCAGGTCGCGCCTTTCGCGCACGGCCATGCTTGCCCTTGCCGTCACCATCCATAACCTGCCCGAAGGCATGGCAGTGGGCGTCGTTTTTGCCGGCGAGGGGCAGGGGCTTTCGCTAAGCGCCGCCCTTGCGGTGAGCATAGGCATTGCAATACAGAATGTTCCAGAGGGTGCCATCATCTCCATGCCCATGCATGCCGAGGGCAATTCGCGTTGGCGCTCGTTCCTCATAGGCTCGCTCAGCGGTGTTGTGGAACCGCTTGGCTCGGTGGCCATACTCCTGCTCGCTTCGGTCCTCGGCGTGGCCTTGCCGTACCTGCTGGCCTTCGCTGCCGGCGCTATGATGTATGTTGTCGTTGAGGAACTTATCCCCGAAACCGCCCAGGGCACCCATACGAACCTCTCCACCATCGGCTTCGCCCTTGGCTTTGTCTTGATGATGGCGATGGATGTCTTGTTGGGGTGAGGAGAATTGAAAATTGAAAGTTGAAAATTGAAAATTGAAATGGGGAGGGGAAGGGGAATTGAAAATTGAAAATTGGAAGGCGTAGGCTGGTGGGCTGCGTCACAGGGGGGAGTTTCTATAAGGAGCGAAACTTTCGGGGGTGGCAGGGGGTCTTAAATTCCAGTTACAAGTGCAACACTGAGTAGAAAAAAGAGCACCAAAAATTTGGTACTCTCAGGTAAAATGACTACTTTTGTGTTGACATATGAATAAATATCATCATCTTA
>Ga0310697_10004993_pt1 | contig 12917 bp, 9 predicted proteins | sample 172DNAGHGlowgp2_FD_203883 | JGI IMG/M metagenome (GOLD analysis project Ga0310697, IMG submission 203883) | Sheep rumen microbial communities from Palmerston North, Manawatu-Wanganui, New Zealand - 1728 DNA GHGlow gp2 (v2) (version 2) | ecosystem: Host-associated > Mammals > Digestive system >...
CAGGCGCCGGGCAAAACGAAGCAGCAGCTCTACGTGGCCCTGAACTACTGGGTGACAGCGACATTCAAGGACAAACAGGCCATCACGCTCAACGACAAGGATGCCGGCTGCATCATCGTCAGCTCGAGCATCGACGGCATTGCCGACCATACGGGGACGGTGAACCGCTACGTGGTGAGCATCACGCCTATCATCCGCCTCGACATCAAAGACGAGAAGGTGAGGGTGACCTACACCGTGCAGAACTACGACATCTTGAAGGCCGACGATGCAGGCTGGATTGGCGGTTTGTTCGACAACAGTGATAACAGGAGGAACAATCAGAATGTCTTTAGCGACGGCAAGCGGATGAAGGACGACAAGACCGACCGCCGCCTCTATGACGAGCAGTGGGAGATAGCCAAGCACTATCCCTTTGTGGAAAAGGACGCCCAGAAGCGCACCTGCTCCAAGGCATTAGTGATGACGCATGCCTATTCGAACGCTATCCTCGACAAGGTGGAGGAGGCCATCAAGAACGGTATGCCTGGTAGCGATGACGACGATTGGTAAACACTCAACATACTGTAATATGAAGAAACTTGCTTTTGCAGCACTATTGCTGCTCCTTTGCCTGCCCTCGTCTGCAGGCCGAATCGTGACGGACACGGTGAAGAGTAAAATCCTCAGCGCCGATGTGCCCTGCAATGTCTATCTGCCTGATGGATTCGGAAGGAACGAAAGCCAGCAATACCCCGTCATCTACTTGCTTCACGGCTTCAGCGACGACTATCGTGCCTGGCGTGACAAGGGACAGATGCAGACGGTCGTAGATGAACTTATCGGCACGGGCGAGTGCGTACCCGTCGTCATCGTTATGCCCAATGCCGGAGGGCCTGACACGCACAACACGTGGAACGGCTACTTCAACATGCCGGGCTGGTCGTATGAGGACTTCTTCTTCCAGGAGTTCCTGCCTGCGGTGGAGAAGAAATACCGCGTCGTGGGCGACAAGGAGCATCGTGCTGTGATGGGCCTCTCGATGGGCGGCGGCGGCAGCACGGTCTATTGCCAGCGGCATCCCGACATGTTCTCGTCGTGCTATGCCATGAGCGCTTGGCTCGACAACGAGAGCAACAACGTCAATCCTGGCCAGGAGAAGGACAAGCGCTACTACGTGACCGAGGCTGTGAAGGAGCACAGCGCCCTGCGTTTCGTAGAGCAGGCCGACGATGCCACAAAGGAGAAACTGCGCACCGTCAAGTGGTTCTTCGACTGTGGCGACGACGATTTCCTCTTCGACCAGAGCGTCAAGTTGCACCAGCTCATGCGCAGAGCTTGGATTCACGATGAGCTTCGCATCCGCAACGGCGTGCACAATTGGGAGTACTGGCACACGGCATTGCGCACAGCCCTTCCTTTCGCCTCCCGCAACTTCGCGAAATAAGGTCTCAGCACAGAGGTCATTTTTAATCCCCCTCAGCGGCGTTTCAATCCCCGCACGCGGCGTTGGTCATCCCCGCGTGCGGCGATGGCAATCCCCGCGTGCGGCGATGGCAATCCCCGCACGCGGCGTTTTAAATCCCCCTTAAGGGGGGGGAGAAAGTTCCCTCGTCTTGCAGAGGAATTGTCGTCATAACGATATTACGTCATGACGTCATAACGAAACAACATTATAACGAGATGACGTAATACCGTTATAGCGAAATAAAAATTACGTCATAACGAGAAAAATACAGCGAGATTGTTCTGCCTGATGGCCGTTTGGCGGTTATCTGATAATGAACCTGTGCGACACTTCTTCCGAGTCGCCTCCGTAGAAGTCGATGCTGACGTGCTTCTTGCTGACGTTCAGCTTGTAGGAGCCTTGCGAGCGGGAGTTGAGGTGCTGGCGTAAACCGGGGCGGTACTCGTCGAAGAGGGCCGACTCGTCCTGGAGGTTGGCGCCGTTGGGCTTCTCCATCATCTTCTTGCGCAGCATGCCGTAGTTCGCGGCTCCCTCAGAACGAACGACGTATTGCTTCTGCTCCTCGGCAGTCCAGACGCTGCTCATCGTCATCTGCGTGATGCGTCCGCCGTCTCCCCACCAGTCCTTGAAGTCGGTGTAGTGTGTGTGGCCGCACAGCACGATGGCGTTGCGCTTGGCGAAGGCCTGGCGGAAATGCAGGCGCGCCTGTGTGTTGGCTTCCGAGGCTCCTCCGTGGTAGAACCACCGGCAGCTGCTGATGTCGGGGGGAAGCACGGGGCCGTGGGTCATGACGAACGTGTGGCGCGCTCCCTTCGTCTCGTCCAGGAGACGGTCTGTCTCTGCGTCGTCGGGGTTGTTGAAGTCAATGACGATGAAGGCGTCGTCGCCCACGTTGAAGGCAAAGGTCGTCTTGCTGATGCTTTTGCCCAGTTCCTCGGACATGCGTGCCGGCATGAATGAGTGATAGGCCTCGAGGGCATTTGTGCCGCGGATGTCGTGGTTGCCCACTACGGTGACGAAGGGTAGGCCTCCCAGCTCCTGCTTGAAGCGGTTCATGACGTCGGAGAGCATCTTCTTGTGCACCTCGCCGTCGCCGCAATCGCCCTGTATGAGGTCGCCCATCTGCAGCACCATGCGGGTGTCCTTGTCAATCAGCCCTGCTGCCCTCCTGAGGAGGCGGGGGCAACGGTCCTTCCACATCTCCCCGTTGCGGGCAAACTCGCCGCGCTGTATCTTGTTGAGCCTCTCGTTCGGCTCATTGTAGTGGGCGTGATATATTGATGGCGGGTCGGCATCGAAGTGCGTGTCGCCCAGGATGATCATGGAGTACGACTTGCCTCCGCTCCCTTTGGCAAAGAGTGGCAGCGGGAAGCTGCTGGCTCCGAGGCCAATGATGCCCGTGGCGGACAATGTCAGGAAGTCTCTTCTGTTCATACAATGAAAAGGTGAAAGGGTGAAAAAGTGAAAGGGTGAAAAGTTGAAAAGGGGAAAGGGTGAAATAAGATGGTGCTTACAGCTTTCTCAGCCGGAAGGTGTGCTGCTTCGGCTGGTTGAGTTCGTAGATGTGGTCGACGAGCAGGTCCATCTCTTTCTCGTAGGCCTCCCGCACTTCGGGGCGAACCATCTGGTCGTAGGTGCCTCGCTTGCTTGCCAGCCAGTCGTTGCCCTTGCAGAGCTCGCGGAACTTACGGGCAGCCTGCTCGCTGTTGTCGTTGAGGAAACCGGCCGGCATCATGAAGTCGTAGTTGACCCATGCCCATTCGCGAAACCTGCGCTCCACTTCCCAACGCGTCTCGTTCAACGCCATCACCGTCAATGCCTGCTGGTACTGAGGCGTGTGGCGATAGCGGGAGAGGTTGATGCCTGTGGAAAGCGTGGCGGAGGAGAGCGTGTCGATGACGATGCCGTCGATGCTCAGCTCCAGGTTGCCGCTGAGTCCTGTGACGGTCAGGTGCTCGTCGCTCAGGTCGTCGATGAACGTGGGGATGACCTTCGTGACCTTAGCCGCTCCGTTGTTGAAGCCCCAGCCGTGAGGAACGGTGTCGAGGGGGAAGGGTAGGGAGGCGGCAAGGCAGTCGAATTGTAGGCCGTCGGCCGTCTTCTTCACCTTCGATATGCGGCAGTTCTCGGCCCTTGTCACCTTTCCGCTTGCCGCATCCAGCTGCATGTCGGCCACCTTCTTGCCCTTCATGCCCTGTGCTTGCAGGAAGAGGTAAGCTATGGCCATGTGTCCGTCGTTGTCCGGATGGATTCGGTCGGAGCCGATGAGCGTGTAGGCTGGGTCGCTCTCCTGCTGCTTCATGTTCAGCGCCACCATCGGTTTGTTCAGGTCCAGAAACTCCCATCCGTTTCTCTTGGCTGCCTCCTCCTGCAGGGCAATGACGCGCTGCATGTTGTCATTCTTATGGGCAAAGATGTCGTCGTTGAACGTCGAGGTCTGGTCGTAGGGCGACGTGCCAATCATCACCGTACGTATGCCTTTCAGGCTCTTCAACTTCTCCTCGCAAAGCGCGAATCGCTCCCTGGCCTCCTGCAGCTTCTGGCGGGCGAAGGCAGCAGAGTCAGCGCTGTTGTACTCGTAGTAGCCGGTGTCGTTCATGCCGAAGGTGAAGGTCAGGACGGTGGGGTTCTTCGAGAGCACGTCGTCGTCGAAGCGGGCCAGTATCTCCTTCGCCGTGTCGCCGCCTACCCCGCAGTTCGCCATCCACAGGCGCATCCCGGGGAAGTGCGTCATGTAGTAGAGCCAGATGTACGAGTGGTAGTGCCCGCCGTCGGTGATGCTGTTGCCTACGAACGTCACGCGGTCGCCCTTCTGGAAAGGTGCAATGCTCTGTGCCAGCACACGTGGGAAAACTGTCAGGGGTAAGAGGAGGAGGGTGAAGAGCTTCTTCATATTGTTTTTACCATAAATCATCCCAGAGATTAACGTCGCCGATGACATCGTCGGTGTCCATGAACTCTTTGACGTCACCGGAAATGCCGTCCTGTGCTTCATCGTCAACTATGATGCTTGTAGCGATGAGCCTCTTGTCCGTCAGTATTATCTGCATGAAAGCAGGTTGCTTATATTGCTTTTTCATGGTGTTGGTAGGTGTTAGATTATTTAATGACCATCTTGCGGCCGTTCATGATGTAGATGCCCTTAGGCAATCGCGAATTGCTAATGTAGCGTCCGCTGAGGTCGTATATGCGCCCGTCGCCTTCAGGAGTTGTGTCGGGGATGAGGCTTATGCCGTCCGGGTCATCGTAGTAAATGTCGAGGCTCTTCACGCCCGCTCCACCTGTGTAGAGAGGCACTGCGTCCATGTCGATGTAGGCGTGGTTGGCTGCGATGTTGCAGTTCGCCCCGCAGAGCACAATCTTGTTGTTGGAGAGGAGGTAGTAGCCCGGAGCGACGTCCATGCCCTCGAAGGAACCGATGAGGCCGTTCTCGCTGCCAGGCGCATTGACTATGGTGCTGCCGTAATAGGTCAGCGAGAGTTGGCTCTCGGAAGGCAGGAAGAGGTAGGGCTTGCCGGCCTCCATGTCTTCTACCTGCTCCACCTTCAGCGACGTGGGCTTGTCCTCAGCATTGACCGTCTTGCCTGCAATGCGGTATATCTCGGCACCGCTGATGTTGGCGGCAGCCACGGTACCCGGCACACAGACAGTCCCCCAGCGTCCGGGAGTAACGGCGCGGGTGTAGTCGAATACAGGATACAGTGTTACCACGAAGTCTGCAATGGCAATGTACTTGCTGGCATCCGTGGTGGTAACTGAGATTGTGGTAGATGGGGCGTTGATGCCATCGATGGCGAATGCAGTGTAGTCGTTTGCCGAACTTGCAAATGCAGGTGTCACGGTAGTGCCGTCTTCAGCAGTCAACGTGAAGGTGTGTGCCGCACTGTATGCCTTGGCAGCCAGCATCGAATAGCCTGTGATGACGTAGCCTTCAGGAGCCGTCAGTGTAAGGGTGGATGCGGTGTTGGCGGCGGCAGGCTTGTAAGCAAGGTTATAGTGGCCGTTCCAGTTGGAGAACTTGTTGAATTCGCCGTCTGACTTTGTGAGAGTCAAGCCGGCCATGCCGCTGCTTGCATTCGATGTCCACGTGTTGCCGGAGAGTGTGCCGTAGGAGCCCTCGCTTGTAAGGCCATAGACAATCTTCACATTCTCTTCCAAGGCAGACTTGTCGAGTTCGGGAATGTACTGAACCAACTGGTCGCGCGTAATCTCGATGAAGTTCAAGGGATAGTGGTTGTAGTCGGTGTAGCCTCCGGCGCTGTTGAGGCTCTGGTCCTCGAAGAAGAGGTAAAGGCTGCCGTTGGCTGGATTCTTGTCCATCGTTACATATCGTGTGCCCTTAGTTTGCACGTTCAGGAACTCTGTCCAGTTCGCTCCTTGGTCGGTGCTGTAGTAGAGCTTGAAGTTAACATGGTTGCCCGTGGTGATGGAGTGGAAGATGACGTCGGTCTTGCCCGTCGCCGTCTCGCGCTGGTAATAGAGGATGTCCTGGTTGTTCTGGCTGGACTGATAGAGCTGGTTGTTTTCCCATTGCGTGCCGAAGTTGAAGCTGAGCGTCTTGCCGTCATCTTTGCAGGTGTAGGTGGCCGTGTTGAAGCGGCGTGGACCTCCCTTGCGGATGGAGCCGAAGAGCGAGCCGTCGTTCATCTGGATAATCTTGGCTTCGTCGCCTCCTTGAACCATGGGCCTCTCACTGAAGTACCATGACTCGCCACCGTCTCTTGAATAGAAGATGTAGTCTTGCGAATCGCCTGTGTGCTCTGTTGCACTGGTCATAGTCTGTGCCGGGATGAGGTACATCAGGATATCATCGTCGGGGATGTAGAGGCCACGACCGGAGGTCACGAAGTAGTCGTAAAGACCGTAGCCAGCCTCGCCAACCGTGTTGTAGTTTTTAAGGCGGCCGCTCTCCAGGAGGTCGATGGGCGGTGTGCTCTCGTTGCTGCTCCATGTCACGCCATTGTCCGTGCTGGTTGACATGGCGATACGCTTCTGCCCATAGAAGTAACCGATGTTGCCCGCCACGAACAGGCAGTAGAGCTTGCCGTCCTTGCCCTTAACGAGGCTCGGGTCGCCATAGCCGCACTTGGCGTCGTCGGCAGTGCCGAGACCTTTGGCAATGGTGACGGGGGCGCTCCATGTCTTGCCGCCGTCGGTAGAGCGACGCACGACGATGTCGATGACGTGACCGCCGCCGATGTCGGTGTGGCTGTTATAACGCTTGTCGCAAGCCACGACGATGCTGCCGTCGTCGGCCACAACCATTGCAGGAATGCGATAGACGCGACTTCCATTGTCGCGAGGCAGGAAGGGATAGTTGTGGACGTTGAATACCATAGCACCTCGGTCGGCAGGGTCGCCAACAGAGGTCAGGTCGAGGTTCTGTGCCGTCTGGCCTTCTACCTGATAGGAGATGCCTGTCACGGCTGCATCGAGGACTGCGCCGAGTGTGGCTGTGCTGCTCACAGTAGCACCAATCCAATAGTAATGTGTGTCAGGAGAGAGGTCGCCGATGTCGAAAGTGGCAGTAGAGCCGGAGATAGTTGCTGTAGCGACCACAGTCTTTGTCGGCGCACCGTCGCCTGTAGAGTAGATTTCGGGTGAACTGGTCGAAGCCTCGTAAAGCTTCAAGGCTGAGATGTTACTTTCCGAACCGTCCTTGAGGCTGACGGTAAGCGTCGTGCTCGTGGCAGCCTTGAATGGCTTAGCTGTGACGCGAAGCAGCATCACCTCGCCACCGCGACCTGCCGTCTGCCAGCCTTGCTCCACGGTTACACCGTCAGCAACAATTGCAAGGTTGGGATCGTAAGCAAAGGTAACGGTATGTGCTGAAGCGTCTATGGTGATGCCATTGGCTCCATCCAAATTGAAGTCTGTGCTTTCAGGTGTCACACCGGTGGGAAGGAAGAAGAAGCCGTTCTTATAAACAGCTGTCAAACCTTTGACATCGCTACGAGAGCAGGTAATCTGAGCAGACTCAGGAGCATTGTCGCAGAGGACTTGCCAAGCCATAAGCCCTGCAGCAGCGAGGTCGATGGGGTAGATGTCCCACGTGGTGCGATATGAAGCAGTCTCACCAATAAAAAAGTTGCCATTGCTCACATATGGGTCGGCATATCTTCCGTTGGATTTGATATAGTTTCCGTTGTCATAACCAGGAACAACAGCTACAGGTTCACTGGAAGGTGTGGGGAAGACGTTGCTTCTATTTATGAGGTATTGGCCGTTTGTCATTTGCCAATTGTAGTCCGTTCCATTCTTTACAAAACGCGTAAAGAATGTTGCGTCACTGATAGCAGGCTGCACATCGACGGCACCTGTAAAGGTGAGCGGATAATTGGCCTGATTGGTAGTGCCAGGATAGATGTAGCGGCCAGGAGAGGCGGTGGCTGTGCTGTTGCTTGTTGTCTTGATACGAATCACATACCATCCATCGTCTGCTGTGACGGCTCCTGTCAAGGCTGTCTGGCTTTTTACAAGCTTGGCAACGGCAGCATTGGCGGCTGTGCTGGCATCTCCATCAACTTTTGTAATGGTGAAGTTGCCGCCCACGTCATTGTAGTTGATGATGGGGCCTGTGTAGTTGTTGCTGACAGCCATGTAGGCAGCGTTGGTGCCGCTGACAGGATTCGCTGCCATCTTAATCTTCTTCGTGCCGTCACCTTGCGTTTCAAAGACGACCGCTACAGCATTGTCGCTGAATATCCAAGGAAGGTTAGCGCTTTGAGCAGTGCCTGTCGGTATGGCGAACTTGCCTGCCCCTACATTATATAAATAATATTGTCCCGTCGTTCCTGTAGGAACGATGACCCATTGGCTGTTTGCTTGGGCAGCATTGAATGTGCCGCTCTTTCCGCTCGACCAGACATATTTTGGATTTTCGGGATTGTAGATGAGCGCACCACGATTCGTGTTCGTGTTGTTGATAGTATAGACTTCGTTGACAGTTGGTGTCCAAGAGTTAATGAACTCAACGGGATAGAAAGCCCAGTCGTTGTTGCCGCCAGTGGAGGTGGGAATAGTTGTGCCCCAGCCTACGACGGGATAGCCGTTCTGCTGGCAGTCGAGGACGATGCCGCCTGTCTCGGAGGTCAGGTAGAAGTGACCATCTGTGGCGTTAATCTTGCCGATGGTATATTTCTCTGTACCGATGGCCGTAGCGGGCACAGCAGTGTTTTGTGGGATAGGGCCCCAGAAGTTGCTGAGGCCGTTCTGCAGGTAGTATTTACCATCGCCTGCATTCAGGAAGCGAACAAGGAATTTGGCATTGTCCGTAGCAGAACCCGCAGGAGCTGCTCCCTGATTCTTCATCGAGCCGCTGTTCTCAAAAGCATAGCCGTTGCGCCCTCGGTTCTTCATTACATACCATTGGCCTTCGCTGATGCTGGCGACTTCCGAAGCGGAAACGGAGATGTCCTTATCTGTAAAAGCGGAATAAGAGGCAGCGGTGGCGAGGGTAGTGGCAGATGCTATCTCATAAATCTCAACGGTCTTTCTGCTGCTCCAACCTACGACATCAGGGGTGAGTCTGTCCAGTCCGTAGGTCGTTTCGCCGTTGGTGCAAGTCAATGTTGCCGTGCCGCTGGAAATCGATATTGCCCAACTTCCTGCATTTGCTGCTGTGGTTGGATACAATCTCTGATTGCCTGTCGGTGCAGGCCAGTAATTGCCTGTATAGGCATTCTCAAGCTTGTATGCCCCATTCCCGTCACTTATGAAATAAAATGCACAAGCTGTAGTAGGAGAATTCTGAGTGCTTGGAGCCTGCAGTGGAGTAGTCGTGCCGGCATCGTAGATGTACGGTGTTCCCGTCATGCTGGTGTACTTAATCAGATAGGCCTTTCCGCTAACAATGTTGTTGGCGTCCGTCACCTTGCTTCCTGCAGTGACTGCAGTTTGAGCGTTTAGCTGCGTGGCTGCTCCTAAAACGAGCAAAAACAAAGAGGTTAATAAAGTCTTTAGTTTCATAGTTATTAGATTGTTTGTTAGTCGAAGGTTAAAGATTCCGCTGCAAATATATGGAAAAAGATTGACTCTCGCAAATTTCTTGGTATAAGCGGGGCAAGTTTAGGACATTATCAACAGGAATTTCGTAACTTTGCATGCTGTAAAGAGAAAAAAGCAACGATGAAACAGGAGATCAACCCTAAAGAGACGAGTCGCGCCTATGCCTTCGAGATGTGGATGAAGGCGCCGATGCCGATGGTGACATTCTTCAAGACGCTCGATGTAAGCCATCTTGTGAGGATGAGCAAAAGGCGGAACTTGAAGTTCAACATGCTGATGTGCTGGTGCATAGGCAAGGCAGCAAGCACGGTCAAGGAGTTCTATCTGCTGCCCGAAGCAGGCAAGCTGATGCAGTTCGACAGTCTCGCCGTTAATACCATCGTCCTTAACAAGGAGAATGAAGTCAGCTCGTGCGACATTCCTTTCTGCGAGGACTTGTCTCTCTTCAATGAGCAATACCTGAAGCTCACGAAGGAAGTGGCAGAAACATGCAGGAATCACGACCTTCCCGACTCGATGGTGATAGGCACTTCGGCTTTGGCGCAGTACGACATAGACGGGGCAGTCGGCATGTATAGCGGCATCTACAACAATCCTTTCCTCATTTGGGCGCGATACAGACGCAGTTTCTTCAGGACGACTCTCAAGGTCTCCTTCCAGTTCCACCACACCCAGATGGATGGGGCACAAGCGGCTCGTTTCCTCGATGAACTGCAAAGGACAATCTGTTCGCTGTGAACTTTTTTTCATCTTCGACGTCACCTTTTGCCTTCCTGAAGCGTTATGTTAGTGACCAGGGTCGAGAGAAACAAAAGAAACATAAGTTAAACGATTAAAACAAAAAAGATTATGGATTCTGATACTATTGCAGGTATAATATTTGTAATTGCCTGTTTATGTGTGCTTCCTATTGTTATTGCCTTCCTGAACACTCGCCGGAAGATGAATGAAACCGATGTGCGTAAGCAGATTGTGCTGGCTGCAATCGAGAAGAACAAAGAGACGGACGTGGAGGAACTGCTTAAGAAGATGGCTCCTAAACAGAAGTTGTTGAAGGAGAAGCTGCTGTCGAAGCTATTATGGGGCTGCATTTTCTCCCCGCTTGGCTTTGTTGTTTTTTGCTGCGGCTTATGGATAGATTGGTGTGGAGGCTCAGATCCAGATGAGATTCACTTCCTTTATTTCTGTGGTGGCGTGCTCTTTGCTGTAGGCCTCGCCTTCATTATCTATTACTTTGTGGGTAAGAAGATACTCGCTAAAGAGATTGAGGCAGAGGAGAAGAAACTGATGGCAGAGGCAAATCTGTGAGTCGAGAGACATTCATAAGCTATGTAGAGCGTGAGCAGGAGGCACTTCGAGGCTTTTTGCTTGCACTCTGTTGTGGCAATAAGGACGAGGCGGACGACCTGGCGCAAGACGCTTTGGTGAAGGCCTACCTTGCCTGCTCCGGTTTTAGCGACGGAGGGAAGTTCCGTTCGTGGCTCTTCAAGATTGCCCACAACACGTTCCTCAGTCACAAACGGAGCCAAGAGACCCACCCCCAACCCCTCCCTCTATGGAAGGGAGAAGAAGTCCAGGCTGAAGACGAAAGGGAGCATCATCAGGACCTCTACCTCGCCCTTAGTACGCTTCCTCCCAAGGAGCGCTCCGCCATCACGCTGTTCTACCTTAACGGCTACAGCGTCAAGGAGATAGCTGCGATTACTGATGCCTCGGAAGAAGCCGTGAAGCAACAACTCTCGCGAGGCAGGGAAAAACTGAGAAAGACATTGAACATTGACCATTGAACATTGACCATTATGGAGAAAGATAAAGCAATAGAGGACCTCTTCCTCGCTCAAAAGCCACATTTCGACGATAGCGACGAGTTCATGCAGAAGCTCACGAAGCGACTCGATGCTGTGGAAATCGTCAAGCAATACCAGGAGCGAACCATCCGTCGATACAGGATAGTAATAGCCGTTGCCTTTGTGGTGGGCATCATCAGCGGAACTGTCAGTACGATTTGGCTGCTCTCGTCGCCCATCGAACTGCCTTCCGTCAACTTCCAGACGCAGAAGACCTTCCTGCTTTGGTTCATTCAAAACTCCCGTCTCCTTGCAGCTGCCTTCTTCCCTATGCTGATGACGTTTGCCGCTTGTATCATTACAAGTAACGTCTTGGAGATAGTCGAGATGCGACGGAAAATGAAGGAAGAATACATTTAGGCAGAAGACTCGGAAAAATCCACGTGAGGATTTGCCAAAATCCACAGGAGGATTTGGTGAAATCCACAGGAGGATTTCGACAACTCCACGTGTGAACTTTATAAGCACTACTTGTAGCGTTGTTTTGTTATTGACCTCGATTTGAATTCGTGGTCTTTGCTAATAGACTAAAAAAACTCTGCGCCATAGCCCGAGGCTACGGCGCAGAGTGTGTAAGTAGGAGAATCTTGCCGAATTGCTTACTTGACAAGAATCTTCTTTCCGCTCATGATGTTGATACCCTTCGCTGGTTTGCTCAGGCGCTGGCCTGCCAGATTGAAGATGCCGTTCTGAACAGACTCTGTTGCCTGAACATCAGCAATGCCGTCGGGATCGATGTTGGTGTAAGTGTCATTGTCAAGCCATACTTGCAGATGGTCCTTGAAGAGCACGGGATAGCTGTCCGTGGCAAGAGTCTGGTACCAAGCGATGTCGCTCTGGTCACCGTTCAACTTGTAGCAGATCTCACCGCTTGCCAACTGTTCGTCCGTTACCAATGTGGTGGCATTCGTCGTTTTCGCTACAGCACCAAAGGCAGCAGCTCCCTTATAATAGTTGTTGCTGTAGGAGACGCCATTGTTCTGGAGTGCGCCGGCAATCTGGCCTGCGCAGGTGTTCGATACCTCGCCGATGGACAGACAGTTGTCGATGCTGTACTTGACATTTGTACCTATCCAGCCTACAATACCGCCCATGACGCAGCCGTTGACTGGCGACTCTTCTGCTAAGGTGTTCACTAATTTGCCATCGAACAGGCAGTTGGTGATGTTGACATTTGTGGAGGCATTGTTATAGGAATGGCCGAGGATGCCGCCATACATGCCGTCGTCGCTTCCGCCATTATCCGTCACGGTAAATGTGCCGGAGTATGAGCAGCGGTCAATGTACACCGTACTGTTGTTAAAGGCGTGACCCAGGATGCCGCCGAAGGTTTTTGTATTGACTTCGCTTGTGATGTTCAAAGAACTGTGTACGTTACGGATTATGACGTCCCTGTCGCGGGCAAAGCCGATGGTTCCGCACTGATTGTAGTTATCGTTGTAGATGCTACCGCTGATGCTGAAGTTCTCGATGACAGCACCGTTGGAGAGGACACCGAAGAGACCGGAGTAGTTCTGGCTTGCGATGATGTTGAAATTCTTAATGGTGTGGCCTTGTCCGTCGAAGTGACCTCTGTAGGCAGCATCTTTCACTCCGATGCCGTTCTGCCCCCAGTT
>Ga0310697_10004994_pt1 | contig 12916 bp, 10 predicted proteins | sample 172DNAGHGlowgp2_FD_203883 | JGI IMG/M metagenome (GOLD analysis project Ga0310697, IMG submission 203883) | Sheep rumen microbial communities from Palmerston North, Manawatu-Wanganui, New Zealand - 1728 DNA GHGlow gp2 (v2) (version 2) | ecosystem: Host-associated > Mammals > Digestive system >...
CGATGGAGGAGAAAATGGCCATTAAAGACTTTGTGGTGGAAGTCAACAACCACCGTGTCCCCATCCTCATGGGTTGCGGAGGCAACAATACGGCGGCTGTCGTCAACGACTTGCGGACGATGAACCTCGACGGCGTCGACGGCATCCTCAGCGTATGCCCTTTCTACAACAAACCGTCGCAGGAGGGGCTTTACCAGCACTTCAAAGCCATTGCCGAGGCCAGTCCGCTGCCCGTCGTACTCTACAACGTGCCCGGCCGGACAGGTGTCAACCTGAAGCCAGAGACCACCGTGCGGCTGGCCCGCGACTTTGAGAACATCGTTGCCATCAAGGAAGCCTGCGGCCGACTGGAGCAGATGGACGAAATCATCAAGAACAAACCCGAATGGTTCGACGTGCTCAGCGGCGACGATGCGCTGGCATTCTCGATGATTGCCAGCGGAGCCGCGGGCGTCATCTCCGTCATCGGCAATGCCTTGCCCAAAGAGTTCTCACGCATGATTCGCCTTGAGTTCAAAGGGGAATACAACTCTGCCCGCCGCATTCACCACCGGTTCACCGAACTCTATTCCTTGCTTTTCGTCGACGGCAACCCTGCCGGCGTAAAAGCCTTGTTACACGAAATGGGTTATATCGAAAATGAACTCCGCCTGCCCTTGGTGCCCACCCGCATCACGACGATGCAGAAAATGGCCGACATCCTGGCGGAACTGAAAATATAGGGAGCCCTGCCCCCGCCCCTCCCAAGGGTGGGGAGTGGCGACTCCTTCCCCCCTTAGGAGATATTGGTGGGTAGACCTGGGGATGGGACTAATAGTTCTCAGCTTTCAATTCGAAGTACGACTGGGGATGGTCGCAGACGGGACATACCTCGGGAGCCTTGGGGCCGATGACGATATGTCCGCAGTTGCGGCACTGCCAGATACGGTCGCCGTCGCGAGAGAAGACGATGCCTTCCTCGATGTTGGCCAACAGCTTGCGATAGCGCTCTTCATGAGCTTTCTCAATGGCGGCAACGGCGCGGAACTTGGCGGCAATCTCGGTGAAGCCTTCCTCGTCGGCTTCCTGTGCCATCCGGTCGTACATGTTTGTCCATTCAAAGTTCTCGCCTTCGGCAGCAGCCTTCAGGTTCTCTACGGTTGACTTGATGGCACCGCCTTCCAGCAGTTTGAACCACATCTTGGCATGTTCCTTCTCGTTGGCTGCCGTCTCCTCGAAGATAGCGGCAATCTGCTGATAGCCGTCCTTCTTGGCCTTAGAAGCCCAATAGCTGTACTTGTTGCGAGCCTGGCTCTCACCGGCGAAAGCCTCCTGGAGGTTACGCTCGGTCTTTGTTCCTTTCAGTTCTTTCATAATGCTTTGTGATTTTTAAATGGGTTTTCTTTTTTCCGCGAGAACATAGGCCGCCTGAGGAGAACCTATGATTTCGCGGGAGTTCCTAATCATTTACAGGGTGATTTCCCCTGCCATCGACTCGTTCATCTTTCGGCGGATGTAATCCGGGTCGTCGGAGTAGGCTTGCAGGTGCATGAGTTTCGTCACGGCAGCCTCAACCGTACTGTCGTAGCCGCTGACGACACCTGCCTCTTTCAGTTGGAAGCCCGTATCATAGCGCGCCATCTCGACGGCACCAGCCACACACTGACTGATGTTGACGACGACGATGCCTCTTCCGGCAGCCTCGCCGAGCAGTCGGGGCAGCCACGGACGCTGCGGTGCATTGCCGCTGCCGAAACTTCTCATGACGATGCCTCGCAAGCCTTTATAATCGAGCATATAGCGCATCATTCCTTCTTCCATGCCCGGGTAGAGCGAGAACACTGCCACTCCCCTGTCCATCTTCGTATGCGCCACCATGGGTCGGCTGAAGTCGGGCCGCAGGATGAGGTGATGATTGTAGACAATGTTCACGCCTGCCTCGCAGAGATGCGGGAAGTTAAACGTGTCGAAGGCATTAAATCCGTCGGCATCCTGCTTGGTGCTTCGGTTGCCTCGCAAGAGGTGACCGTTGAAGTAGATGCACACCTCGGGCACGATGGCGCGCCCGTCGTCATGGTGGGCTGCCGCCAGCTCGATGCTCGTCACGAGGTTCTCCTTGCCGTCCGTGCGCAGCTGTCCGATGGGCAGCTGACTGCCGGTAAGGATGACGGGTTTGGTGAGGTTCTCCAACATGAACGACAGTGCCGAGGCGGTATACGACATCGTATCGGTGCCGTGAAGGATGACAAAACCGTCGTAGCGGTCGTAGGCCCCGGCAATGATGTCCACCATCTCTGCCCACCGTTGCGGACTCATGTCGCTTGAGTCGATGGGCGGATTAAACTGATAGACATCGATGTCGGTGCTGATCTGTCCGAACTCAGGCACACGGTCGATGAGGTGGTTGAAGTCTAACGGCTCCAGGGCTCCCGTCTTCGGGTTCTGTCCCATGCCGATGGTGCCGCCGGTATAGATAAGAAGTACTTTATTCGTGCGCATAACTCTTAACTTTATGTTTCCCCTCCCGACTTTCACCGAGGGGAAGGTGTCACCACTCCCCTCACTCGGGAGGGACAGGGGGCTTTCTAACTCTCTCTCCTCTCCAGCAGCACCACGTTCTCTACATGAGGCGTATGTGGAAACATGTCGACGGGTTGCACTGCCACCACCTTATAGTCGGCATCCATATCGTGAAGGTCGCGAGCCTGTGTGGCGGGGTTGCACGATACATAGACGATGCGCCGCGGGGCAGCCCTGAGAATGGTCTTCACCACATCGGGATGCATACCGGCACGCGGCGGGTCGGTGATGATGACATCTGGCCGGCCATATTCAGCGATGAAGTCGTCGGTCAGGATGTCCTTCATGTCACCGGCAAAGAAGAGCGTGTTGTCAATCCGGTTGACCTCGGAGTTGACTTTGGCATCCTCGATGGCTTCGGGCACATACTCGATGCCGATGACCTTCCGTGCCTTCCTGGCGACGAAGTTGGCAATGGTACCCGTCCCTGTATAGAGGTCGTAGACCAGTTCACTGCCCGTCAGCCCGGCAAACTCGCGGGCTACGGAATAGAGATGGTAAGCCTGGTCGGTATTGGTCTGGTAGAACGACTTCGGGCCAACCTTGAAGCGCAGGTCTTCCATCGTTTCGAAGATATGGTCGGTGCCGCGGAATACGTTCACGGGCAGGTCGCCAAAGGTATCGTTACACTTCTGGTTGTCCACCCACAGCAGCGACGACACCTGCGGGAACCGTTCGGCCACAAACGCCAGCAAGTCCATGGCCTGACGGCGCTCATCGCCGGTGGTCTCCTTGAAACAGAACTGCACGAGCACCATCCATTCGCCGGTATTCGAATTGCGAATCATTACGTCGCGCAGCACGCCCACCTGGGCCCGCAGGTCGAAGAACGACATGCCGTGCTCCGTGGCGTAGTCGCGGATGGCGTTGCGGATGTCGTTATGCAGCGGCTCCATCAGGCAACACTCCTCAATGGGAAGTATCTTGTCGAAGGCTCCCGTGATATGGAAGCCCAAGGCATCGCGCGGATAGTCCTCGCCGGAGGCTATCTCCTCGCGCGTCAGATAGCGGCGGTTGGAAGCACCGAAGTCGAGTTTGTTGCGATAGTCGCGCGTCTTCACGCTGCCGAGAATGGGCCGGAACTCCGGCAATGCAATCTTTCCGATGCGTGTCAGCTGGTCGGACACCTGCTTCTGCTTGGCCTTCAGCTGCTCCGCATAGGGCAGGTTCTGCCATTTGCAGCCACCACAGACACCGAAATGCCTGCACATCGGCGTCTCGCGCACGGGACTCAGCTCATGGAAACGCACCACTTCGGCCTCGGCATAGCTGTGCTTCTTATGTCTGACCTGCAGGTCGACGACATCGCCGGGCACGCAGAAGGGTACGAACACCACCAGCTGACTGGCCTCCTGACCGTCGTGGGCGGGAATAGGGATGCGCACCAGCGACTTGCCCTCGGCAGCCACATCGGTGATGGTGACACGTTCAAATATAGGTAGGGGTTTCTTTTTCCTTGTCATTATCTATATACACTTTACGAATGCAAAGATACGCATTTTTTTCCCAACAGCGCATAAAAAGCAGAAGATTTTTTCCTTTCGCCCGACAACTCTGACAAAGGACAGCAAGCCACGTTTCCATCAAAACATCCGACGAAAACTGACAAACGAAAAGCCCGAAGCTACCTAACGAAAAGCCCGAAGCTACCAAACGAAAAGCCCGAAGCTGAGCTTCGTAAGTGAGAAAGCTAAGCTTCGGGAATGTAAAATAGGCTATTTTGGTCAGTAAAATAGGCTATTTTGGTCGGTAAAATAGGCTATTTTACTCAGCAAAACAAGTTGTTTTGGTCTTCCGTTTCTTATTTTCGTGACCGCCGATAGGCCGTTTCGTGCTTGCCGAAGGGCCGTTTCGTGCTTGCCGATAGGCCGTTTCGTGTCCTTCGGAACTACTGTAAATACTTCGAGAAGAAGTCCGAAAGGGTGTCCCAAGGAATCAGGTTCTTCGGCTCGCCCTTCCCCATCGGCTCGGTGAACCCGCCGTCGTAGAGGTCGCAGTGCGTAGCTCCCGGAATGATGAGCAGCTGTTTGTTCTCAGGCACAGGGTTGGGCTTGGCTCCACCCTCTACCATATACCGGTAGGCGTCTTCGCCGAAATAGCGTGAATGGGCTTTCTCGCCGTGCATGACGAGTACGGCCGAACGGATTTCGTTGGTATAGTGGAGGAAGCGGGCATTGGCGTAGGCCTGTGTGCCGATGGTGCGCCATCCGTCGTTGGAGTTGCCGCTGCGCTCGTGGTAGCCGCGCGGAGTCTTATAGTAGTCGTAGTAGTCTTTCACGAACTGTGGAGCCTCTTCGGGCAGCGGGTCTACGACACCGCCTGCCATCTTTGCGGGGTCCTCCAGTCGCTGCCGGCTCAGGGCTTCGCGGGCAGCATGGCGGTCGGCTTCGTTGTCGTTGGCATCATAGTATCCGTTGCCGCTGACGCGTGTCATGTCGTACATGGTCGATGCCACCGTGGCTTTGATGCGCGTGTCGGCAGCGGCAGCGTTCAGGGCAATGCCGCCCCAGCCGCAGATGCCGATGATACCGACCTTTTCGGCATCGACAAAGGAGAGTTTCGACAGGTAGTCGACGGCAGCCATGAAGTCCTCGGTGTTGATGTCGGGCGAAGCCGTCCGGCGCGGTTCACCGCTGCTCTCGCCGGTGAACGAGGGGTCGAAGGCCAGGGCCACAAAGCCGCGTTCGGCCATCCGCATGGCATAGAGTCCGCTCGACTGTTCCTTCGTAGCACCGAACGGACCGCTGACGGCGATGGCCGGATAGAGGTCCTGGGGTGCTGCTGCCTCTACGTCTAAGTCCTTCGGCGTATAGAGGTCGGCAGCGAGGGTCAGCCCATACTGTGTTTCAAACGTCACCTTGCGGTGGTTCACATTCTCGCTCAGGGGGAATACTTTGTCCCACTCCTGTGTCAGTTGCAGTGTTGTCATATCGTCATTACTTTTGTTGATTTCTTTCTGTTGACATGCCGTCAGCACTCCCACTGCGAGCATGGCTGTTAATAATACCTTTTTCATTTGATGATTTTCTTTCCGTTTTCAATATATATGCCTTTCGGCAGAGTTGTGGCTTTCACGCCGTTGAGCGCCACCATGCCTTTGGATGCGGTCTCTGCCTTCGGGGCGTTGACCGCCGAAGGGTCCTCGACGGACAGCGTCACCTTCACCCGTCCCTTGCCTGCCTGCAGGAAGTCCTTCAGCTGTTCCAGTGAGCTGTATTCAATGCGTCCCAGGCGAGTGTAGCTCCAGCTGTTGCTGCCATAGAAAAGCACGATTTGGTTTCCGCTGTAGAGAATGATGTCGCCTGCCACCGTCTTCAGCTGCTGGTTGCTCGTCGTCAGCGAGCGTCCCAAGGGGCCCACTTTCTCAAATCCGCCGTAGTCGTCGGCTTCGTAGGTGATGGGGCTTTCGGCAAGTGCCGCCAGGAGTTCCTCGGTGGCCTTGTTGACGACCAGTGTTGCCGGCAGCGTCTGGTTGCCGATGGTCAGATAGAGCTTTGTTCCTTGCTCTTTTTGGATTGTTGGTTGTGCCATAGTGTCGTCGCTGGTGCATGACATCACGAGCAGGGCTGCTGCCATGATGAGGATGCGATTGATGAAGAGTTGCTGGACCATAAAAAAACAATATATCTTATTGAACTTGATACCTCATCCACACGATGCCGTCCTGTTCCTCCACGCTCTTGAAGACCAGTCGCACGGGGTTGCTGTCTTTCCGGCGACCGTCGAAGGCTGCCGCCATACCTTCGCGGCCGTCAATTCCGTAGCCGTACATCATGCTCACCTCGTCGATGAGTCCCGCGTCGAGCATCGAACCGTTGATATGTCCGCCGCCCACGACTGCCAGTCGTTCCACACCGAACACGCCGCGCAGGGTTTCCATGGCCTGGCGAAGGTCGATGCAGTCGCGGCCGATGGTGATATAAGAGATGTGCTTGGCTCGCAGATAGTCAAGGTATTCCTGACTGGCGCGTTCGGAAAGAATCATCAGCAAGGGCCGGCCGAACTGCTCGGTCGTATCATCGTCCCACAACAGCGTTCCACGGGTGTCGACGCCGATGGCATAGCCGTCGGCCTCAACGGCACGATACAGCTGCTGGCCGGCAGCCTCATAGGGTGACGTCGGCTGGAACGTTCCTGCCTGGGCATAGTGCATGGCCAGTGTCGTCCGGCCTTCCAACGTGGCATCGCAGCCCAGTTGTGCCAGCGCTTCGTAATAATGGTTTGTGTCGTCAATTTGCTCGGTCATGGCGCAGTCTATCCTGCCGTCGAGCGATGCCATCATGTGGCAGATGATGTAGGGTCTCATTGTCTGTTATGTTCTTTTTTCCGCTGCAAAGATACGCACTATTCTCCATATAGCTCTTATATGGATTGCAGATAAAAATACCAAAAATACGGAAAAAAGACTTACTCCTTCCGACTGGAAAGGAACTGGGAGGGCGTCATGCCTGTCGCCTGCTTAAAAAGTCGGGTGAAATGGTTGGGATATTCAAAGCCTAACTTGTCGGCGACCTGTGAGACGCCATGCCCGCCGATGAGCAGGTTCTTGGCCTGCATGACAATGAAACTGCGGATATAATCCTTGGGGCTCTCGCCCTGGGCACTCCTGACGATGTCGCCGAAGTAACCGGGCGAGAGACAGAGTTCGCCGGCACAGTATTTCACGGTGGGAAGGCCGTTCGCGCGCTGGAGGTTGTTGCGATAATAGTCGATGAGCACCTGCTGAAACCGCTTGAGAATGTCGCTGCCTGCCGCCGTCAGGCTCTTGAACTGCCGCGCATAGAAACGGTTGCAGTAGTCGAGGATGAGCAGGATATAGTCTTTCACTATACAGTCTGACTCCTCCTGGCCGCGATGACTCACCAACTCCTTACGGATGTTTTCCATCAGCACTGCCAAGATGTCTTTTTCCTCGGCGGTCAGGAACAGCGCCTCGTTGGCATTATAGGAAAAGAAATGATAGCTGTTCAGGCGGCGTTCTATCTCCGTGCCCTGAACGAAGGTGTTGTCGAAGAGCAACACCCACCCGTGGTATTGCCGGCGCGTGCCGTTGTCGGCCTTCCCGCCCAGCTGTCCCGGCGCATACGCCATCAGCGAGCCGTTTCCCTCCACATAGGTGCCGATGCCATAGGTCAGATCTTCAGGAAACTCCCGCTGAAGAAACAGACCGAAGACATTAAAGCGGTTCAGCGAATGCCGGATGGGGCCTACTTCGTCGTAGTGGATGATGGCGACGTGGGGATGGTAGACCGGCGCACCGATGTCACGCGCATAGTCGTTCGGATTGTTGATGTAGAGATCCAGCTGCATAGCGAATGCGAAGAAAACCTTGGCTACCGGATGAAATTCATACTTTGCCACGGCTCACGCTCGGGGTAGTCGGGGTGGCCGTCGGCATGAATCTTCTTCAACAGCCAAGCCATATTGTCGGCCAGCGTACGCATGGTCTGCATACCCTCTGTGTCCTGACTCACTTCGCCTGGTGCCCTGCCGTAGGCAATGTTCCAATACTGGGAAGTCACGACGGGCATGTTCAGCATCTCAAAAGCCAGGGTCAACGTCTGATAGGCTGCCGATGCACCACCGCGCCGACAGACAGCCACGGCAGCCGCCGGCTTGTTCTGCACGTTGGCACCCGAGAAGAAGGCGCGTTGCAGGACGGCCATCACGGCACCGTTGGGTTGACCGTAATAGACGGGCGAGCCGACGATGAATGCATCGGCCCCATTAAGTTTCTCTACGATACGGTTGCAGACATCATCATCAAAAACGCAACGGCCTAATTGTTTTGTCCGGCACTGCCCGCAGGCGATACAGCCACGCACGGGCTTGTTACCCAGCTGCATGATTTCAGCCTCTACACCGTTCTTCTCAAGTTGTCTGGCTATCTCTGAAAGTGCCGTAAATGTGTTTCCATTCCTGTTGGCACTCCCGTTTAACAATAATACTTTCATTTTCGATTTTGATATCATCAATGTAAGCCATAGACTTCGATGTCTCCGATGCGGACGATGCCGTCGGTGCCGCCGTTGGTGACGCTTACCCTCACATAGCGGGCCTCAACGGGTGTGATGGCAGCATCGGTCACGGGAGCAATGTTACCGGTATGTGTACCCACAGTGGTCCATGACTGGCCGTCGAGACTGGTCTCAACGGTGAAGTTGCGACTGTTGAGTCCGGGGTCCAGTCCGGCAGCCTCGGCATGGCGCACCACATAACGGCTTACCAGGAAGGGTTCCTTGAAGTCTAACTGCACCCAGCCTGTTCCGTCGGCAGCTTCCGAAATCCACATATACCGTTCCGAAGGCGACCCGTCGGCTGCGACATCGGCATCGGTCGTGGCGGGCGAAGACGTCACCTCCATAGCTTCGAGCATGGTGAGGTTGAAGGGCAGATGGTGGGCTTCGTTATAGTAGTTGAACCAATGGTCGGCACGGACTATGTTGACATTGCCGGGTGAAAGCGCGTCGAGGCGTTCTCTCAGGGCGACGAGCTGATCGGGACCGGCATCCCATACGGTAGCCTGTCCGGTGACGAACATCGGCTCATTTCCCCTGAAGTTCTTGATGTCACGGTTGAAGAAGTCGGTAATAACGTCTGCACCGCTGGCATAGCACGGATATTGCGGTACGACGGGCAGCCAATCGGACTGCACACTATACTGCAACCGGCCGTTCTGCCGCTCCCAGTCGTTGATGGTGAGACCGTAGAGGTAGGGGCAGTTGTCGGCATAGGCCTTGCGCTGGGTGGCGCTGACGTCGTCCCAGATGGTGATGACGCGCAAGCCTGCCTTCTCGATGAAGCGCTGGGTGAGTTGGGCGTAAGGTGTTATCAGACTGCTGGAGTTAGAGCTGGCATAATAGCGCGAGTTATGTGCATCGTAGGGCATGGCATAGCCCACACCGGAGGGACCGCTGACGAAGCAGTCGTTGGCCGTGGCTTTCTTGTAATAGTAGTTCAGCATCATCGGCGAGATGTCGGCAAGGGCTGGGCTGATGGTCCAGTTCAGTGGCATCTTCCCGCGACCGCTCTGCTCGAAGATTTTTGCCATGGCATGTTGGCAATACTGAATGTTATCGCCGTCGCTGATATAGACGGAAGCATAGACTTTGTTCTCCAGCTTTCCACGCCGGGGAACAGGAGGTATGACGACGGGCTTGCTGACGGCAGTATAGACCGTGGCGTTCTCGAAGAAGTCGGCAGGAACCGTCGACAGGCCGCTGCGGGTAGCCTCGCCCACTCCCGTCCGTTCCTCGGGATACCATCCGATGACGATGTCGCGGCCGGGTGTGAGGTCTCTGAGCATCTTATCGAGAACCTGGCGCTCTGCTGCCGTCCGGGGGTCGAGCCACACACAGGCGGCACCACAGGCGGCACCGATGTCATGGACGTAAGGAATGTTGGGACGCTCGCTGATGAGCAGCCGATGGCTGCAACGTTCCCAGTAGTTATTATACAGATAGTTATACACGCCCGCCGCATTGTTCATGGTGAGCTGCGTCAGGTCTTCAACCACAGGGAAGTCCATGCCGTTGGCAATCAGCTTTTCCCTGATTTCGGCAGTCACAGGGAGAAGACGGTCCAGTCCGCCGATGGTAGCAGCGAGGTTTGAATAGTGATTGGTCAGCTCGTTACTGTAGAGTACAAGGCCATTGATTTCGTCCTGGAACGTCTTCACCAGGGAATAACAGCGGGATGGCGACACCGCTGAAAGCCTCAGGCTGTGGGCCGATGGCCATGTTGTCGGAGGCTCCTCATTGTGATTATAGAGGAGGATACGCGGCTGAGAGCGGTTAACGATGCCCTGCAGCGTACAGAACATGATGCGCTCCTCATCGCTGAGCGAGGCTGAATTCATATCCAGTGTCTTCACCGTGGTAGCAGGCGGAAGAAACATCGGCAACAGGCGGTCTTCGGGCCAGCATACCTCGTTGGCCTCAAGAATACGCAAGCCCGAACTGTTCACATTGTACAGCGTATCGGCAAAAGTTATCTTTTCCACCTCGCTGACTTCACTCCGAAGAGCTGCACCATTTGCGAGATTCAAAATCATCTGGGTGGGTTGCTGCGCCTCCAGCTGAAGGGCAACCAAAAGGGCTAAAGTCAATGATAATGCCTTTTTCATATTTTCCTAAACGACTTTTATTATATCACAACTGTATCTTGGCAGAAAACAGACCGACTTTGACAATGAAGACGCCCGTGCCTAATGTTGCACGGCTCAAGAGCACTTCGCCGCCACGGATGGAAGGCGTAGGAAGGCTGCGACCATCGAGCGAATACACTCGGAGAAGGACACCATCGGGAATGCCACGCAGCATCACGCCCCCGTCCTGCAGAACACAAGAGAAGCCAGCTGACTCCACAACAGGCAGGACTCCGGTGGCCTCGCCGAACGCCAACTCGGCAATGTCGGATATTTCGAACACCACATCATCGGCAGTATCTGACTTCACCTTCAACTTACCATCATCCGAAACCGTCACAACGGGGTGGGCTTCGAAAAGAATGGCTGTCGTCGCCCCGCCCTTCGTTCTCACCAGCAGGCCTTCGCCTCCTTCGGCTACCGTGAGGAAGCTGATTTTCTTCAGGTCGGCAACACGCAGCCGTGTTGCTGTCCCGTCAGTATTCTGAATGCTCATGACTTTCTCTTGCGCCTGAGCCGACAGAACTCCGATAAAGAGTGTCGCTAATAAAAGTATCTTTCTCATTTTTCCTGTTATTATTCAATACTATTACATTACATTACATAACCATAGGTCGGAAGCATCGTTCATCTCCCTGTGACGGAACTCTGATGAACAAACTAATGAACGACGAGGCAAAGGTACTAAAAAAATAATGAAAAGCCAACACCTTTTTACAATATTTTTTTTCAACCTTCTGACAATATCATGCCTATCCTTTTAAAAAAGGGCGGTACCAAAAAACAATAACTGCTTTTTGGCATCCACCCTGTAAGCGCCTGTATTCCCTACCCACTCATCAGGAAATGAGCGGCAGGGGCAGTCTTCCCACTCGTTGTCTACAAAGCCGCGGGCACGGGCATCTTCACTCCATTGTTCAATGTTACATATTCTATATCCTATAGCGAGTTAAAGTTTCACGCTGCAATGATGCGATTAAGCAAGAGCCATGATGCACGGCATCAATGGCCGAGCGTGAGCATCTTCGCGGTGTGATATCAATCACGCTGCAAAGGTACGAAGAAAAAGGCAATCTGCCGTTACACGAATTGCCTCATAACTTTCACATTTTACAGAAAATGTTTAAAGTACTCTTGTCCTCTCACCACTATTCATTCCCATCATCACCATATCAGTCCGCTGGTTGCGGCTGAGCACAAGGGTCTTATCGTAAAAACCTGTCTGCAGTCACAGTTATCTGGAATCAGGCAGATGTCTACAATGACCTCACGTCCATCCGACTGAGTTCCTGGAACGTTTTCATCAAGCCAAATGACCAAAGCCAGATTTGTCTGAGCTTTGGCATGGTGAGAAAACGAAGGATGAAATCCAAATTCCTGGCAAACGTGTCGTAGTCTATCCCACCCTGCTGTAAAATAGCAGCGCGTCGGCATAGACGGAGTAGTACAGAATAAAAATGCTATCAATAAAATTACCATTTCGAAGGTGTTTTTGCTTACTTTACAAATCTTAACTTGGAAAACAAGGGCAATTTTCCGATTTTGGCATTTGAGGATAGCGTTCTAATCAAAACGTATAGGTAGTATATGACATTTAAAATGATGTTTGTCATCTCCCAAATTGGCATTTATGATTGTCATATAACATAAAAAATCGTGAAAGAACAACAGTTTTCAACTTGTTTATGCTCATAATCCGATAAAATTGTATAACTTTGCGTCCAAATTAAATATATTCAAGAACTATGGATAAGATAAATCGCTTAAAAGTAGTCCTCGTTGAAAAAGAGAAGAGTGGCAAATGGTTAGCTGAACAATTAGAGAAGTCAACATGTACGGTTAGTAAGTGGTGTAGCAATACGACACAGCCTGACCTTCAAACACTCAACAAAATCGCTCGACTACTTGAAGTAGATATTAAGGATTTGTTAGTTTAGATTTTAATAGAATCAAATGGCTAAAGATAAAAGAAGGAAAGCTGTAAGTCTATTTTGTTCATCTGGTATTGGAGATTTAGGACTTCAAGCGAATAATGTTGATACTGTTGTTGCATGCGAACTATTGCCAGAGCGTATGCGACTTTTTCAACATAACCATCCAGAAGCCAAAGGATTTTGCGGAGATATTTGGGAATTAAAAGATGATATTGTTAGATACTATAAAGAGAATTATCCAGAGGATCCATTTATTGTGATTGCAACACCTCCTTGT
>Ga0310697_10004995_pt1 | contig 12915 bp, 10 predicted proteins | sample 172DNAGHGlowgp2_FD_203883 | JGI IMG/M metagenome (GOLD analysis project Ga0310697, IMG submission 203883) | Sheep rumen microbial communities from Palmerston North, Manawatu-Wanganui, New Zealand - 1728 DNA GHGlow gp2 (v2) (version 2) | ecosystem: Host-associated > Mammals > Digestive system >...
ATCGTTACCAGAGCGCGGAGGAACTGCGGGAGGATCTGGAGCGGCTACTCAGCGGGACGGCGAATGAGGCGGACGACGACGCGACGGTGATAAGCAGCAGCCTCCCGGAACTGACCGTAGAGGGCGAGAGCCGGAAGCGGGAAGAAGAGCGCGGGGCACAGGCGGAAGCGGAAAATGAAGAAACAGTAATCGAGAAGAAAACGGAAGAACACGGCGGGACGGATTCGGGCGGCAGGAAAAAGAAGAAGCCCTGGGGTCTGCTGATCACGCTGCTGCTGTTGCTTGGCCTCGGTGCAGGCGCATGGCTGCTGCGGGACAGGCTCCCGTTTCCAGCGGTATCCGCGTCGCCAGCTCCGACGGTGACCGCCGCGGCGGAGGAAGCGGCTGAGACGCCGGAATCCACGCCGGAATCTACACCGGAACCGACGCCGGAGCCGACCCCGGAACCGACGCCGGAGCCGACCCCGGAACCCACGCCGGAACCGACGCCGGAGCCGACCCCGGAACCCACGCCGGTTGTCCTTCCTGCCCTGCAGCCCGGCGATCAGATCAGCCTCGGCGCTTATGAACAGGACGGCGATACGGAGAACGGACCGGAGGCCATCGAGTGGCGTGTGCTGGAAGTATACGGAGACATGGCTCTCGTTCTCAGTGAAAAGGTTCTGGAATGGAAGCCTTTCGCCGATACGAGTTCCTTCTGTTCCTGGAAGGACAGTACGCTTCGCCCGTGGCTCAACGGCGAGTTCTATGATACCGCTTTCAACCCCGCTGAGCAGGAGGTGATCCTGGAGCGGGAACTGCTGTGGGACGAGGATGCCAGGGATCATGTGTTCCTGCTCTCTTCGGAGGAGGCAGACAACAGCCTTTATTTTGCCGAGGATGCGGATCGAATGACAGCAAGCACGCCGTATGTCATTGCCGTGGCCAGCGTTGGCACCAACACATTGACTACGGACGTCCCGCAGGTCACCAAGGAATGGTGGCTGCGAGACTCCCACGTCGGCGGATGGCAGATGAGTGTTTCGGACGTCGGAGATTCTCGCTGGATGGGCAGCGCAAGTCTGCCGAAAGGCATCCGTCCGGCCATGCTCGTACAGTTGGGGGAGCAGCCTGACAAACTGGTTCACTCGTACTACCGATACAAAAGCGGCGGCGTCCGGGTGGACCTGGGCGTGGACCCCGCGTCCGGGCTTTTGATGTCGCTGCAAAGCTGCGGCGAGGACGGAAGCGTTTCCACCCGGCTCCAATTTGAATATGAAGACACGCGTATCTCCGCGGTGCGCCGCTTCAACGGCGAAGACAAGGAGCTGGGCAGCCACAGCTATCAGTATGTGGACGACCTGCTCGCCAAAGACGTCTGCGCAGCCGCGGGCGGCGGCAGCGTAAACTACGATCTGGCCCCCTTCAAGGAATGGCAGAGAAACTATATCACAATGGACTTTCGCACCGGCGACAAGTACTTCTGCACCGAGGAGGACTACACCCTCTATCTCGGGGTGGACGGCACGGCACTGGAGCTTCGCATGGACCGCGGCGGAAAGCTGCTCTCTGCGGCACTGGAGGCTTCTGAGGACGAGGTCCGCGTGGAATATGACAGCAGCTGGTCGCAGGAGCGCATTCTCCACACCCTGTGGAATGAGTACGGACATGTGCAGATCGAGTACCGCCAGGGCGAGATGGTTTCCATTTTGAAGCTGGACGAAGGCGTGGATGAGGATCGCGGGCAGCTGTATGAACAGAAGGACGGCGTCATGCCCGCGCTGCCGATCGTGCACCGGAATTATCTTTCGACCGACGGCAGAATAACCACTTTCGCTTACGATGCGCTCCATGATATGCGCCCGATCAATCTGGTCCACTATGAAGAGAACGGCAGGATCAACTTCTACTATACCTTCGAGTACAGTGAAGCGGGGCAGCTCATCACGGTAGGCCGCTATAATGAGCAGAACCAGAGGACACAGTACCGGGAGTATGTGTATGGGGAGGACGGCATCATTGTCAAACAGATCGCCCATGGCCACGGACGTTCGGTGGATCTGTCGCCGATCGGTTCCTCCATCATCAACTCGCCCAACCTGTATTTTTATCTTCCCTATGAGTACAACTCGTATTCTTATTCGGGCGACACCCCCAGTACCCTCGGCGTCAGTCTGTGTGACATGCTTGACCATGAAAGGGCGGAGTACATCATCTCCGCCAAAGGGGAAGTAACGCGCACCACGCTCATTGAGCCCGGCAAATACTCTGCGCCCGGCCTCCGCGAAATCTCGATGTCGTACGATCTGAACACAAACTATTGTTTAATCAATCTGGAGAAAGACGGGTCGCTCTATCACTGCTGGATTCGCGAGGAAGGACCCATCCTGGAAGAACCAATGTCCTGAGTGCTCGCAGTCACGGGTTCAGCAAAGCCCGATCTGGGTAAGAGCTCTGCCGCAGGCCGCCCTGCAAACGCCTTCGCAGACGAGCTGCGCTCCTCGTCCCCATGGAAATGGCTCCGGTTCCGGCAAAAGGAACATGGCCTGCAGAGTTCCGTGAGAGGTTTTAAAAAATGCTGTAACATCTGAGAATGGCCGGTGTATAAAAGGATGAAAGCAAAAACCACTCATAAAATATTACAGGAGGAAAAAAACATGGAAATCCAGGAAAAAGTCAATGCTCTTTTAGAGAAGGAAGAATTCGCCAAGGCCCTTGAGAAGGTGCAGAATGCGCAGGAGGTCGTTGATCTTTTCGCGGCCGAAGGCATCGAAGTGCCGCTCAATCTCGCCGAGGAGCTTTTTGAGCCCCTGCTTCCCGATGGGGAGCTGGATGAGAAGGCTCTGGACGAAGTCGCCGGCGGCGGCCTCGGCACCTGCGTCGGTACTGCGATCGGCAATGGAATCGCCTATGGCGCGGGATACCTCGGCGGCCGTCTGGCAGGCTGGAGCAAGAAGAAGTCCAAAGAGTATGCCAAGTCCTGCAGCAAGTTCGGCGGTGCTCTCGGCGGAATCATCGGGACTGTCGTTGCCGGCTGATAAGACGGCAGGAAACAGCTCCTCTGCCGAAAAGTGAGGCATCATTCTACCCCGGAGTGCGGATCAGCGCCGTACTCCGGGGCGTCGTGTTTGACCTTCGGGCTTATTTGCCTGCAAAAGTGAGTGACGATCCATCACAAGCGGTATGGCTGCTTTTCTGTTATCGGCAGAAGAAAAAGGAAGAGGCACTCGCAGGGGAGACGGATTCATTTTCGCCCTGTCGATAGCTTTCGACAGCGTGTTGACCAGGAGGTTTCTATGAACTATATCATTCATGCTGCCTGCATCAGCTCCCGCGGCAGGATTCGGCGAAACAATGAAGACAACTGTCTCTTCGACGGGCGCTGTTTTCCTGCGGAACACGACGAGGATACGCCGCTGCTCTGTCTGGCGCAGAAAACCGACACGCCGGTATTCGTCGCTGTTTTCGATGGCATGGGCGGCGAAAACTTCGGCGAACTTGCCTCTTTCGCAGCGGCGGAACGGATGCGCACAGCGCTTTCCAATGCCCCTGCTTTCGACGACGCAAGTGCATTCCTGGAGCAGCTCTGTCTCGAACTGAACCGTGCAGTCGTGGAAAAGAAAGAAGAAATGCTGACCGGCAGCATGGGGACTACCGCTGTCATTGTCTGCTTCTCGGACGCTGACGCAACGGTCTGCAACGTGGGAGACAGCCGATGCTATCTGCTGCGCGGGGGTGCGCTGCGTCAGCTTTCTGTAGACCACGTGGCGGCCCAAAGCCCGATGTTCCGCGCCAAAAAACCGCCTTTGTCCCAGAGCCTGGGAATCCCGGAAGACGATTTTCTCATTGAGCCTTCAGTGGATTCCGTTCCGCTGGCGCACGGCGATCTTTTCCTGCTCTGCAGCGACGGCATCACCGATATGCTGACGGACGAACAGATCGCCTCCATCCTCAGAGACAATCCTTCACCCGATGACAGTGCGCGTATCCTTCTGCAGAGCGCGATGGAAAACGGCGGACGGGACAATGCCACCGTCATCGTGTGCGCTGCCGGGCAAGCGGAAGAAGCACAGGCCTGACGGCGCAGACCGATCACGAAGACACCTGTGCAACGCCCTGAAGAACAGGGAATCAACACCGAAAAATGCGGCCATGATGAGCAGCCGGACGGCTGTTTATCATGGCCGCATTTGCTGCGCCGGCGGGGATGCCGCACCGGACACGCGGGGAGAGATAAGCGTTGCAAATTGAGGGCGGATATAGTAGAATTAGCATAGTATGACTGAAAAAACTTTCAGGAGGATATAAGCTATGATTCTCGATACCGCGAAATATCTCGGCCCCTGCGCATGCGGGCGCGACCATGAGCTGCGCACCAAGCTGGTGGTGTGCGAATACGGCGCGCTGCAGAGCTTTGACAGGTACATGGAGGACGCGGGTCTCTCCGGCTACCGCACGGTGATCTATGACACCAACACCTACAATCTGCCCGGCATGGTGCACGTGAAGGCCGACCAGGAGATCGTGCTGGAGGCCCAGGGCCTGCACAGCGAAAAGGGCTTGATCGAGGACTGCATGAAGCGCTTTGAGCGCAAGCCCGACTATGTGGTGGTCGTGGGCGGCGGCACGCTGATGGACTTCGGCCGCTACAGCGCCTGGAAGCTGGGCATCCCCTTCGTGGCCATCCCCACCATCGTCTCCTCCGACGGTTTTACCGGATATCTGCTCCATCATCATCGACGGTCAGAAGAAGTCCATCCCCATGCAGGCGGCCGACGCCGTCATCTGCGACATCGGCATCGTGGCCGGTGCGCCCCGCTTCCTGACCATCGCGGGTGTGCAGGATATCATGGCGAAGGTCATCTCCATCGCCGACTGGAAGATCGCGTCCCTCGTCTCCGGCGAGTACTTCTGCCAGAAGGTCTGCGACATGGCCCAGGAGGCCCTGGATCTGATGACGAAGTGCGCTTATGATCTCAAGGCGGGCAAGGAGCCCGACATTGAGACCATGGCCTACACCCAGATGCTCTCTGGCCTGACCATGCAGATCCTGTCGAATTCCCGCGCCGCCTCCGGCGCCGAGCATCTGGTGGCCCACCTGGTGGAGATGAAGCCCAGAGGCTTTGAAAACGCCCATGGCCTGCACGGCGAGTGCGTCGGCGTGGGTACGCTGATGGTCGCGGAAGCTTACCACAAGCTGGCCGAGCGCGAGACCATTGAGGTCAAGCCTTTTACGCCCATTGACGAGGAGTGGGTGCGCTGGGAGTTTGGCGATCTGGCCGACGGCATTTTGAAGGAAAACGCCAACGACGTTCTCGCCACCTTCCCGCCCGAGAACATCAAGGAGCACTGGCAGGAGATCCGGGATATCATCGCCCAGATCCCCAGCTATGAGGAACTGCTGGAGCTCTACACCGCCATCGGCGCCAAGCACTCCCTGGAGGAGCTGGGCATCGACCCGAGCGTGAAGGACAGCTTCCTCGATATCTCCAGCGCGATCCGCAACCGCCTGACCCTGGCGAGAATGACACGGCTTATCGTCTGAGCAGGGGCGGATCGTCTCTGCAACAAACACCAGACTACGCGGGCGGCTGATAGCCGCCCCTACAAACGAAACATGGACTGAAAGGGGCTATCCTTATGAAATACATCATGGCGCTGGATCAGGGGACGACCAGCTCCCGCTGTATCCTGTTTGATAAATCCGGCAACATCTGTGCCGTCGTCAACAAGGAATTCCGCCAGATCTTCCCCCAGCCCGGCTGGGTGGAGCACGACGCCAACGAAATCTGGGACACCACCTATGAGGTCGCCCATGCGGCTATGGCGAAGCTCAACGTGAAGGCGGCCGACATAGCCGCCATCGGCATCACCAACCAGCGCGAGACCACCGTTGTCTGGGACAGGGAGACCGGCGAGCCCATCGCCAACGCCATCGTCTGGCAGTGCCGCCGCACCTCCGACATCATCGACCAGCTGGTGAAGGACGGCCACGGCGACGAGATCCGGGAGAAGACCGGCCTCGTGCCAGACGCCTACTTCTCCGGTTCCAAGATCCAGTGGCTGCTGGACAACGTCCCCGGCGCGCGCAGACGCGCCGAGGCAGGCAAGCTCCTCTTCGGCACCATCGACACCTGGCTCATTTACAAGCTGACCGGGGGCCGCGTACACGTCACCGACTACACAAACGCCAGCCGCACCATGCTCTATAACATCCACACCCTGCAGTGGGACGAGGATCTGCTGAAGCTGCTGCGGGTGCCGAAATCCATGCTGCCCGAGGTCAAGCCCTCCTCCTGCGTCTATGGCAAGACCGATTTTGAGATGTTCGGCGGCGAGATCCCCATCGCGGGCGCGGCCGGCGACCAGCAGTGCGCCCTGTTCGGCCAGTGCTGCTTCGAGCCGGGCACCATGAAGAATACCTACGGCACCGGCTGCTTCCTGCTGATGAACACCGGCACCGAGCCCGTCATGAGCAAGAACGGCCTCGTCACCACCATCGCCGCCTCCACCGGCGACCAGGTGCAGTACGCCCTGGAGGGCAGTATCTTTGTGGCCGGCGCCGCGATCCAGTGGCTGCGCGATGAGCTGGGCGTGCTGACCTCCGCCAAGGAGAGCCAGTCCTACGCCGTGCGCGTGGCGGATACGGCGGGCGGCTATGTGGTGCCCGCGTTCACGGGCCTGGGCGCTCCCCACTGGAGCCAGCGCGCCCGCGGCTGCGTGGTGGGCATCACCCGCGGCTTCTCCCGCGCACACCTGGTGCGCGCCACGCTGGAGAGCCTGGCCTATCAGACCCATGACATCGTGCGCGCCATGGAGCGCGACTCCGGCATCCCCATCGCGGAGCTGAAGGTGGACGGCGGCGCCTCCGCCAACAACTTCCTGATGCAGTTCCAGTCCGACATCGTGGGCTGCGACGTGTACCGCCCCCGCTGCATTGAGACCACCGCCCTGGGCGCGGCCTATCTGGCCGGTCTCGCCGTGGGCTACTGGAAGAGCCTGGAGGACGTGAAGAACAACTGGGCCGTGGACAAGGTCTTCACCGCTGAGATGGACGAAGCAAAGCGCAAAAAGCTGCTGCACGGCTGGAGCAAGGCCGTCAAGTGCGCGCTTCTCTGGGGAGAAGAGGAGTAAATGAATAATGAGAGAATGAAAAATGAATAATTAAGGTGTTCCCCGTTGGGGAACCAATTGCAATTGTCGCGAAGCGACACCACAATTATTCATTATTCACGATTCATTATTCATTCAGAATATGGAAAAACTGAGAAATTGCGAACGGTTCCTCTTTGATATGGACGGAACCGCGTCAGAATAAGGCCAATAGGTCATGCAACCGCGCGGGCGCGGTCACATCGACCGATGCCCTTATTCTTCCTTTTCCCGATAAACCCGCTGCGCTGGGCTTTATCGGGAGAGAAATGAGGTTTTATGAGCAAATTACAGGATTGCGAACTGTTCCTCTTTGATATGGACGGAACGTTATACTTAGGCGACAATGTCTATGACGGGGCGGTCGCGCTGATGGAGGATCTGCCTAGGCTGGGCAAGAAGTACATCTACCTGACCAACAACTCCTCCCGCGCGGGCACCGACTACATCACCCGCCTGCGCCGGCTGGGCTTTCCGTGCGAGAGCGAGAACGTCTTCACCTCCGGCATGGCCACGGGCATGTACCTGAATCAGAACTATCCCGGCGCGTCGGTGTATCTGGCGGGGACCCGGGCCTTCTACCGGGAGCTCACAAGCTACGGTATTCACCTGGTGAACGACGATGCGGGCCATACCGAGGCCGACACTGTGGACGTGGTGGTGCAGGGCTTCGACACGGAGCTCGTGTACGAGAAGCTGGACCGAGCCTGCCATTTCCTGCGCCGGGGAGCGAAGTTCATCGCCGCCAACCCCGACTGGGTCTGCCCCATGCCCGCTGACGAGGTGCTGCCCGACTGCGGGAGCATCTGCGCCCTGCTGACCGCCTCCAGCGGCGTCAAGCCCGAGTACATTGGCAAGCCCAACCGCAACATGATCGACGTGATCGCAAAGATGACCGGCATCCCCAATGAGAAGATCTGCGCCGTGGGCGACCGGCTCTACACGGACATCGCCGTGGCCCAGAACGCGGGCAGCGTCTCCGTGCTGGTGCTCTCCGGCGAGACGGATCAGGCCATGGTGGACGCCGCCGAGCGCAAGCCCGACTATGTACTGCCCTCTGTGAAGGAGCTGCACGAGCTGCTGAGAGGCTGAAAAGAGATCCTTCGCTGCGCTCAGGATGACAGGCGCGGCGGGATACTCTGCAAATTTCGTTTGTTGAAGGTCAGATATGGCATCGATTCTTGACTACGCATTTCCCATCGCGGCGGCCATGCTGCTCGTCGCGTTCTACGCGGGACTGCCCGCACTGCAAAACTGCAAACTGCCCTCCGCCTCTCCCGAAAGGGGAGGCAGAGGGCTTGACGCTTTGTGGATCCTGCTGCTCACCTGCCTGTATGCGGCGGCAGCCTTTCACGACCTGGGCGACACCGAGGGGCCGCAGAGCTTCGTCCCCATGGCGGGTGAGAGCGCGGTCTTCTCCCTGGAAGAACGCCCGGCGGAGATCATGCTCTACACCGGCGTGGGCATGGGCGGCTACCGGATCGAGGTATCGGAGAACGGCACGGACTACGAAAGCCTCACCGAGGACTTCAATCAGGACCATGTGGCGGTGCTCAAGTGGCACAGCCTGCCGGTGGAGGCCGGGGAGAAGAGCGGCCCCTGCTTTGTGCGCATCACCTGCAGCTATGGCGATCCCTGGCTGGGTGAGGCGGTATTCCGGGACAGGGACGGCTTGACGCTGGACATCGGAAGCTCTGTACACGCGCTGGCGGATGAGCAGGGGCTGGTCCCGAATGCCTACAGCATCGATAATTCCACCTATTTCGATGAGATCTATCACGCGCGCACAGCCTGGGAGCACTTGAACGGCATCTGGCCCTATGAGATCAGCCACCCGCCTCTGGGGAAGATCCTGATGGGGATCGGCATCCGACTCTTCGGCATGACGCCCTTCGGCTGGCGCTTCTCCGGAACCCTCTGCGGCGTGCTGATGCTGCCGGTCATGTACCTGTTTTTGAAAAAGCTCTTCGGCGGCCGCGCAGTGCCGGTGCTGGGGACGATCGTGCTCGCCTCGGACTTCATGCACTTTGTGCAGACCCGCATCGCCACCATCGACAGCTACGGCGTGTTCTTTATCCTGCTGATGTACTATTTCATGTATATCTGGCTGGCAGAGGACAGACTCTGGGCGCTGGCGATGGCGGGCGTGAGCTTCGGCCTCGGCGCTGCCAGCAAGTGGATCTGCCTTTACGCGGGGGCCGGGCTCGGCGTCCTCTGGGCGCTGCACTGGGTGCGGCGCTTCGCGCTGGCGCGGGAGGAGAAGGTGTTTCCGCAGTTTGTGAAAAACGCGGCCTTCTGTGTGCTGTTTTTTGTGCTGGTGCCGGGGACGATCTACTATCTCTCCTATCTTCCCTACGGCGCGGCGCAGCATGTGCGGCCCTTTACCCGGGAGTATACCGCGATCGTCTGGAATAATCAGGTCTACATGTTCACCTACCACTCCAAGCTGGTGGCGACGCATCCCTATGCCTCCCGCTGGTACGAGTGGATGCTGAACATCCGGCCGATCCTCTATTATATGGAGAGCGGGCCATACGGCGAGCGCATCCGCATCTCCGCCTTTTTGAACCCGGCGCTCTGCTGGGGCGGACTGCTGGCGCTGTTCGTGCTGCTCTATATGGCCATCGGCCGGCGGGACGGCAAGGCCGGCTTCCTGCTGCTGGGCTTTCTCGCGCAGCTGCTGCCCTGGGTGTTCATCGACCGGCTCACCTTTGCCTACCACTATTTCCCCTGTTCCGTATTTCTGGTGCTGGCGCTGGGCTATGTCTTCACGCTGATGCGGGACGGCCAGCGGCGCTGGCTCTGGTATGCGGGTGGCTTTGCCCTGGGGAGCGTGCTGCTGTTTGGATTGTTTTACCCGGAACTCTCGGCCCACATGGTGGACGCTGCTTTCGCGGATAAGTGTCTGCGGTGGCTGCCCACGTGGCCGTTGTGAAAACAGGGCAGTAAGGTCGGAAAGGCGCGCTTGCGCGTCTTCCCTGACCGTCTGCCCTGTTTTCACTGCTCAAACCGAAACCCGCTTCGCTGGGCTTTCGGTTTGTCATCGTTGGGAATATCCCCCTGTCATGGATCGCTGCGCTCCCATGCCAGCCCCCTTTAGGCAAGGGGGCCTTTTTACCCTGCCTGCATTTGAAGCTGCCGGCCTGAATACGGATTGCCACACCTGCCTCTGCATACACAAGTTCTATAGCTCCTTCGTCGCAAAGAACTTGTAGTAACTGACATCGGTCACTGGCTCGCAATGACAGGATGAAAAACAAATGGAAAAACAGGGCCATCAACGATGGCCCTGTCTGAATACAGACATTCATTTTTGAATCGTTTTTGCTGCAGCTCTGCCGCAGTAAAAACACCCTGAGACGAGCAAAGCGGGTCTCCGGTGAAGGATTTAGTAGTAGCTCGGCTGGGGGAGGCGGTGGTCCAGGAGGACTTTGCCGAAGCAGATGCAGCTGCGGCCCGCGTCGCGGGGAATCTCAATGTTGGCGTCCTGCCGTACGGGATTGGCGGACAGGAGATGCAGCGTTCCGCCGTAGTCCACGCACCACTGCTTGCAGAACACGTCGCCGTCCACAAAGAAGATGCCCACGTCAAACTCCTGCAGCGGAGCGCCGCGGCGGACATAGACCAGACTCCCGTCCGGAATGAAGGGCTCCATACTGTCGCCCCGGACGGTGATGCAGAAGTCCGCCCCCACCGGCGCGCCGGGGTCCAGGGGAATGTTCTCATAGTCCTCACCTTCAATGGGGGAGGCGTAGCCCGCCGCGGCGGGCACCAGATAGTGCTTGATATAGGTGATTTTTTCGGACTTCTCCTCCGTCTGATACTCGGGGAGCTTCACCAGATAGCGGCCGTAGCGCACCAGCTCGTTCTGCCCGCGCTCGTTGAGGGCGCGGTAAATGGGCAGGATGGGACTCTCCGGTTCCGGGGCCGGAGCCGGTACGGCAGGCGCAGGCGCAACAGTTTCCCCCAGCAGCTCGCCGCGGCTGACGCCGAAGTGGTGGGCCAGCTGCTCAATCTTGTCCATGCGGGGCATCTGGCTGCCGCTGCAGTAGGCGGAGACGGTGGATTTACTGACGTCCAGCAGACGGGCAATGTCGATCTGCCGTTCATGGTTTTCACGAATCAGACGCATCAGATTATCGGCAAAAAGCTTGCGGTCGTATGTGATGGCTTCGCCCATGGGAGACACCTCTTTCTGCATTTGTTACATCCAGTGTACAGTTTATCCGCAAAAAAGTCAAGTTAAACATAATATCACAGGCAACGAAGTTTCAAAAAAGAAAATGAAATATGGAGATCAAAACAATGAGTTCAGGTTAAGAAAACTTTCCTCTTGACTTTCTTCCCAATCTGTGGTATAGTATAACCGAACTCCAGAGAGGGAAACCCACCTTGACGGAGGCGAAAACAGATAGACCACGGCTTAATGGGCGTGCGTGGTCTTTTTGCACCCATTTACGTTCTGAAAAACAGAACAAACGTCGGGAGGGAACGAACTTATGGAACAGATCCCGGATGATCCGATCGTCCACCAGATCGAAGAGAGCGGATGGCCGTGGTGGATGCAGTGAGTGAAAAGCGCGAAGGGGGTGGGCGAGCGCCGGTTTCCCGGGCGCGGGTCCGGCGTGCGGCGCGGACTGCGCTGGAGCAGATGGAGACGGCGCTGGCGGAGGGGGACAGCAAGCGGGCAAAGGAACTGAGCGGCGTACTGCGGGAGATGCTGCAGCTGCACCGGGAGCTGCAGGGCACGGGCGGGCAGAGCGTAACCGTCTGTTTTGTGGGGGATACGGAGGCGGCGGCGGAATAGGAACAGGATGTATGCTCCAAGCCTTCCACAAAAGAGCAGAGAAAACAGACAGAGAGGAGAACAGAATGGCGGAATTGATGATCCCAAGACCCAGTGAGAAGCAGCGGCTGTTTCTGAACGATACGCATCGATATGTGGGCTACGGCGGCGCCCGGGGCGGGGGCAAAAGCTGGGCCGTGCGCGTAAAGGCGGTGCTGCTCTGCCTCAGATATCCCGGGATCAAGGTGCTGATCATTCGAAAGACCTACCCGGAGCTGCAGGAAAACCACATCCTGCCTCTCTGCGAGCTGCTGCATGTCTACGACGAGGACGCGGAGCGGCGGCTTGCGCTCTACAATGATCAGAAAAAGCATCTGGTCTTCCCCAACGGCAGCCGCATCCTCTTCCGTTACTGCGACACCGACATGGATGCCCAGCGCTTTCAGGGCACTGAGGCGGACGTGCTGTTCGTAGACGAGGCTACCCAGCAGAGCGAGGAGCGGATGGACAAGCTGCGGGCCTGCGTGCGCGGGGTAAACGGCTTTCCCAAGCGGGTCTATTACACAATGAACCCGGGTGGGGAGGGGCACGGCTGGGTCAAGCGGCTCTTTATCGACAGGATCTACCGGGAGGGGGAGAATCCGGAGGATTACAGCTTCATCCCGGCCCTGGTCACCGATAACGCGGCCCTGATGCAGGCGGACCCCGACTACGTGCGCAAGCTCCGCTCTCTGCCGCCGAAGCTGCGGGACGCCTGGCTCTACGGACGCTGGGACATTTTCGAGGGGCAGTTTTTCGAGGACTTCCGGGTGACGCCCGATCTGGCGACGGCGCAAAAGTACGGCTTTACCGATTCAACAGAGGAGCTCAAACGCCAGCGGCGCTTCACCCATGTCATCGAGCCCTTTGACCTGGCCGCCGGAGACAAGCGGGGCTGGAGCATTTTCCGCAGCTACGACTTCGGCTACGGGCGGCCCTTCTCCTGCGCCTGGTGGGCG
>Ga0310697_10004997_pt1 | contig 12910 bp, 10 predicted proteins | sample 172DNAGHGlowgp2_FD_203883 | JGI IMG/M metagenome (GOLD analysis project Ga0310697, IMG submission 203883) | Sheep rumen microbial communities from Palmerston North, Manawatu-Wanganui, New Zealand - 1728 DNA GHGlow gp2 (v2) (version 2) | ecosystem: Host-associated > Mammals > Digestive system >...
CTGGAATTAAAACTTCATCAAAACCTAAGTTATCTCCCTCATACTCATCGCGGGTGTGAGGGATTTTTCTATTCATGGAGCGAAAAAAAACCGCCAGCACCAATAGGGCTGACGGTAGTTGCGGCAATCATACCTGAAGGGGGACTTGCACCGTCGCTTTACAGGGTGGAGATTGAACATGAACAGCTTGAACATTTGAACACCGTGAACGATATTGGGGGATAGTCAAAATTTGTGCGTTTTTCTCATTCTACTATATTATAATACCCCTCAAAAACAGATAATAATGCACAAAAAGTGTGTGTTTTTCTCATTCTACTATAATAGTAGTAGTTATATCAAATAACTACTCATGCTTTTGAAATGAAAAATGAAACCCGGCAGGACACCCATCAAAAGGTGTCCTGCCGGTAAAATATAATGAGTAAAAATTCAGAAAATCAATGTCTGCATGCTTCTCTCCACTTGGCCTCATACTCAGCATATAGAGGATCGCTTTCCCATGAGTTCCAACATGAGCTATTAAACGACGGCACAGTGACATTGATCGGGCCTAAGTTGAGGATGCTGCTCTCGGGTGATGGGGACGTTGACGAGGTGGGTATGGATGGCATGGCGTATTCCTTACCCCAGTTACGTATCGTCCCAACTGATAGATTCAAGCCATACTGTAACATCTTCTCTCGATTCTTGGCCGCTGACAGGTTAGGATCATAATACAGCATGAACGTGGCCTTCTTGTCTGCTTTGTCCTGTTTCTTGGCTTGACGCTTCTGAACATACGTCTGCCCCTTCCCCGGATTCGTCTCGATGTACCTGTCACTGCAATATCGATACAGTGTGGCCGGGGATATACCAAGCGCAGCGGCATTTTCCTGAACCGATTTTGTCCTGTCATAGCTGAGGTCAAGTTCAGCATAATGGATTCGCTTGGTGACGAAGTTAATGAATGCCTGTGACTTAGGTGCGTCGGGGTGCATGATGAACTTTGGCCTGTGATCCTTCCAGTAATTGATGTCATACTGGCAATAATCCCTCAGCTCGTCATAGGTCATCATCATCGCCCGCCTGGCTCTTCGCGTGAGAGTGTCCAATGTGATGATATGGTCGGTATTGTCGATGAAGCGGTTGAAATCCACATACATATTGAACAGGAGTGTGTCAGCGTCTATACCCGGCATAATCAATCTTCTCAGGCAGGCAGACTTCAACAACGTGCGCCTCCTATGGTTGCCGTCAGTGATTCTCTCCCTAGGCCACCACAGCTGAAGGTAACTATCATCCGTAAGCTGGTAAATCCCATCTATCCACTCGGCGCGCTCAGTCCTATAAAAGTAACAGTATTTCAGCGAATTATAGTGCATGAACGTCTGATAGTCCATAGTGCCCATATCATGCAGCAGGTGATCGTCAAATTCAACGGTCGGCAATGATGTTTGTTGCGATGGTGGGGACGGTGGTTGAACAGTAACATCCGGCAGGCTATCAGGGAAGTCCAGCCGTGAATAGATGTTATAGGTGACATAATACTCGCCGTTACCGCTGACACCATTGAAATACTGGCTTGCCCTGATACCACATTCATCGGCCATAGGTTCCCCGGTGTCCCTGATGATGCAGTCCGTGAGATACCTGTTCACGATGTTCATGTTCATTTTGTTCAACTCACGGTCCATCACATAAACCAACCTGAACCGGCGAGACGTGATGCCATCCTTCTCCAGCTTATCGGAATAGGACATATACACACAGGTAGGCTTGAGCGTGAGGCAATCCAGGTACTCTGGTATAGTCTTGAACCGCGTGTAATCGATATCCACGAACACTGTCTGGCTCCCACGAAAGAACCTGTCACTCTTGAAATTCAGCTTCATGCAGCCCTTGTTGCGGCCCTGACGGTAAACTGGATATGACTGGTAACGCTTGCCACTGCTCGTCTCGATCCAATACTTCTGGTTGGGGTCATAGTCAAACAGGTTGCAGAACGAGTGGCCGGTGAGGGCTTGCTGAAGGAACTGGTCAACGGTAAGGCTTGTCTCCCTGAACGCCATTTTCACCTTGCCGACAGCCTCAGCCCCGGCCCTACTGAGACAGGCCGAGGCTTCGCTCTTGGTCATGTAGCTGTCGTTGCTAACATTAACTCTAAATACGAAATTACTATCTATCTTCATAATCAATAAGTTAATGTTATGCAGCCGAGTTCAAGGATTGCTGCTGCTGTTGCCGTTGAAGTTTCCGTTCTTGGCGCAACCTTCTCTGCTTGGCTTTTTTCTTGCCTTCAGACATGGCTTTCTTGTGCGCTTCGCTTTTCTTGACACCACGTAACGCCTGTGAGATTTTCTGTCTGGACGCCTTCGAGTGATGCAGACCCTTCATGCCACGCCCGTAGGAAGTGTTAAATCCGTTATTCACAGAGTCATATTTCCGGATCATTGCCGTCTCCATAGCATCTATTTTCTTCTTTCTGGTGGATTCCTTCATGTAAAATCCGCTAAATAGTACCTCACGGTCCCAGTCCTCGGGAGGATATTCCTTCTTCGCTCTGTTTATTTTAGGGCCACCATAGCATGAATTTTGGTTGTCCCAATCGCCTTGACGTTTCTTTGTGTTGCCAGTCTGCCCGATATAGCATTTCCCGGCATCACAGTTGGCTATTGATTTCTCTGTCGCTTTTAAGGTGTACTTATAGACCTCACCATAGTAAATTCCCTTCTTTTTCATAAGATAGCTTCTGAATTAAATTGTTAAATGTCAAGCTACTGCCATTAAGGAACTGTAGCCCGCCTCTTTTCATCAACTCGTTATAGGCACCAAGCCCGCCGAGTTTGTTTTTGGCTTCCCTGCGGTTGCCATAGATTTCACCAGTTACAAGATTTTGAATCATAATTTTCTGGATTTTTGAGAGTTAATCGTGAGTATTACGCCCATCTTGTTGAGCCTACTCACTAACCCGCGGTAAGCGTCGATGCGCCTTCTCTTTCGCGGGATTATCTGTAGTATGTCCTGCAGGGTAATCTCGATGCAGCGACCATTATCAAGAGGACGACCATCGTTAAGTGCATCCTCAAGCCTGTGTATATCGTCAGCGTAGGGATCATCACCCTTCACCGACGGCGCGCTATTAACACTCTTTTCCTTTTGAGCCTCAGGAATGGCTGCGCGCACATCCACCGTCGGCCCATGCCATGTCTCCGCCATTGACGAGAACATAGCTTGTAACAACTGTATCATTACTGTTATTTGACTTAGAAATTTATATATCAAGCATTTACGCTTTATCCAAGGATAAGGCTTGGGATGGAAATGGCGCGCGTTTTTCACGTTTCAGCGCCATTTTGTAATGATTTCGGATGGTTGTGTTACTATTTTTTATATATTTGCGGTCACATCAAAAAAATGTGTGGCAGACACAACTACTAGCAAAATGAACACTGAAGATTTGAAAAAAGAGCTGGGTGACCTGATATGGAAAATGGCCACGAACCTGGTTCATGGTGGAATGGTTTCACCAGTTCAATTCATGGACTACACCCTTGGCGCCCTGTTCTATCGCTTTATATCCGAGAACATCACCGACTATTGCAATAAGCTGATGATTGAAGCGGGGGTACCTAATGCCGACTACCTGCACATGAGTGATGAGATGGCCGAGAATGCCCGTGACCAGATTGTCAGTGCTAAGGGCATCTTCATCCTGCCGTCGCAGCTGTTCCGCAACGTTGCTGACCATGCGAAGAACAATGACGAGCTGAACACCACGCTAGCCAACAACTTCAAGGCCATTGAGCAAAGTGCAATTGGTACCGCCAGCGAAGATGATGTAAAGGGCCTGTTCAGCAACTTCAACACCAACGATGCTGGACTGGGAACGACGGTGGCCGAACGAAATGAGTTATTGACCACACTTCTTGAGAATATTCGTGACCTCAACTTCACCACCTATATTGAGAGTGGTTTGGACGTGTTCGGCATCTGCTACGAGCACCTCATCAAGATGTATGCCCTCAACAGCGGTACCCATGGCGGTGAGTTCTACACGCCAGCCGAGGTGAGCTATCTCGTTGCCAAGATTGCCGCAGCCGAGCGCAAGACCGTCAACAAAGTATATGACCCTGCATGTGGGTCGGGGTCCCTGCTGCTGAACTTCAACCTTGTGCTTGGTGCCAAGAACGTGCGTGAAGGCTTCTTCGGACAGGAAATCAATTTGAAGACCTATAACCTTTGCCGCATGAACATGTTCCTGCACAATGTGAATTATGACCACTTCGACATCCGCTTGGGTGACACATTGCTCAACCCGCAGCATGAGTTGGAAGAGCCATTCGATGCCATCGTGTCCAATCCGCCCTATAGTGTGCCTTGGAAAGGCAGTGATGACGTGACGCTCATCAATGATCCCCGATTCTCACCAGCAGGTGTACTGGCTCCCAAGTCCAAGGCCGACTTTGCTTTCACCATGCACATGCTTTCATGGCTATCAACCGAAGGCACAGCTGCCATCGTTGAGTTCCCGGGTATTCTCTATCGAGGCGGCGCTGAGCAGAAAATACGCAAGTATCTGGTATCAAACAACTTCGTGGATACCGTCATTCAACTGCCGCCCAACCTTTTCTTCGGCGCCACCATTGCCACCTGCATTATCGTGTTGAAGAAGAACAAGAGTGATAACAGGGTCTGCTTCATTGATGCCTCTCAGGAGTTCATCCACGAGGGCAACAAGAACAAGCTGTCGATCGACAATATCGACCGCATCTATAACGCCCATATCACGAAGCTGGAAGAGACCCACTTCAGCCATGTCGTGACCACCAAGGACATCGAATACGAGGACTGGAACCTGAGTGTTTCAACCTACGTGGAGCAACGCGACACCCGCGAGCAAATTGACATCACAGAGCTGAACGCAAGAATAGAACAGATTGTAAAACGGCAAAGTCAGTTGCGCCAGCAGCTTGACAGCATCATCAAAGAACTTGAGGAGGACGCAGTATGAGCGAGATACGGGAAATGATACGGGAATTGTGCCCTGATGGAGTCGAATTCATGGTATTAGGTGAAATCTGCACAATCAAGACTGGTAAAGGCATTACACAGAAGGAGTGTGAAGATGATGCGCCATATCCTGTAATGAGCGGTGGCCAGTCCCCAATGGGAATGTATTACGACTATAATCGAGAAGGAGATACTGTTACGGTTTCTCGCGTTGGCGCATACGCTGGATTTGTCAGTTATTTGACTGAAAGGTTTTATTGTAATGATAAGTGTTTTTCTGTTATTCCCAAAGGACATGTACTATTATTACCTAAATACCTTTACTATAACTTGAAACAAAAAGAAGATACAATTAAGGCATTACAAAGTGAGGGGGGCGTGCCAACAATTAATACTCAAAAACTGGGTGGAATTGAGATTCCGGTGCCACCGATGGCTGTACAGCGTAAAATTGTTGAAATTCTCGACGATTTTTCAAATCTGACAGCGGAGCTGGAGGCGGAGCTGGAGGAGCGAAAACGACAGTACGAGTACTATCGCAATCTGCTGCTCACCTTCAATCCCGTCGCCAACGGCGCCGTGACCGGAGGAGAGCATCAGATAAATGACACTACCGAAAATAGGGGGGGGCAAGCTGACGCAACCTGGTTGAGAATGAGCGATATAGGCGCATTTTATGGAGGCTTATCTGGGAAAAGCAAAAAAGATTTTGGTAACGGTAATGCCAAATATATTACATACATGAATGTATATAGCAATATATCGGTAAATATGGATTTGGTTGACACCGTATCAGTGTCAACAGATGAAAAGCAGAACGCCATTCAATTTGGTGATATTTTGTTCACTGGATCATCAGAAACACCAGACGAATGTGGCATGAGTTCTGTCGTCACTGAATTCATTGGGGAACCAACATACCTGAATAGTTTTTGCTTTGGATTTCGCCCTTATAACATCAAGTCATTCAATGTTCATTTTCTTAAGCATCTATTTAGAAGCCAGACCCTTCGGAAACAAATTATAAGAACGGCTAGCGGCGTGACACGCTTTAATGTGTCAAAGAAAAAAATGTTGAATGTAAGTGTTCCTATCCCATCGATTGAGAAACAAAACTATATTGCTGATATTCTCGACCGTTTCGAGACATTGACCACAGACCTGCAATCTGGCATCCCGGCAGAGATAGCAGCACGTCGCCAACAATATGAATATTACACAGAACAACTATTGACTTTCAAAAGAAAAGCAGCATAAGTGATGGCTGAGCAATACGACATCGTTTCTCAAAATACGCAATCAACGGTGGTTTCCCATTACGAGAGGCCATCGGAAGTCAGGGAGACGTCCTATCAGGGTGAAAAGGAACTGGAGCGTGAATTTATTGACCAGCTTACGCGCCAGGGCTACGAGCGCCTGTACATCCATCAGGAAGAGGAACTCATTGATAATCTGCGCCGCCAGCTGGAGCGTCTCAATGATTATGTGTTTACTGATGGTGAATGGCAACGTTTCTTCAAGACGGAAATTGCCAACGAGGGAAAGGGCATCGAGGATAAAGCCTTCACAATTCAACAAGACTGTGTGAAAACGCTCACCCTTGACGATGGCACCATACGAAATATCAAACTCATCGATAAGAAGGATGTCCATGCCAATATCACCCAGGTCATCAACCAATATGAGGTGAGCGACGGAAGCCACAAGAACCGTTATGACGTGACCATCCTCGTGAACGGCCTGCCGCTGGTACACATCGAGCTGAAACGGCGTGGCGTGCTGCTGAAGGAGGCGTTCAACCAGATCAACCGCTACGGGCGTGAATCGTTCTGGGCAGGTAATGCGCTGTTTGAATATGTGCAGATATTCGTCATCAGCAACGGCACCGAGACTAAATATTACAGCAATACCACCCGTCAAAGCCACATCAAGGAACAGAATGCTAAGAGCAGCAAAAAGACCCGCACCTGCAACTCATTTGAATTCACGAGTTACTGGTCTGATGCACAGAACAACATTTTGGGTGACTTGGAGGATTTCACGGCAACTTTCTTCAGCCGTCACACCCTGCTCAATATCCTCACACGTTTCTGCGTCTTTACCGAGCAAAAAATCCTGATGGCCATGAGGCCTTATCAGATTGCTGCTACCGAGCGACTGTTGAACAGGATAGAAGTTGCCCACAATGCCCGCCAGTATGGTACCATCAAGGCCGGTGGATATGTGTGGCACACCACTGGCTCGGGTAAAACCCTGACCTCATTCAAGGCTGCCCAGCTCGCCACCAAACTCACCTATATCGACAAAGTGCTGTTTGTGGTTGACCGCAAGGATCTGGACTACCAGACGATGAAGGAATATGACCGCTTCCAGAAGGGCGCAGCCAACGGCAACACCTCGACCAAGGAGCTGGAGAAACAGATCAACAATCCCAAGAGCAAAATCATCATTACCACCATTCAGAAACTCTCGACCTACGTCAAGAAGAACCCGCAAAGCGACTTCTACAAGAAAGAGGTGGTGATGATTTTTGACGAATGCCACCGATCCCAGTTTGGCGACATGCACAAACTCATCGTCAAGCGATTTAAGAGATACTACCTGTTCGGTTTCACTGGAACGCCCATCTTTGCCGAGAACGTGTCACCTGGACGTGGGATATACAAGACCACCGAGGACGTGTTCGGCTACCGCCTGCATACCTATACCATAGTGGACGCCATACGTGATCATAATGTGCTGCCTTTCCGTGTCGATTATGTCAAGACCATGAAGGAAAAGGAAGAAGTGGAGAACAGCAAGGTGTGGGACATCGAGCGGGAAAAGGCCCTGCAAGACCCGCGCCGCATCCATAACGTAGCACAATATATCCTCGATCATTACGACCAACAGACCAAACGAGGTAAAGCCTATTCATTCAGCCTGCTTGCCAATGTGACTGAAGTAGCAGCCGACAAAAAGAAGAAAGTCGACGAGCAAAGGGTTAAAGCAAGGATTAGCGGTTTCAATAGTATTTTTGCCGTCCAGAATATCCATTGTGCAAAACTCTATTATCTGGAGTTGAAACAGATGATGGATGAACTGCCCGAGAACAAAAGGTTGAAGATAGCGACCATCTTCAGTTATGCTCCCAATGAACAGGATGTAGAAGATGGTGATGGCGAGGAAAACAGCGACAACACTGACGGCTTGGATTCCAACAGTCGTGAATTCCTTGAAAGCGCCATTAACGACTACAACAAGATGTTCGGCACCAGCTATGATACGTCTGCCGACAAGTTCCCCAACTATTACAAGGACGTGTCACTGCGGATGAAAAACCGCGAGATAGATATCCTGATAGTGGTCAATATGTTTCTCACGGGCTTTGATGCCACCACGCTCAACACATTGTGGGTGGACAAGAACCTGCGATATCATGGCCTGTTGCAATCTTACAGCCGTACCAACCGCATCCTGAACAGCATCAAGACCTTTGGTAATATCGTATGCTTCCGCAACCTTGAGGAGCCCACCAACAAATGCATCGCCCTGTTTGGTGATCCTAGCGCTAAAGGCATTACGATACTGCGCCCCTTTGAGGATTATTTCAATGGTTATACCGATGAGGATGGCAAGATAGTCAAAGGCTATAAGAGTTACCTTGAGGAACTTCTTGCATCATGGGCGCCAGGAGAACTGCCTCTGGGCGAGAAGGCCGAGAAATCGTTCATTCGACTGTTTGGTACAATCCTTAAGATGCGTAACCTGCTGAGTTGCTTTGACCAGTTCAACGGCGCAGACTTCATCTCAGAGCGGGATATTCAGGATTACACGAGCATTTATCTGGATCTGGCTGACAAGTACCGTCGCGAGAAACACGATAAGGAGGACATCTGCGACGACATTATCTTTGAGATGGAACTGGTGAAGCAGGTCGAAGTGAATATTGACTACATTCTGTTCCTTGTTCAGCAGTATCACGAGGGCCATCAGCAAGACATGGAGATACGAGTAAAGATCAACAAGGCCATCGACTCCAGCCCCGACCTGCGTGATAAGAAAGAGCTCATTGACAAATTCATCGACGACCTCACGCCGGACAGCGATGTTGATGCAGATTGGAAGCGATACGTCAACCGGGAAAAACGTGAGCAGTTTGACCAGATTATCACTGAAGAGCATCTGAAGAGAGATAAGGCTGTAGAATTCATCGAGAATGCGTTCCAACGTGGTTATGTCCCGGAAGGAGGCATGGAACTGGACAGCATCATGCCGCCTATCAACCCGTTTGATAAGTCTGCCAACCGTCAAGGCAAGATACAAACTGTTTTAGAGAAGCTCAAAGCCTTCTTCAATAAGTTCTTCGACATCGCCGACGGCGAGTTCAAAGATTGATGCGCCCTGACCCGACGTAGAAGGCAGAGGGATCCCGTTACCACCTCCAGGCGATAGCGACACCCAATCAGTCTATTAAACGCGCCCAGAAGCCACGCACGGGCACGAAAAAGGGAACGGCTCACCGCCGCTCCCATAATGTTGCCGCTGCATCCTGAATGACGCTTAGACGAGGGGGCTATCAGAATTCCACTAGCTTCCTGCGCAGATGCTTAGGCAATAAGCGCTTGTACTGGTCCATCGCACAGGCAGGCACATTGATGCGCTTGAGACCCTTACAGCCCTTAAAGACGTAAGTCCCAATGGAGCCGATAATGGTACTCCTGAATGTCACCTCGTTGAGTGAAGGGCACTCCGCGAAGGCCATTTTTCCAATGTACACAACAGAATCACCGACCTCGACGCTTTTCAGGCCATAGCAAAGTCCAAAAGCTGATTCGTCAATAGTTAAAACGCTATTGGGGATGGATACGCTAGTGAGCTTGGAATTGTAAAAGGCCTGCGAATCTATATTCTTAATAGAGTCAGGTAAGTCAATCTGCTCGGCCGCAACTCCGCAGAAAGCCATGACACCTATACTCGTTACGGTTCCGGGAATGAAAATATCCTCAAGTTTTGAGCATCCACAGAAAGAAAACCCAGGGATATGTTTAAGTCCGTTTGGTAAGATTATACAGGTGAGCTCCCAGCAATTGGCAAAGGCCCCACTCCAGATATCCACCTCGTTATTGTCTTCGAATTCAACGTAAGACAATCCTGTGCAATGACCGAATGCAAGGTATTCGATATGCTTTATTTGGTTTGGCAGATACAACGTTTTCAAGGATTCGCACTTTTCAAATGCATGCAAACCGATGGTGTGGACGCGCTCACCCCAAGTGATTTTCTTGAGATTAGAACAGCCGTAAAATGCAGCCTCACCAATCACCTCAACGGTATCAGCAATAATGAGCTCTTCAATGTCATCCCTGCCTTCATACTGGTGGGGATCGATCTGCTTAGTTCCTTCTTTAATCTTTAATTTTTTCATTTAACTATTATTTAATAGCTGGGGGGATTGACCACCCCACCGATATAAAAATCTCTTTAGAATTAATCTTTGACGTCGGAGGATGCGCGACGTCGTTTGATAAGCACCGCATCGTGCTGTCGCTACTTTTTGTACTGGGAGCGACTGTCCCGTTAGTGGACGGTGCTGAGGCCGTTGTAGAGCAGTTTTGTGTCTCATTCTATAAGCGTCCTCAGGAGGGCGGTGCGCGGTATTGTGTTGCGGTGATCATAGCTTAGAACATGATGGACTTGGAAACTACAATACCGCTACCTTCGCTGGCAATCACGGCTGCTGCCTTGGCTACCTTGAGAATGCTGCTCTTGAAGTAGATTGAGCCCACACCACATGAGCGCACAACATCAATCATCTGATGACTCATGTTGGAAACCTCATCATCCGTGAGAACATGCCTGTTTGGGCCGCTCTCAAGACCCACAAGAAACATATCGCAATAGCCAGCCGCTGCCTTAACCATGTCGAGCGAGGTCTGCTGGTCAATAACAGGCTCAATCGAGGCAAAGGTCTTGATGCCCAAAGAGTGGATGCTCTTCATCGCTGCCACACGATCAGCATTGGGAGAAGCGCCAGTCTCAAGTTCATCGTGACCAGTAAGCGTGAAGCCTACTGCAAGAAGGCCCGTGCTTGCGCCCTTTGCAAGCAGCTCTTGACCCTCGGGAGTGTTCACCCAGCTCGTGAACTTGGTCAGCATCTTCACAGGTACACCGGCCTCAATGATAAGGTCGAAGGCCTGCTTGAATAGCGGGAAGGTAGCCTCTTGACCGGGATCGCTAGTGAACGTGGCGAACACACCATCAGCGGCTACAAGTTCATTCTTGTGGTTAACAAGATCGTTTGCAACACGAGTCAGAGCAGCAGCCTCATCCTTGTATTTCTTCAGTAACACAGGGGTGTCGCCTCCAATGGACTTGCTGATGATACCGTGTTCTCGATAACAATAAATGCATCCCCCTCTGCACCCTTTAAAAAGGTTGAGCCCATAGCCTTGAGCGGCATACTCTCCAGCGGGACCCTTGGGCTGATAGAATGCGGTCCAAGAAACGCTCCCAGGAGTATTACCTTTAGTGTCACGGCTGATCTCTTCGTTCTCACCCTGAGGAGTGGGTGCCTGAGCTACAACGACGCCCTGCTCAGTTCCGGGCTGTACCTCGGTCTCCACCTGGGAGAGTTCGGCCGTTTTGGTAGGTTCACTACTCATAGAATTCTCTGTTTTAAGTTCCGTGGTTTCCTCGTCGCTGGCTGCGGTATCGTCCAGCGACAGGGGCTCGGCCTTACTCTGGTAGGGCTCTTCCCAACCTGCGCGCGTTATGCGGCTGGTGAAACTAGTAAAAAACAAACTTAAATTTCTCATAATCAAAAAATTAATTTATAAATATATATCATTTTGTAATAATCTAATGCTGCCGCCCTATTTAGAACCGGCGGGCGGCCGTGCCAGGAGAACAACTCGAGGTCGTGAGGTCGGTGCCAAGGTCGAGCCTTGTCAGTTTTGGAGTGCTTATCGGTTGTTCCACCTAAGCCCATCGCAGTTCTTTAGCTGCTCAAGGACAAGATCATAATCGAACAAGAGCACTCTACCGGCGCGGATCACAGCAGGAGGCTTGATCGTTGAGTCGAGCCATCTGCTCACTGTAGATACAGATACGCTCAATTCTCTGGCGAGTTCCTTCTTCCCGTGCAGTATCTTCCTCTCTTTGGCCTGCTCGGTTGAAGGCTTCCCGGCTACAGCGGCATCAATAGTGTCGCGGATCAGGCTCGCGATTTCTTCGCCGGTCATGTCAACTACTCGTTTACCGAGCAAGTTGGCGTCAGTTGTATTTCTAGAAGTCTTCATCGGCCATACATGCAGCAACAATTTTGCCTTCGTGCCAAGGGGAAATAGGGGAGTGCACTTTTTTGGTTGGATTGGTTTAATTCGCTGGATATCAAGCAAAAAAGTTGATAGGGGATAAGGGGGCCCAAAAAAATGAAGAAAACTGACTGACACCTGCCACTTTGTCTTTTGTCAGGTTGTACAGGTTGTCATGCATTAGTGGGAGTGATACTGATGTGTGAACTATGTTGGCTAGTACTAAGTTATATCGCTGGTATCGTTGCGGCCCTGCGGCACTCTGTGGGCGACATGCAACGGCGTGAACGGGCGTCTTAGTGACCGGTCTGAACGGCAACACCATCTTCTTGCCCACCTCTGGCTGCCGCTGGGGTAGGGCGCTCGAAACGGGTTCGTACGGCTTCTATTGGTCGCGCACGCTCCACACGGTCAACTCCAACGACGCGTGCTACCGGGACTTCGACTCGGGGGAGCGTACTGGAGCAGTTGCGACCGCTACACGGGTTAGCCGTTCGTGCTGTGCGCATCTTGCAGAATTAGCGTCAAGACCTCACCTCCAACAGCAGGAAAGACGATAGCGTTAGTCACGCTTGGGTAATTGAGATAAATATGTTATCTTTGCAACCGAGTAAACGATACTA
>Ga0310697_10005000_pt1 | contig 12906 bp, 8 predicted proteins | sample 172DNAGHGlowgp2_FD_203883 | JGI IMG/M metagenome (GOLD analysis project Ga0310697, IMG submission 203883) | Sheep rumen microbial communities from Palmerston North, Manawatu-Wanganui, New Zealand - 1728 DNA GHGlow gp2 (v2) (version 2) | ecosystem: Host-associated > Mammals > Digestive system >...
CGACCGCCTGCAGTACATACAGTCCGTCGAGGCCTCCAAGGAACTCAACCTACGCCACAAACCCTGTGTCATCATCTCCGCCTCGGGCATGATGGAGGCCGGCCGGGTCAAACACCATCTCGCCAACCACATCGAAGACCCCTCCACCACCATTCTCTGTGTCGGCTACTGCGAACCCAAAACCCTTGGGGCCAAAATCATGCGCGGCGACAAGGAAGTGTCCATCTTCGGCCATCCCCATAAGGTCAGAGCCGAACTGCGCCGCATCGAATCTCTCTCCGGTCACGGCGACTACAAAGAAATGATGCAATACATCGACTGCCAAAACAAACGCAAAGTGAAGACCCTCTTCCTGGTCCACGGCGAAGAGCAAACCCAGCTCAATTTCCGCGACACCCTCCTCAAAGCCGGCTGGCGCAACATCGAAATCCCCGAATTCCGCCAGGAAGTAGAACTGTAACGCCTCCGCCAATAATGCGTACTTGATATTGGTGCTATGACATCTAACAAGAAAACAACCGCATAGAAACAACAGAATATCAGTGAAATAAATAATAATTTTTGGTGAATGAAAAATTAGTTGTAATTTTGCACCATGAAAAATGGCTCGGACGAAACAAATCCGAGCCTCACATGCGGGAGGCCTACCGTGAATTCGGAGCTTCCCGTTCCCTTTTTTATATGTGGAAATAGTTGCTGTATTTTTTACAAGCCTATAGATACGTCGTTTAGACCGCATATAGGATAACCCCTACCGCTTCAGGTAAGGACAACTTTCCTTTATTGTCGGTAAGATTATTATAGATTTAAGCTATGCGGCATTCCCATACCGTTGTCTGAAGTATTCATATACCGCTTCACGGCAATGGCCTATGTTTTCGTCTGAATAGCTTTCTGGCAAATTGAACCACAGTTCATCTCGAATGGCATTGATGAGCTTTGCCTTGGTTTCTTGTTTGTCGAAGGGGTGATCCATCTCAGTGAGAAGATGTTTAATCTTATCCAGCAATTCTTTTGCCACTTTTTTCAGTTTTAGGATATCCGCTTTTGATAGGTTGTCTTTTATCAGTAAGTCAAACAACGACAATTGCTCATCATTTTCGAAGCCTTCTCGAATATATCGCTTTTCTTCCTCTTCCAAGTCGTTCGACAACTTCATCAGTTCTTCAAAAGTATTCTCAATCGTCACCCTGTCTTGCTCGTTGTTGTAGTCCGAAATGATTTGTTGGTATTTCTCGTAGAAGTTGATTCTCGAAGGATTGGCTGCAAGCATTTTGGCTATACGTTCCTGCAACAGTTCCTGAAGATCTTTCATCACCAAATTCTTTTCACGGCTTCGGGCAAACTCTCGACGTAACAATTCAAAGTTGATGCCGCTGATGTCAAAACGCCTATTCTGTTCGATGTCAGTTATCTCAACTCCTTCCATCTCGATGTGCTCGTTTATTATCTCGCTGATAGCCACACTCAGGTTGGTGATGTCGGCATGTTTGCGTTTCTTCTGCAATTCTTTGTAGATGGCTTCTATGGCATCTTTCTGCTGTTTCATTTCATGTGTGATGTCTTCACGGTCGAGATATTTCCATAGATTCAGCAATGTAGTGGCAAAGGTACAATAGGTTTTTCTTATCTCCAGCGTCTCACACATAGCGTTGGCGGCCTCCTTCAACAGCGAGAGCCTTACAAAACCATCTTGGGCTAGGATTAGGCTGTCCAGTTCAATCTCATGTTCTTTCAAGAATGATTTAGCGGCAGCAATGGCTTCTAAGATATGTTTGATGAGTTCCTCTTTGTTTATAGTTGGGTCATTTCCTCCTTGTCCTTCTGGATTGGCTGTATAGTCGGCCAAAGCCTGACGCAACGCCTTGACGATACCGATATAGTCAATCACCAGTCCGTTGGTCTTCCCTTCTGCCACACGGTTGGCTCGGGCAATAGTTTGCATCAGCGTGTGTGCCTTCATGGGCTTGTCGATATAGAGGCATGAGAGTGTCTTTACATCAAAGCCTGTCAGCCACATGGCGCAGACAAACACCACTCTGAACTTTGAGTCGGGGTCTTTGAACTCTTTGTCCAACTCGCGTTTCTCCATCTTCTCCCGATGGGGCAGTATGTCGAGCCCCCATTTCTGGAAAGTCTGTATCTCGTTCTGCTCCTGCGACACCACTACTGCCATTTCCGTTTCCTGCATCCACGCCAGTTTGCGGCGCATTTCCTGCACTTCCTGTTGCGAATCACACTTGTCGATGGCCTCTTGCAGGTGTTTTATCTCTTGCTGCCAGTATTCCTGTGAGTAGTTGTACATCTGTACGCACGTCACCTTGTTGTAGCATACAAACATCGCCTTGCCCGAAGTCCACAGGTCGCTGTAGTGGCGCACGAAATCCTGTGCCACTATGCGCAGACGCTTTTTTGCAGTGAGTAGATGTACCTCTTTGGCAAACTCGCGCTCCAGTTTTGCCAGTTGCGATGCATCCATATCTCCCGCTTGTTCCAATGCCGCAGCTATCTCCTCGTTGATTTCGGGGTTCTTCAGCTCTTGCAGCCGCTCGCCTCTGTTCTCATAGTACAGCGGTACGGTGGCCTTGTCCTCTACTGCCCGCTTGAAATCATATATACTCACATATCCGCCGAAAGTGCGGGCGGTGATATTGTCGTTCTTCAGCAGGGGCGTTCCGGTAAAGCCTATGCGGTTGGCAGTCGGCAGCAGATGCATAAGGTTGTCGGCGAAGATGCCGTTCTGCGTGCGGTGCGCCTCGTCGCTCATCACAATGATGTCGTGGTCGGGATAGATGGGCTCTGCGTTGGGGTCGTTGAATTTCTGTATCAGCGAGAAGATAAACGAAGGATTGCCACGCAGTTTTGTTTTCAAGTCCTCTCCACTGCTGGCAATGAACTTCTTGGCTTTCACATTGCCCAACAATCCGCAGTTCTCAAAAGTGTCGCTTATCTGCTTGTTCAGTTCATCGCGGTCGGTCAATACTAAAATGGTGGGTGAGCCCTCGAATTTGCGCCTTATCTTCTGCGCCAGAAACAGCATTGAGTAGCTCTTGCCGCTACCTTGCGTGTGCCAAAACACACCCAGCTTGCCGTTATGTAATTTGCGGTTGCGGTACATCTCCGCTGCCTGGTTCACCCCCAAATACTGGTGGTTGCGCGCCAGTATCTTCACGGTGGTGCCTCCGCTGTGGTCGTAGAGGATGTAGTTCTCCAGCAGGTCGAGGAAGTTCTCTTTTTTGCATATACCCTTCAGCATGGTGGGAAGCTCTATGTTGCCAGCCTCCATCTCGTTCAAGCGTTTCCACTCATGGAAGAACTCCCACTTCGAGTCTATTGTTCCCACGCGTGCCTCCAAGCCATTGCTGAACATGATAAAGGCATTGAACCGGAACAGTTGGGGAATGGTGTCGAGATAGTCGCGGTAGTTGTCGTCAAAAGCACTCCGTACCTCCACATCGTGGTTTTTCAGCTCCATAAAGAGCAGAGGCAGACCGTTCACGAAGCCCACGATGTCGGCCCGACGACGATACAAAGCTCCATGCACCCATAGCTCACGCACACAGAGAAACTCGTTCTTGTTGGGCGAAGCAAAGTCGATAACCTTGGCCTTCACCTCTTCTGTCTCACCGCTCGGTTTTACGCGAGTCACTGGCACACCATCTTTGATGTACTGATACTTTTGCTCATTAATCTGCATCAGTGTCTGGCTGCTCATGTATTCCGTCATACGCTCCACAGCCTCCTGCATCTGCTTGTCCGTCAGCCACGGATTCAGCGTCTTCAACGTCTTGCGGAAATGGCGTAGCAACAACACCTCGTGGTAACTGTTGCGACCAAGGGTGCCGTCAGGACCAAGCATCTCTTTGTCGTATGCATATATGCTTGTCCACCCCAACTCCTTCTCCATGAAGTCGGCAGTGCTCTTCTGTATCAGTTGGTCTTCGCTATAATCGTATGACATAGTATCGCTTTATCTTTTCTTTTATGAAAGCTGTTTTAGTTTTTTTCTAAGATACCATGAAATGATTCCGCAATATGGATAGTACTCTTTTTTATTGCCATTCACATGCATATTATCATACTTTGCCAGACACCTTTCGATTGCAGCCTTGTTCCATGTGCCATTTTTTTTGCACAAATAGTTGACATTCTTGATTGCTTCATCCCTTGCCTCTTTCCGTCCAAGCATCAGCAGCTTGGTGTTCAAGTTGAGAATATTCTCTATTTCGGTCTGATATGCATGATTCGAAGATTCAATTTTACCATCAGTAGTATAAGAAAGAGTATTTATGAACATAGTATCAAGTGGTGAGAATGAGATGTCTTCACTGCCTTTCAACCTGTCGCAATGGGGCTCATCACCGATATGCCCTGGACAGCAGATGACCATATTGGTATAATTGAGTTTCAGATCATCATGTTTCTCTCTACTCTTGATATGCTCGACTCGATGGTCTTCTTTTGTCTCGCTAAAAGTAACCCCGTCTTTAGTGTATACTCTATCTTTTGTGGGAATCCTCCTCATGCAATATGCACAGATATATCCCTGCTCTTTCAATAGAGAATCCACCAATTCTGGAATTGCTTGATAATCGACTCCTGGAGTGGAACGGTATTCAGTCCACTTTTGGGGTTCTTTGCTCTTTTTTATCAGTATCATAGTAGTTATTCAAGAAAAGATATTAGTGTTTCCATCTTGGCTAATTCCGGGTCACCCTGTGCCATTTTCTGTCCAAGAACCATCAATGCTGCTTTGGCTTCAGGTAGTTTTTGTTTATCGATAAGAGATTGAACTTCCTTGATATTGTTGCTTACATCAATATCACGAGCCTCTTGCCCCATATAAGTCTCAATTATAGTCGAGGCATCCATTCCATAAACATTCAGTTCATGATGGGTATATTCTCTTGTTTTATCATCATATCCAAGTTTGTACACAACATTGTAAGGATGAGACTCTACCGATGAAATCACCAAGGGTGAGTGGGTGCTGACGATGAACTGTATTTTTGGGAAAGCCTTCTGCAGGGCTTTCAATATGCGAACCTGAATAGAGGGGTGGAGATGTTCGTCGATTTCATCGATGATAACTGTGCCGTGAGTTTCCTTGTAGCATTTGTTTCCGAACATAGTCTTATTCAGCAAAGCGCACCGAATGGCAATATCCATCACTATATTTACCAGTCTGCGATAACCATCGGAGAGCATTCCCGATTCTATTTCACGCCCGTCAGTAAAATGAAAATAGACTTTTCCATCGTTGTGACGAATTTCCATGTCGTCGATAATATTGCATCCTTGTGGACCTAGTGCTTCTATGATGGCATTGTTCACTGTTATTATTTCCTCTTCTCCCTTTTTTGCTTCTTTTAGTACAAGTAACCGTTTAATCCAGCAGTCCATCAGTCCCTTGCAGTCATAGCTTTCATAATAGCCGAATGACGGCTTTGGGGTGAGGTTTTTGAACTTTTTTTTGTCAATCTTGCGAATGGTGTGAATGTCCTCAGTCGAAAAAAAACCATAAACAGGCAAGACGTGATTCTGCTTGACCTTTCCGTCCACCAAAACGTGTGAATACTTTTGGAGATTGGATGCGTATTTTTTTAGAGAATTAAGTCCTAAAACGAGATTTCGTGAGTTCTTTTTAGACTTCTTCTCTATTTTATAAATATCATTCAAAATTGGAATAAAATGTACATTGTCACTTGGTATTTCTAGTGGAAATAGGTCCCACTCACCCAATCTGAATGCAATTTCCACTGGTTGCTCAGCGACACCAGTAATTCTGAAATCATTGTTCTCAGCACTTCTCCATGTGGTATTTTCGTCGCTGTATCCTGAAAAGAACGAATTGATTACCAGGTTGCATGCTCGCAACAAAGAGGTTTTACCGACTGCGTTATCGCCAATCAGCAGGTTAACACCGCTCCTGAATTCCATCCTTTTGGATTCGTAACACCGGAAGTTCTTAATATCAATTTCGCGCATTAGACTTTTTTGACAAAATAGTTTGACTTTTTTATTTTCAATGAATAACGTAGTTTTATGATAATTATTGTTTGAAATACCGATAATAAAATGCACAAAGGTATTCTTAAGTATCGGTTGATTTTTGCTATATTCTTTTTGATATATAACATAAAAAAGTAATATAAAAATGCCACCATCCTCATCAGAAATGTCATCAAGAAGTTTCTTGTTGCATATTCAATTTATCAATTACCTTTTTTATAAATGTTGAGCTCTTTGCAACTCGACTATTTCCGCCTTCTTCTTTGTATAGTTGATATACAAGTTCTGTACTATTGTTTATTTCTTCATCCGAAAGTGTTTCAAAATCAAAATCTTTTAATTTGTCAAACGTAATATCTGTTGTTTTCATCTTTTTGGAAACGACAGCATACAATACATAAAAAAGAATATCGCTTTTTTCAGACCTCTCAAGCCCCTCCGATAAATCAACAATATTCTTCACTATTTTCCCGGTTTTTGCCACTCTGTAATAAGCCTCAAGGTTAGGGGATGCCTCATATAACAAGTGATATGTATTATTATCAGCAAGTAGCGAAGATGGTCGAGCTCTCGCATAATCAGGTTGCTTTAACACTAGTGTAATCAAGCATTGAGCCAAAAATGGAACTCCTATTATTTCCGAACTCTTTTTATTTCTGTTTTTATAGTAGTTTTTTCGCCTATCATAATACAGCCCCTTTGTTTTAAAATATCCTTCAATCTGGAGATGAATATTATCAGTAACTCTTAATGAATACTTCGGAATACTGGTTTGGTTATTCGTTGCAAATATTACTTTATCTCTAGAACTTTCTTCTTTCGGGCATATAATTCTAACCAATATATTCCTTTTCTCCGAATCTAACAAACCAGAATCTTTAGAAAAGTAATTGAATATCTCTCTTGATGTCTGAAGTCCATTAACAACTTCGGGATTTTTTATTTCTAGTGATTTTGTTGTTATTGGCCTTAATTCTTCCGCTATTATTGTAACGCCATTGTTCAACCACCAAAAATCAGTTTCTGTATTTCTTTCAGACAACGTATTGGCTATATCGGAGTTCACAGAATTATTTCCTTGATAATCTCTAACGTTAGAGTCAAAAATGCCATATCGTAGTTTACCAGTATTGTCTACAATAAAATTAAAATAATTAGACAAATTGATTAGTGCGACATAATCATTTCCTCCAAGAGAAATTGGACTCTCTGAAAGAGTTAGTATACCAGTGAAATCTACATCTTTATTGTAATAAGACATTAGTTCATCCGCATGAACAAAATCAAAAGCAACTTTTGCTGTAGGGAATATACCACGTACTTTTAAAATCAGTTCATTTTTTTGGTTAATTACATTTTCATGAATATCATTGGCTGCTAAAGTCGAATAGAAGTATTTAATGGAGATAACGATCTGACTAGTAATATATGTAGTAATGATATCTCTAAAAAGTTTAAATTCATCAAGTACATCCTCATTATATCGTTTCTCATATTCTTTATTATCACAATCAAGTGGCAATAGGTTCTCCGATGTCGTTTTGAATTTCATAATGGCATCTTCACTAAAGCCCATTGTCATTTTTGCTTGAATGATTATTAATTCAAGTATTGAGCCTTTGGTGACTTTTAAACCTGACAACATATCAGATGTCACTCGTTCACCATTTAATAAAACATATATTGCATCACACCCCCCATCATTACCTCCGCCCACAATACCATCAGATAACTCTTCATTACTAAGATTGAGATTTTTTAAAATCTGACTAGCAGAAAAAAATTCAAAATATTCATTTTCATTTTTGTAATTTACAGCATCTTCCTTGAATTCCTTTGATACAATGCTTTTTACAAGGATCTGATTGCTTGTTAGTGATTCGGCTTTTCTCATAATAATATTTTATTTAATGGTTATTTCATTTTTAAAAGGTTGGGAAGCAAGCGGTCGCGGGCTTCGGTGAGGAGGCGGATTTGAGAGGATTTCTTTGTTATTGAAGAATGAATCAATTCAGACTTCTTTATATAATCACGTAAGACTATTTCATTCGGTATTACTATTTCTTGCTGAGATAGGAAGTCTTTCCAACGGTAATTTACAATACTACTAGCACTTCTTTTATCATATTGAGTAGTTATTCCTGAGGCACGCCATTCTTTAAGCGTATCGTAAATGTAGTATGCTGTACTGCTATCTTTTAGTCTTATTAATTTGCAGAAACTTGCGCAGATTACATGGTTATCAAGTTTGTCCAACAATTCCTGCTGAACAAGAAACGTTTTTGCAACACCTTCGTTCTTACTACCGCCAGAAACCTCAAAAACAATATCGTTATGCATTAATTGCCTTGCCTTATAATTACTTTCTTGATGGAATCGATACGGCAATTCTTTCAAAGCACCCATATCAAGTGCACTCATATCAGTTCCACGAATAACATATGCAGGAATAATACTGTTACTCGTTTTTGTATCTGCTCCCCATCCTCCACCAATTTCGTATTCAATAACTGAACCAAACGTTTTCTTCTCCCAGCCGTCGGGGAGACCGTTAACAATTTTGGTGTTTTCGTGGCCGGGGAAGCGGAGGTCAACAAACCATTCCTTATAGAGTCGCTGCGCTGCCTCCTCCAACAACTTTATCTGCTTCTGATAGTTCTCTATCAAAGAGTCGTAGCGAGAGAGGATTGTGGAGATGCGGTGCTGAGTGGGGAGAGGGGGAAGGTTTATCTCTAATTCACCTATCTGTTTTGCACTAATATTTGGTTGGCCTGCACCATTTGCTTTATTAAATAATTCATCCTGCCTTTCGTTTGTAGCAACACTTATATAAGCGTAATAGGGTTCACAGGTCTCTGTGTCAGGGCGAACAATTGCAACACGCTGATTGACATAGAAGTTCGGTGTGAAAGATTTCATTTTCCCAATTCTTCCAACGCTTCCTTGACCAGTCATAGCAACAAGAAAATCTATTTCTTGAAGTTTAAACCTCTTGTACTTATTTAAATCTACATCTTTGTTTAAATAAGTATCACAATTTTTAGAAACTCCAAAATTGTTGATATTCTTTATTTTGATAAGGGGAGTTCCTGATTCTTTATTCATCTCGGAACTTTTAAAGGCGTAACCTGAAAATATTTCGGCAACTTCTCCCAACTTTACTTTCTTCCACTCACTCATACCTCATCCTCCTTCTGTCTTTTTCTTTGTTCCAGTTCTGCCACCGTGCGGTCAACCACCTCTTGCAGTTGATAGGTGGCTACACCCAAAGGCTTCTGAATGTCCTGTAATGACCACTCAACAACAGTTTTGTCTGTTGACTTACATATAATCAAACCGACCGATGGATTGTCACCCTCCCCACGAAGCAACTTATCAGCTGCCGTAACATAGAAATTGAGTTTACCGGCAAACTCGGGTACGTACGTAACCGCCTTTAGCTCGATGATGACGTAACGGTGCTGCGGTATGTGGTAAAACACCAAATCGGGGAAGAATGTTTGTCCACCGGGCATCTGCAGCTCCATTTGTCTGCCAACGTATGAAAATCCTTTGCCCAACTCCAGTAGGAACTGTGTAACATTGGCAACGAGCGCTTCTTCCAAATCATGCTCACTATACCTCTCCTCTAAAGACAGGAATTCAAAGTGATAGGGGTCTTTTAGTATCTCTTTTGCCAACTGGCTCTGAGACAATGGCAAAGTCTGACTGAAATTAGTAACAGCAGTGCCTTGCGAAAGAAAGAGTTTTGCTGCAATCTGGTCTTCCAGCCAACTGCGACTCCATCCCTCCTCTACCACTTTATTTATATAGAACAAGGCCTCGTCGAGAGAACTGCAATGGCAAAAGATTTGGACGTGATGCCTCCAGGGCACTTTTCCAAATATTTTTGGCATTTCCAATTGGTCACCAACTTGGTGACCTTTTTTGACTTCTATTTGGTCAACGACTCGTTGACTAATTGGCTTTTCTAATTCGTCAGCAGGTTGCTGGTGAATTGCAACTTGCTTATTATAAAATGAATACCAACGTTTCATGTACTTCACGTTAGTATCAGAGAAACCTGTATCATTAGGAAACGATTGGCGCATATCGAGGGCGAACTGCTTTACAACTCCAGCCCCCCAGCGCTCTTCAGCACGAAGGGCCACCAAGTCTCGGCCAATGCTCCAATAGAATTCGAGCATATCGGTGTTCACACGAATAGATGCTTTTATCTGGCTTTGGCGGAAACGCGCTTTAACATCGGCCAACCATTCTACATATTCTTTATCTGCCAACATCCTGTCACGCACTACAAATGTCGGTTCCATAATATCATCTTTCCCTTTCATTTCAGCTCCTCCCATGCTTTTTGTATCTCAGCCATCAGGGTGTTGGCTTCGCTGTTCAGCTGCGCCAACTCTGCATGTATCTCGTTCATGCGCTCGTGGAAATCCACTCCGTCGTCCTCCTGCTCGGCCACACCCACATAAGCACCGGGAGTGAGCGAGTAGTTCTTTTCCTCAATCTCCTGAATGGTGGCTATTTTGCAGAGACCAAGGATGTCCTGATAAGTACCGTCGGTGCCGAATTTCGACACCAGCCACTCTCGCTCGTCAATAATGGTGATGATGCTGTTGAGGTCATTGCAGAACGTTTCACCAGCCAGGCGCATTGCCTTTACTTTGCGCTTCTCTATGTAGTCTTCTGCCGATTTCACACAGGCTTTTGTCTGGGATATCTGGCCTTCAATGGCCTCACGCATTTTCGCATAATCCTGACCGGCATTAGCTATCCACCCCATCGTTCCCCAGAAATGACCTTGGGTGTCGCGGTCGATTAGTTCGCTGAATGGCTGGCCTTTCTCTTCCAAAGCTGCGACTGCCTCGGCAATAGCCTCGTCGTAGTCATTCATCAAGGCAAGGTATTTCTCCTTCTCGCCACGATACAGGTGTACAATGGCTTGCATGTTGCGCAGCTGCCACTCGGTCCATTCATTCAGGGTGCGGTCAACTACGGTGTAGTAGTTGCGGGCATCGATAAAGAGCACTTTGTCGCGGATGTCGGCATGCTTGTTGCGGTCGAAGAACCACAGCGAGCAAGGCAGCGAGAGAGTATAGAAGAAGTTGTTGCCCACGCTGACCATCACGTCCACATCGCCTGTCCGTACAAGTTTTTCTCGTATGTCGCGGTCTTTGTTGGCGCTATCGGTTGCCGAACTGGCCATCACAAATCCAGCACGGCCATGCTCGTTCAGATAGGCATAGAAATAGCTTATCCAAAGATAGTTGGCATTGCCTATCTCCTTGGTCTTGGCATTCACGCCGGGCAAACCGAAAGGCAGTCGTCCTGCTGCCGAAGCCGACTCGGCCTTCACCTTGTCGACATTGAACGGCGGATTGGCCATCACATAGTCGCACTGGCCGACGAGGTTGTGGGCATCGTGATAAAAGGTGTTGGCTTCGTCGCCTGAAACTATCTTGCCGTTCAAGCCATGCACAGCCATATTCATCAGACAGAGCTGGGCGTTGTATTCCACCTTCTCTTGACCGTAGAAAGTCATGCTGGTGTTGGCATCCAATCCTGCCTGGTTCACAAAATCGCCCGTCTGCACGAACATACCGCCACTGCCACAGGCGGGGTCGAGCATCACGCCTTGGGTGGGCTCCAAAACGTTTACCAGCATCTTCACCAACGACTTGGGTGTGAAGAACACTCCGTCGTCGCTCGCTACAGCTTTGGCAAACTTGGAGAGGAAATACTCATAGATGCGGCCTATGATGTCGCCTCCTACCTCGTCAATGGTCTTGTTGTTGAAGATACGCAAGAGCTCACGCAACAGGTCGTCGGCAAACATGGTGTAGGTCTTGGGCAGCACTCCCGTCAGTTGTTCACTCTGATCCTCCACCAACTGCATGGCATAATTAACGGCTTCGCCAAGGGAATTTATATCTTGTCCATCCTTAGTCTTCAGGTTTAGGTCTATGATGTTCTCCGGTAGGTTTACCAAATAGTCGAATTGTGCTTCTCGGGGCAGATACAGAGCACTCTTGGCCACGAAATCGTTGGGCTCGACGGGCATCACCCTACCACCACGCATCGGTCGGCCTTGCAAGATTTCAGCCTCTACCATCTTGTAGCGGCTATAGGCATAGCGTAGAAAGAGCAATGCCAGCACCGGCATGCAATACTGGCTACTGGTCAGTTTGCTACCCTGCCGCAGGAGGTCTGCCGATTCCCATAGTTCTGATTCCAGTTTGCGTATATTGATCATTGTTTGTCTTTTTTTCAATTTGCAAATATACAAAAATATTCCGATATAATCATTTCTAGGCATTAAAAGTATTAAAAAAACGTATATATTGTGGATTACAGTTAGAAATAGTATTTTTGTTATTAGTTGATTATCTATAGATAACCTCTAAAAAGCCCTGAAAGGGCATAGACTCATTTAGCCCAATTTAGCTCGGCTAAGAAAGCCCGCTTTCTTAGCCGAGCTAAAGCAACGTCACGAAGTAATGCCTTGTGGTAAATCAATGAGATACAAATAACGCACTGTAAGGACAAAAACCAAAATTCGTTTTTTTAGAGTCCACCTATATATTCATTATAGAACAGTTGTTTCATTTATCGAAGGGCGGTGCTTGATGGGGATGATTGGTTGCCGTTGGGGGTGTTAAAATGTTGTGCGGGCGGTGTCGGTTCGGTGTGGGTTCGCTTCTGTTTCAGTGCTTTATCGTTACTGCGGCTGTATTTCGACGCTTTAAAAGCGTTGAAATAGTGTTGAAGTACTGTTGAAATAGTGTTGGAATAGTGTTGAAGTGGCGGGGCTGGGGCGATGTTGCACGGGAGGAGGAACGGGGATGCTGTGGGTGGCCGGGGGAGGGGGTTGTGGGGAGGTGTGGTTTGCGG
>Ga0310697_10005005_pt1 | contig 12903 bp, 11 predicted proteins | sample 172DNAGHGlowgp2_FD_203883 | JGI IMG/M metagenome (GOLD analysis project Ga0310697, IMG submission 203883) | Sheep rumen microbial communities from Palmerston North, Manawatu-Wanganui, New Zealand - 1728 DNA GHGlow gp2 (v2) (version 2) | ecosystem: Host-associated > Mammals > Digestive system >...
CCGCGGTTGTTATTTCCGATGTCTGCGGAATAATCATAGCTCATATCCTCACCGTACAGATAGCTTGTCTGATAGGTGAGGAAGCTCTTTTCAACAGTGTTTGCGATAGATGTGAACAGCGCAAACATTGTGATAGAAACGGTCAGCGTCAGCACCGTGATGACAAAGCGCTTTTTCTGCCGCCTTGCATTTCGGGAAGCTATACTGCCTGAAACGCCGAACAGCAATCCCGAAAGAGAGTGCCGCTTGATATTCTCCACATTGTTTGCACGAGTCGTAATTGCTTCCATAGGTGTCTTTTTGATGATGCGCATTCCAACGCCGTAAGCGGAGAGAAATACCCATACCACGCCGACAGCCGCCGCAACAAGCAGCATTTTCCAGTCAATGCTGAACGGAAGATAGATCTTAGCATTTGTCATTCCCTGAAACAGATCGGAAAGTCCCGATGCAAGCAGTACGTTATACATCAGATAGGCAAGCCCGATACCCGCCATTAGTCCGAATGGTACACCGATGATACACAGCCTGAGTCCTTCGTAGGTGATGATGCGGACGATCTGCTCAGGCGTTGCGCCGATGGACTGCAAAACGCCGTAGTGCCGTTCACGCTCCTTTGACGAGACTTCAAACGCCGTGTCAATAATGAGTCGCAGTGCGAATGCGATAAGCACGGCAAAAATGAAGAAGATACAGAAGATTCGCAGCTTGAAGAGGTGTGCGCCGTCACCAATACCGTCTATCATCATGAGGTTGTCGTTCCATTCATAGGCACCGTGCATACTGTTGTTTTTGCTTCTTTGATATTGCTGAGACGCGCCGATCTGCTCGGCTGCATTCATCAGCCATGTTTCACGATCGCCGATATCGCTGCCGAATAACACAGCAGCCGTAACTGTGCCGTCCTGTGTGCGGCTGAGCTTCACAGAGCGGACTTCCTCGAAATCCGCCATTGCTTCGCCCTGTTCTTCGGTCAGCTCGCTGAAAACCAGATGATACGGTGCTCCACTGTAAAAGGCGTTTTTGAGACAATTCATACACACGCCGTAAAGAGTAAAGATCATCGTAATGACCGCCACAGCAGCGATGATGCTGACACAGGTAAATACCGACTGCCGCTTTTGCGCTTTGATATATCTGGAAGCAAGCAGGCTTTCATATCTCATTGCTGTCCGCCTCCTCCTGCGTGGAATTGCCCTCGTCCGAAATGATCTTGCCGTCACTCAGTACGATGATGCGGTCGCATTGCTCGGCGATTTTCTCATCATGTGTGATAATGATGATAGTCTGCTTTAACTCCTTATTAGAGCGGCGGAAAAGCTCCATGATCTCAGCGCTGTTTTTGCTGTCGAGGTTTCCTGTAGGCTCATCGGCAAGAATGACCTGCGGCGAGGTGAACAGCGCTCTGCCGATGGAGACACGCTGCTGCTGACCGCCGGACATCTGCGAGGGAAGATGGTCTCTACGCTCTTTCAGTCCGAGCATATCCAGTATTTTTTCGAGGTGTTCCTTGTCCGGCTTTCTGCCGTCCATCAGAAGGGGCAGCGTGATGTTTTCCTCGGCAGTCAGAACAGGAATCAGATTGTAGAACTGATAGATCAGCCCGACCTGCCGTCTGCGGAAAATTGCAAGTTCACGGTTGTTCTGCTGAAAGACATCCTGCCCGTCAAGATAGATTTTGCCGGAGGTCGGGCGGTCAACTGCTCCGATCATATGCAACAGTGTGGATTTTCCCGATCCGCTCGCTCCGATAATTGCGACCATTTGTCCCTTCGGAACACTGAACGACACACCGTTTACCGCTTTGACTTCATTTTCTCCTTTACCGTATACCTTGTAAAGATTTTCAACTTTTAACAGTTCCATAACGATACCTCCTGTTCTTTTGATTCTATTATAGCACGTTTATATGACAATGGCATTATCTGAATCTTACAGTTTTGTCATCTTTACACAACATTTCATTTATTATACTGACAAAGAAAAATCCCGACACTTACTGTATCGGGATTGTTGTCCTATTCGGTTTAAGTATGTTTTCTTCGTTAAGAACCGTGAGCATTGAGGAAGAACCCTTTTTCAAAAGGGTTTCCCTCAATTAATACGTGTAGATCTGCCGAAGCACCCAAACAGGAGGTGCCTGTTTTTTTATGCGGGGAAGAAGAGTGTATCGGGGGCGGTCGTGTTTTCGCAGCCGCTTGCGAAGGTGAAGCTGTTGTCTTTGATATTCCGCATCGAGATGAGGAAGTGCGAGTCGCTGCCGCCTCCGAGGATATAGCTGCCGAAGCTGCTGCACCGGGTGGAAATGCCCGTTATCGGGTCGACTATGAATAATTCCGTAGTTGGTGACGGGTCTGAATATGACGTTTTGAGGCAGATGAGCTGGTCACCGAACTTTTCAACTCTGCTTGTGGAAAAGTCTGCGAAGCGTACCTTTATTCTTTCGCGTTTGGTGATGTCATATGTATACAGCCAGTGTCCGGTCTTGGTGTCTGAGATGAGGCAGACCTTGTCCTTCCAAAGGAAGATGCCGTAATGCTCTTTCAGCTCTGTGGTGAGCGTATAATACTGAGTTCCTATCGTGATGAAGTCACCATTTCCGCCTGTTATTTTTGCAGGCTTTCCGTCGCAGATATACCGGGCAGGCTCGTAAGCCTCGATGTCGCTGAGCTGCTCTTTTGTTGCTGCGGAGTAGTCGATGATATGGTCTGTTTCTCCGGGAACTGACCATTCAACGAGTATATCTGAGTCGGTGCATTCCAGAGCGAGCACACGGGCGCCTTCGCGCTCTGTGAACAGCGCTGCGTCGCCTGTAGCCGGGTCGAGCGAAAATACCTTGCCGCCGGAATCTCCGTTTTCGTAGAACCAGAGTTTTCCGCCGCCGGAGGTCAGACCGTTGAAAGCTCCGGAGTAGTCAAGACCGCTTCGCTGTGCTGTCTCGTTCAGCTCACCTGTTTCCGGAGAATATCTGAAAACGGAGGAGTCGTGCTTGCCGCACAGGTCATCGAAATTCACGGCAAAATAGTACTTTCCGCCGAGCTCTGCGGCATATTTCAGGCTTCCGGCGGCGGACGTTACTGTCAGCTTCCGGCGAGCCTCCTCTATTTCTTTTTCCGGGTGAGCTACGTATTCCTCGCAGACCTCGGGAGCTTTGCACGGTGAAAGACGCTCCCCGAAGCTGAGACCGCTTATGTCTGTCATGTTCAGTCGGCTGCGTCCGTTATCTCCGGTAAAGGTTATCTCGCAGTCAAGCTGAGTGAAGTCGTATTTGGTAAGTATCGTGCCGTCCGCTGTCACGGCTTCGGTCGTCTCTTCCGCAAGTGTCACGTCTCCGATCGGCTCGTCGGTGTCGGCATCTCCATTACTGTCACAGCTGCAAGCTGCAAGAATCAGGGCAGCGGCGGCTGTGAGAGCTGTGAGCTTTTTCATATCATCACCTCAGTATCCGGTTTTTTGCTCATTATACTATATGCTGCTGTAAATAGCAAGGGAGTGAGTTCGTGCTTTGTGAGTATACACAAATCCGGTGCTGCTGTTTTGTGCAGTATGTATGAGGACACACACATATTTTTCACTTTACATTTCCGGGGAAATATGGTAATATAAATACAGAACAGATACCCCCAAGGAGGGAACAGAGAAATGCCAGAGATAACAGATACAGATACAAGAAAAGAAATAGCTGCGCTCACCCACGATGTTGCCCGTCTTACAAAGGAGCTGAATGACGAGAAAACACGTCAGGTCTACGCTGCTATGCCGGATAAATATGACCCGTTCGGGAATCCGACGGAGTATAAAGGTATAAACGGGGATTACACAAAGATACAGCCGCGTATCTCAGAGATGTACTATTCACTGCCGCTTGAACCCGATTTCACCGAGAGAAAGAACCTCAGACGCTCCTACGGCAAGGGAGCGTGGTGTATGCTCCTTCATTTCGCGCTCCAGAATGCGCTGGTCTTTCTGCTGATAAAGCTTATGGTCTATGTGCTGTCAACGATGAACCCGGACGCGGAATACAGTGCGATCACCAATTATTTAAGGGGCTCTTCGATACTTGTCGGGCTGAATCTTATGATATGTGTTTCCTGCAATGTGCTGGTCGCGCTGATAGGGATGAAGTGGTCGGGGATAAGGTCATCGTCGCTGATACGGACGAACGATTTCGGCTTCGGAAGAGCTTTCCAATACTGTATGATAGGTGTTCTGATATGGACGGTCTCGCTCTACCTCGTTGCAGGCGCGAGCAGCCTGTTCTCGAAATACGGCATTGACATACTCATCGACTCAAGCGGACTCGGAAAGACTATCTTCGGCAAGATAATACTGGCGGTCTATACGTCGATACTCGCTCCGGTCACGGAGGAGCTGTTCTTCCGCGGAGTTCTGCTGAGGACCCTCTCGAAGGCGAATCAGCGGTTCGCGATAGTTGCTTCCGCTGTGTTCTTCGGACTTTTCCACGGAAATATCCAGCAGTTCATTCTTGCGACACTGCTCGGTATCTTCCTCGCACACATAACTCTCAAGCACGGCTCGATAATACCTTCGATAATCGTTCACGCCTTTGTCAACACGACTGCCGGGATCGTCGGCTTTTTTTCCGGTCTGGGTACGGCTTCATCAGTGCTGACCTATCTTGCGCTCCTCGGTGCTGCGCTCGTGGGAGTGATAATGCTCCTCGTATTCAACAGCAGGGACAAGCTGCCCTCAACTACTCCGGCACAGGCTCGCCGCGGAATAGCGGTCGCAGCCGGCTCGCTGCCGTTTATCGCTGCTGTCGTTGTTCTTACGGCAGAAACAGTGTTGAACCTTATGTCCAAAAAATAGGCGGCGTGTCGCCGCACCCTGTTTTCGCGGCGCAGCTGTGCGGAACGCAGACCTGACACCGCGCACCGCAGCTGCCAGAGACGGCAGCTGACAGAAGAGGCGTGTCGCCGCAGCGGAAAGATTTTTGCCGCGTATGTTGATATTTTCGTTTTTATGTGCTATAATTTATTTGTAATACTTTGACTGGCAGGTGATACCTATGGAAATGGCATTGATAGTTGATATTCTGACTCATCTTCTTGGCAACAGCCTCAGGGATACCTCGAATATACAGGCTCTTATCAACAACGAGGATGTGAACGCTCTCGTCGGAGTTGTCAAGGAGCTGCTCGATGACGATTACAACTACTACAACAATACTCTTCTTGCGATACAGAGCAACGAGCTCGACCGGATAAAGGTGAATATCGACAGCGCCAAGAGCCTTTACTTCGAGGGACTTGATAACCCCGACATAACAAAGCAGAAGCTCGACAGCGCACACGATAAGCTCCGCGATTCCCTTCTCGCACTGATGCGGTATTCCGAGAGATATGTCGCTCAGCTGCGCAACTGTCACGAGAGATTCAACAGGGGCTCGCTCTTCGGTCAGAGAAATCTCAACGCCGAGATAGACAAGAATATACTCTTCCTCACAAAGACTATGCGTCTCTTTACTTACACTGTGGAGCTGGATTATGCTGTGAATTCCGTGCTCAAATACAACGTTGAGCGCTCGTTCAGCAATCCCTGCCGCGATATGGTCAAGTTCATCGAGGACGAGAAGGTGCACCGCCTTGTGCTCTCGCTCTGCGGAGACAATGACGATGTATATGACTTCTGGTATCATATGGATAACAACCTCAGAGGCTACCTCGAACCGCCGCTTAAAACTAAGCAGATAGGACTTAAAAAATGAGCAGAAGACAAAGAGTGAACAAGGACACCTCGACGACAAAGAAGGAAATAGCTGCTGTTGCAGCGCTTTCGCTCATTCCTGTAGTCGGTGCTTTTGTGGTCCCGACTTACATCATAAAAAAAGTCGTACCGAAGGTGCTGGAAAAAGCAGGCAGAAAAAAAGACCAGTTTACGGATTAACAAAAAACAGCCACAGAGCTCTTGCGCTCCGTGGCTGTTTTTGCTATTTGTGGTACTTTCCGCCGGTGGTTATCTGGAAGCTGCGGTATATCTGCTCGAGGAGCATAACACGTGCGAGCTGGTGGGGGAACGTCATCTTCGACATAGACAGCCTGAAGTCGCCGAGAGCCTTCACCTCGGGGTCAAGACCGAATGAGCTGCCGATTATGAACGTTACCGTGCTCACGCCCGCAACTCCGGCTGAGCTTATCTTTTCCGCAAGCTCGGGGCTGGTGAGCTGTCTGCCCTCGATACACATAGGTATCACCATTCCCTTCGCGAGCTTCTTTATCTGCTCACCCTCTTTTTTCAGCGCGGCAGCTATCTCCTTCTCGGAGGGGGCGTCGCTGAGACGGGATTCCTCAAGCTCGTGGAGCGTGAAATTGCAGTATCTTCCGAGCCGCTTTATGTATTCGGCACTTGCTGCGCGGAGATAGTCCTCCTTCAGCCTGCCGACAACTATGAGTTCGATATTCATCAGAAAATAACAGCTCCTCCCTGTGTTTCGACGGGAGCTACGCCCATAAGGTAGTCCCTTCCGCGTGTGAAGTCGGTCAGGTGTGACTGAACGGTGGAATCCGCGATGCCGGGACGGTTGTTGTCCTGACTGAGATGTCCGAGTATGATGTGCGTCGTGCCCTGACGTATGAGACGGCTCACCTGCTCGCCGCAGGCGTCGTTTGAGAGATGTCCGTTCTGCGAGAGGATACGCTCCTTCAGATAGAGCGGATACGGTCCGTGGCGGAGCATACCCTCATCGTAGTTGGCTTCGATGAGTACGAGCCGGCAGCCGATGAGGGCTGAATCGACCTCCGGTGTGACGTGTCCGAGGTCGGTGCAGACCGCGCATATCCTTCCGTCCTCTGTGGTGATACGATAGCCGCAGCTGTGTATCGCGTCGTGCGGCGTATTGAAGCAGGTGACCTCGTTCCCGGCACAGGATATTGCCTTTCCGCAGATGTCGATGACAGGCGATGAGGGGGCTATCTTGTCAGAATCGCAGAGCCGCTGGAGCGTGCGCTTTGTGCCGTAGACCGGGATACCGGTATTCTTTGTGAGCATTTTCAGACCGTTTATGTGGTCGCTGTGCTCGTGCGTGATGAACACCGCCTGCACCGCCGGAAGCGGTATATGATTCAGTTCGAGCGCGGCTGAGAGTCGCTTGAAGCTGACTCCGCAGTCGATGAGAATGCCGCCGTTCTCAGTTCCGATGAAGGTGGAATTTCCCTTGCTGGAGCTGAAGAGCGGATATATCCTTGCCATAGTATCACCTTTTAGCCAAAGAAATGACCGCTTTAGCGAGCGGTCATTCCTGATGTTTCGTTTTTTGTGCAGATCACCGGTCTTCGCCGTCGCGGTAGAGCAGATAGAGCATATACGCGCCGTAGAATACCCATATTATCCACGAGATCGCCCATAGACCGGTGAAAACGCTGAACAGCAGATATACCACCGCCGTCAGCAGGGTCACAAAGACTTTTTTCACTTACTTGTGGGGCATCATTGAAACGACTCTGCCTGCAAAGTCGTTGAAGTTCTGGGTCTGGAGTATGATCCTTCCGGGACCTGTGAGCTTTGTGAGGAAGAGACCCTCACCGCCGAGGAAGATGTTTCCGAGACCCTTGACTGTCTCTATATCATACTGTACAGATGACTCGAATGCAACTACGTTACCGGTATCTACCTTGAGGACTTCGCCGGGAGCGAGAACACGCTCTACCTTATCGCCGTCAACCTCGAGGAAAGCCATACCGCTTCCGAAGAGCTGCTGAAGAATGAAGCCTTCGCCGCCGAAGAGACCTGCTGTGAACTTCTTGGTGAAAGTAGCCTTGAGGTCAACAGAGTCCTGAGCGCAGAGGAACGCACCCTTCTGAACTATCATCTCGCCCTTGGAGATGTCAACAGGAACAACGCATCCGGGAACAGTTGAGCCGAAAGCTACAACTGCGCCTTCCTTTTCTGCTGTGTAGTTTGCCATAAAGATAGATTCGCCTGTGAACATACGTCCAAGGCTGCGTGCGAGACCGCCTCTTGCGTTGGTGGACATCTTGATGCCCTCTGTCTGCCATACCATTCCGCCAGACTGTGTGAACATAGTCTCGCCTGCGCTGAGTGTGACTTCGACCGCGGGGACGGTCTGTCCGATGATTTCGTATTTCATTTCAAAGCCTCCTGTTTTTTACAGATTTTTCGGGAAGTCTTTCCCGTATGTTTTTATTCTACCACTTTTGTGTTAATTCGTCAATATACAAAATAAAATATTTCTGAATTAATTTGCAATAATTGCAGAAATTGTCTGAATCTGACAATTTCATCTGCCGCTCGCAAACTGATTTTGCACAATTGGCAGAATGTTTGCGGATTATTCAAAAAAAATTCAGATATGATATTGATTTTGTGACAGGAATGTGATATACTAACAGTTAACAGATTATAAGGAGAAGTGTTATGTTCTGCTTATACTGCAAATTTATAACGATTCGGAAGGAGAGCTTTTATTATGGAAAACAAAAAGGATAAAATGGTCGCAGGTCTGCTTGGTATTTTTCTCGGATCACTCGGCATCCACAAGTTCTATCTCGGATACACAAAGGAAGCTGTGATCATGCTTCTGGTAAGTCTTCTTACCTGTGGCATAGGTGCACCGATAATGGAGATCGTCGGTCTTGTTGAGGGTATTATGTACCTCACAAAGAGCGATGATGAATTCCAGAACACATATGTTATCAATCAGAAGACATGGTTCTAAGCTAAGCTTTATACAGTAAAGCTCTCCTGAATGAAGTTCCGGGAGAGCTTTTTTCTTTTTCCTATTGACAAATCGGGAAAATGGTTGTATAATGCAGATAAGTAAATGCAATGAAGGGAAATAAAGCCTGTTGATGTTTCACAGAGAGCCGCCGGTGGGTGAAAGACGGCATACGGATACAGGTCATAGCTCCTCCCTGAGCAGTCGGCTGAAACTGTGAAGCGGTGCAGAGGCAACTCGCGTGCTGCCGCAGGATTAGGCTTGAACGGGCTCTCCCGTTACAGAGATATGCGTTGACAGGACGCAGATGAGTGGGCGTATCATCATACGTCAAGAAGAGTGGTACCACGGAGAATAAATGTATCTTCGTCTCTTCCATGCAGGGCATGGAGGAGACTTTTTTGTTACCCTCGTGCCGGAACTATCGAAGGAGGTCATTTCACAATGAAAAATGTCAGCAAGTACACACGTCAGTTCTTTGAAGCTCCGAAAACAGCTATGAAATGGGCGGAGCGCTCTTACGTCGACAAGGCACCGGTGTGGTGCAGCGTCGATCTGCGCGACGGGAATCAGGCGCTCGTTATCCCTATGGGGCTCGGCGAAAAGCTCGAATTCTTCAAGAAGCTCGTCGACATCGGATTCAAGGAGATAGAGATAGGCTTCCCTGCCGCCTCTGAAACAGAGTACGACTTCTGCCGCACTCTCATCGAGGAGGACCTCATTCCCGATGATGTGACGATACAGGTGCTCACACAGTCGCGCGAGCACATAATCGGGAAGACCTTCGAGGCTCTCAGAGGGTGCAAAAATGCGATAGTCCACCTCTACAATTCAACATCTGTCGCTCAGCGTGAGCAGGTGTTCCGCAAGAGCCGCGAGGAGATAATCGACATCGCAGTCTCCGGCGCGAAGCTCTGCAAGGAGTACCGCAGCAGATACGAGGGCAATTTCCGCTTTGAGTATTCGCCCGAGAGCTTTACCGGCACCGAGCCCGAATTCGCTCTCGAGATATGCAATGCCGTACTCGATGTATGGGAGCCGTCTGCCGATGACAAGGTCATAATCAATCTGCCCGTTACCGTGCAGCTCTCGATGCCGCACGTTTATGCGAATCAGGTGGAGTATATGTGCGAGAACCTGAAATACCGCGAGAATGTGATAGTCTCGCTGCATCCGCACAATGACCGCGGCTGTGCAGTCGCGGATACGGAAATGGGACTGCTCGCCGGTGCTGACCGCGTTGAGGGAACTCTGTTCGGAAACGGCGAGCGCACCGGAAACGTTGACATAATCACGCTTGCGATGAATATGTATACTCAGGGCGTTGACCCCGGACTCGACTTCAGCGATGTCCCGGCGATAAACGAGATATATACGCGCCTGACCGGAATGGCGGTCAACGAGCGTCAGCCATACACGGGAAAGCTCGTATTTGCGGCGTTCAGCGGCTCACATCAGGACGCTATCGCAAAGGGTATGAAATGGCGCAGCGAGGGACATACCGCTCATTGGGAGGTGCCGTATCTGCCGCTCGACCCCGAGGACATCGGGCGCGAATACTCCGCGGACGTTATCCGTATCAACAGTCAGTCCGGCAAGGGCGGCATCGGTTATATCCTTGAGACTCGCTTCGGCTATGACCTGCCGAAAAAGATGCGCGAGAAGCTCGGATATATCGTCAAGGACATCTCCGACAAGAAGCACAAGGAGCTCCTCCCCGATGAGGTGTACTCCATCTTCAGGCAGAGATTCGTCGACATCACCTCGCCGATATGCGTGAGAGAGACTCACTTCGTTCAGCGCGACGGCATAGAGGCGACAGTTTCATTCGATTACGACGGCAAGAGGGTGACTGCGACCGATACCGGTAACGGTCGTCTTGACGCTGTCAGCAATGCGCTTCGTTCGTATACCGATGCGGATTTCAATATCAATGCCTACACCGAGCACGCCCTCGAAGTCGGCTCGGCATCGAAGGCTGTCTCGTATGTGGAGATCATTACCGGCGACGGCAGGAGCTACTGGGGAACTGGTATAGACAACGATATCATCACGTCCTCGATAAAGGCTCTTGTGAGCGCTGTCAACAATATGCTTACCGACAAATGATGTGCCGTTTCATATGCTCACGGTGAAATTTGCGATTTTGCTTGATTTCAGAGCCGGAAAATGGTAAAATAGAAGTAGTACGCATATTCCGCGATTTCAGGCATAAGGAAAATGATATTATGAAGATCTCAGGTGCTAAGATAGTCGTTGAGACTCTCATCGAGCAGGGCTGTGAGACTGTTTTCGGATTTCCCGGCGGTCAGGTCATTGACCTCTTCGACGAGCTGTATCTCAGCCGCGACAGAATTGAACATATACTTACCGCTCACGAGCAGGGAGCTGCTCATGCAGCGGACGGCTACGCGCGCGCTACCGGAAAGGTCGGCGTCTGTATCGCTACCTCCGGACCCGGCGCGACGAACCTCGTTACAGGTATCGCTACCGCTTACCTCGATTCAGTCCCCGTTGTCGCTGTTACGGGAAATGTTCCGTGCAGTCTCATCGGCAGGGACAGCTTTCAGGAGGTGGATATTCTCGGTGTGACTATGCCTGTAACAAAGCATAATTTCATCGTCAAGGATATACGCGAGCTCGCGGACACTCTCCGCGCTGCGTTCAAGATAGCAAAATCCGGCAGACCGGGTCCTGTTCTCGTCGATATACCGAAGGACGTCCAGACCGCTGAATGGGACTTCGAGCCGCGTCCGGACCCCGTTCGTCCGTATCCGCTCTGCTTCGCCTCGGAGAACAAGCTCAGGAAGGCAGCGGAGCTCATAAATGCCGCAGAAAGGCCGTATATCTACTTCGGCGGCGGTATCGTCGCAGGAAAGGCTTCAAAGGAGCTGCTCGCTCTTGCGGACAAGACAGATGCGCCGCTCGGCTGCTCGCTTATGGGGCTTTCGGCAGTTCCGTATGACTGCCCGCGCTTCCTCGGTATGAACGGTATCCACGGTCATTACACCTCCTTCGCGGCACTGACCGAGGCTGACCTCGTTATCGCGCTCGGTGTCCGATTCTCGGACAGAGCTGCATTCGAGGGCGAGCCCGATGACCGCCCGAAGGTGATACACATAGACATCGACAACGCCGAGCTCGATAAGAATGTATCTGCCGAGCTTGCGATAGAGGGCGATATAAAGGACGCGCTTTTCCGCCTTCTCCCGATGCTGGAAGAGAAGTCTCACCCCGAATGGAGCGGACGCATAGAGCAGCTCCGTGCGGAGGAGAGACGCAGATACGATGCCGCTGACAGGATTCGCGGCGAAAGATGCGGAAAGCTCTCGCCGCACGATATTATCGGTGTGATAAGCAGTATCGCTTCCGCGGACGACATCATCGTCACCGACGTCGGTCAGCACCAGATGTGGACCGCCCAGATGTATCCGCTCAGAAAGCCGCGCACCTTCCTCACGAGCGGAGGTCTCGGAACTATGGGCTTCGGTATGGGCGCGGCTATAGGCGCGTGTACCGCTACTGACAAGCGTGCCGTCCTCTTCACCGGCGACGGCAGCTTCGGTATGGACCTCAACGAGCTCGCAACTGCGGTATCGCAGAAAACGCCGCTCGTGGTCGTTATTATGAACAACGGCGTGCTCGGTATGGTGCGCCAGATACAGGCAAGATGTTACGACAAGCACTACTCGGCAACGACGCTCCGCCGTCAGACGGATTTCGTAAAGGTCGCGGAGGCGTTCGGCGCAAAAGCCGGCAGAGCTTCAACTGCGGACGAGCTGCGCGCACTCGCTGAGGAGGCGTTCGCATATAACGGTCCCTTCGTCATCGACTGTGCTGTTGACTGCGACGAAACTGTGCAGTCTCCGCTGTGGAGCGAGGGTGCGGAACGAGGTGAGAGCAATGGAGTATAAACAGTACGTTATAGGCGTTATAGTATCGAACGTTTCGGGCGTTCTCTCGCGCGTATCGGGTATGTTCACGCGCCGCGGCTTCAATATCGACTGCCTTACCGTGGGCGAGACGGAATCCGCGAGCTTTTCACGTATCACGGTCGCCTTCCACGGAGATAACGACATCCGCGACAAGATACTCAAACAGCTTGAGAAGCTCCACGATGTCAAGGAGGTCGAGGTGCTCGACCCGAACGACACTGTTATCCGTGAGCTCCTGCTGATAAAGATAAGGAATTCTCCCTCGACACGTCA
>Ga0310697_10005012_pt1 | contig 12891 bp, 8 predicted proteins | sample 172DNAGHGlowgp2_FD_203883 | JGI IMG/M metagenome (GOLD analysis project Ga0310697, IMG submission 203883) | Sheep rumen microbial communities from Palmerston North, Manawatu-Wanganui, New Zealand - 1728 DNA GHGlow gp2 (v2) (version 2) | ecosystem: Host-associated > Mammals > Digestive system >...
CGGTGCCGGAGAGGGTGATCTTGCCGGTCTCCATGACGTAAGCCCGGTCGGCCACGGAGAGGGCCATTTGGGCGTTTTGCTCCACCAGCAAAATGGTGGTGCCGTTTTTGTGCAGGTTGGCGATGATCTCAAAGATCTGCTCCACCAGGATGGGGGCCAGACCCATGCTGGGTTCGTCCAGCATCATCAGCTTCGGGCGGCTCATCAGGGCGCGGCCCATGGCCAGCATCTGCTGTTCGCCGCCGGAGAGGGTGCCGCCGATCTGGCGGCGGCGCTCCTTCAGGCGGGGGAACTGCGCATACACATAGTCCAGAGCGTCGGCCACGTCCCGGTTGTTGGTGAAGGCCCCCATCTCCAGGTTCTCCTGGACGGTCATCCGCAGGAAGATGCGGCGGCCCTCCGGGACCTGGGCCAGGCCCCGCTCCACGATCTTGTGGGCCGGGACGCGGCTGATGGGTTCGCCGCAGAACTCGATGCTGCCGGTCCGGGCCCGGAGCAGACCGGAGACGGTCTGGAGCGTGGTGGTCTTCCCCGCGCCGTTGGCCCCGATCAGGGTGACGATCTCGCCCTCCCCCACCTGGAAGGAGACGCCCTTGATGGCGTGAATCGCGCCGTAATAGACGTGGATGTCCTCCACCTTGAGAATGTTCGTCACGGCTCAGCCCTCCTTTTTCTTGCCCAGATAGGCTTCGATGACCACGGGGTTGGACTGGATGTCCTCCGGGGTGCCCTTGGCAATGACCTTGCCGAAGTTCAGGACGCAGATGCCCTCGCAGATGCCCATGACCAGGCTCATGTCGTGCTCGATGAGCATGACGGCGATGCGGAAGGTGTCGCGGATCTTCACGATGTTCTCCATCAGCTCATAGGTCTCGGAGGGGTTCATGCCCGCCGCCGGTTCGTCCAGCAGCAGCAGACTGGGGTTTGTGGCCAGGGCGCGGACGATCTCCAGCCGCCGCTGGGCTCCGTAGGGCAGGGACCCGGCCTGCATCTTGGCCATGTCCTGCATATCGAAGATGCTCAGCAGCTCCATGGCCCGCTCGTGGGCCACCTGCTCCTTCCGCCAGTAGGCGGGCAGGCGGAAGACACCGCTGGCCATGGAGTAGCGGATGGAGTTGTGCATCCCCAGCTTTACGTTGTCCTCCACAGAGAGGCTGTCAAACAGGCGGATGTTCTGGAAGGTCCGGGCAATGCCCGCCTTGCTGATCTGCACCGTGTTCATGCCCTGGGTGTCGCGCCCGTCCAGGAGGATGGTGCCCCGGGTGGGCTGGTAGACCTTGGTGATCAGGTTGAAGACCGTGGTCTTCCCCGCCCCGTTGGGGCCGATCAGGCCCGCAATCTCCGTCCGGCCGATGGTCAGGTTGAAGTCGTCCACGGCGGTGAGGCCGCCGAAGTCGATGCCCAGATAGCGGGTCTCCAGAATCGGGGTTTTGTCCAGATCCCGCTGGGGGATGTAGGACGTGCTGGGTACGGGCACCAGCGGGCTTTCGTTTTTGCTTTTGACCTTTCCCATGTCAGCTCTGCTCCTCCCTTCTGCGGGGTCTCAGTTTCTCAAACAGGCTTTTCAGCTTGGCGTTGTTGGTGCCCAGCATGACCAGGATCAGCACGACGGCGTAGATCAGCATCCGGTAATCCTGGAACTCGCGCAGCACCTCCGGCAGAATCGTCAGGGCCGTGGCCGCCAGGATGGAGCCGAACATGTTGCCCAGGCCGCCCAGCACCACGAAGACCAGCACCAGAATGGAGGTGTTGAAGTCGAACTTGTTGGCGACGACGGTGGAATAGTTCAGGGCGAACAGCGCGCCCGCCGCCCCCGCCATGGCGGCGGAGAGGACAAATGCCGTCATCTTGTGGCGGGTGGCGGAGATGCCGATGCTCTCGGCGGCGATGCGGTTGTCCCGCAGGGCCATAACCGCCCGCCCGGTGCGGCTGTTGACATAGTTGAAGATCACGAACAGGCAGACCAGGATCAGTATGACGCCCGCCAGGAAGGTGGAGATCTTCTGAATGCCGCTGATGCCCATGGGGCCGCCCAGAATCAGACGGCCGCCCTGGGCCAGGTTCGTGCGGTCCTGGAGCAGGGAAACGTGGAAGCCGTTGGCGTCCAGGCCGATGTAGAGGTTGTTGAAGATGCTCTTGATGATCTCGCCGAAGGCCAGGGTGACGATGGCCAGGTAGTCCCCCTTGAGCCGCAGGACCGGGATGCCCACCAGAAAGCCGATGACGGCGGCGAAGACCGCGCCCACGATCAGGGCGATGAGCAGCCGGAGGCCGGGGGCGGGTACGGCGTTCTGGAGGGAGATGGCGGCGGTGACGCCCATGAAGGCCCCCACGCTCATAAAGCCCGCGTGGCCCAGGCTCAGCTCGCCCAGGACGCCCACGGTCAGGTTCAGGGAGATGGCCATGACCACATAGGCGCAGATGGGCACCAGCATCCCCTTGAGGGAGGAACTCATGCCCCCGCCGGCGGCGACGAGCTGGAGCACCACAAATGCGGCGATCACGAAGCCGTAGGTCAGGATCTGGCTGCGCAGATTGCGGTTGGAAAGCAGTTTTTTCATGCCGCGCACCTCAGACTTTCTCGTTGACCGGCTTGCCCAGCAGCCCGGTGGGCTTGATGAGCAGAACCACGATCAGCACGGCGAAGACGATGGCGTCGGAGAGCTGGGTGGAGATGTAGGCCTTGGCCAGAATCTCGATGACGCCCAGCAGCAGCCCGCCCAGGAAGGCACCGGGGATGGAGCCGATTCCGCCGAAGACGGCGGCGGTAAAGGCCTTGATGCCCGGCATGGAGCCGGTGGTGGGCACCAGCGTGGGGTAGGCGGAGCAGAGCAGCACCCCCGCGATGGCCGCCAGGCCGGAGCCGATGGCGAAGGTGACGGAGATGGTGGTGTTCACGTTGATGCCCATGAGCTGGGCCGCGCCCTTGTCCTCGGAGCAGGCGCGCATGGCCTTGCCCATCTTCGTGTTGCCGGTGAAGGCGGTGAGGGCCAGCATGATGACCACGCAGGCCGCGATGGTCACGATGGTGATGTAACTGACGCGGAGCTGGCCGCCGAAGAGCTCAATGCCGCCGGTCTCGCCAAAGTCCAGGAAGCTGGGGAAGACCTTGGGATTGCTGGTCCACAGGAGCTGCGCCGCGTTCTGGAGGAAGTAGCTGACGCCGATGGCGGTGATCAGCACCGCCAGGCTGGGCGCGGCGCGCAGAGGCTTGTAGGCCAGCTTCTCGATGACGATGCCCAGGACGGTACACAGCAGCACCGCCAGCAGCACGCCCAGCAGGGGCGGCAGGCTGTAGCGGCTGATGGCGAAGAAACAGACGTATGCGCCCACCATGATCACGTCGCCGTGGGCGAAGTTCAGCATCTTGGCGATGCCGTAGACCATGGTGTAGCCCAGGGCGATGATGGCGTAGACGCTGCCCAGGCTGACGCCGCTGATCAGGAAATTCAAGAAATTCATGGACTTACCTCGCTGACGATACAATGGTACGGGGAGCGCGTATCAAAAACCCGCCGGAAGCGGGCTTTTGATACGCGCTCTCTTTGCTCCCATCCCCCTCTGCATGGGGGGGGATGGGAGTCGGGTGTTTCGCTTAGTCCAGGCCGACGTAAGCGCCGTTCTGGATGACCATGCCCTTGGGGCTCTTGGTCACGGCACCGGTGACGTCCCAGGTCATGCCGTCGCCGGTCAGGCCGTCATAGGACATGGTGGTGAACTGCTCGATCATGGCCTCGCAGACGGCCTCGGCACTCATGTCGGCGGTGATGCCGGCGGCGGTGCAGGCCTGATAGTAGGCGTAGACGCAGTCATAGGCGTCGGCGGCGAACTGGTTGGGGATGTCGCCGTAGCGCGCCTGATACTTCTCCACGAAGGCGACGGTGCGCGCATCGGTGGAGTCGGCGTTGAAGGGAGTCAGCAGATAGACGCCCTCGGCCAGAGCGGTGTCAAAGCCCTCCAGGGTCAGAATGCCGTCCATGCCGTCCACGCCGAACCACAGGGGGGCGAAGCCGGCGGCCTTGGCCTGGTTGAAGATCAGGGAGGCGGGCTGATAGTACATGGGCAGGAAGACCAGCTCGGCCCCCTTGCTCTGGGCGTCGGCGATCTGGACAGAGAAGTCGGTGTCGTTGCCGTCGGCAAAGGTGGTGTCGCTGACGACCTCCAGACCCAGCTCGGCGGCGCGGGTCACGAAGGTGTTGTAGATGCCCTTGGAGTACACGTCGTCGTTCTTCCAGATGACGGCCACCTTGCTGGCCAGGCCCTTGTCAAAGATATACTGGGCGGAGGCGCTGCCCTGGTTGGGGTCGGTGAAGCACATCTGGAACTGGTTGTCCTTGTAGGTGATGGGGTCGGCGGTGGCGTCCAGCTCGATGACGGCGGTGGAGGAGGCGGAGGGGGTCAGGGCGAAGATGCGGTCGGCATAGGTCTCCGCGCTGGTGGCCTCACAGGGCTTGCTGGTGACGGAACCCAGGGAGATCTGCATCCCCCAGTCCTTCAGGGTATTGTAGGCGTTGACGGCCTTCTCCGCGTCGTGCTGGTCGTCCTCAAACTTCAGCTCGAAGTGGATGCCGTCCAGGGCGTTGATCTCCTCCACGGCGATCTCCGCCGCGTTCTTCACGGCGTTGCCGTAGATGGCCGCGCCGCCGGTCAGGGGGCCGGTGCCGCCGATCTTGATGACCACAGCGGCCGCGCCGTCGTCCGGGGTATCGGGGGTCTGGGTCTGCTGCCCGCCCTGGGTGCCGGTCTCGCCGCAGGCGGCCAGAAGGCCGACGCAGAGCACCAGCGCCAGAGCCAGTGCAAGAGTCTTGCTAAACTTTTTCATGTGGGTCTCTCCTTCTTTTTAAATTAAAACGATACAAATCAAAATTTATCACGCAATCGCCGGACTGTCAACCGCGCCTTCCCGCTTCCCCTGCTTTTTCGTCATTTTGATGGGCGATTTTTCCCAAAAGCGCCCGGCTTTTATGATATCCCACAAAAGCCGCCGCCGCCCTTGACAAGCCGGGGCGCTTCTCTTAAACTGTTTTTTATTCTGAAACACCGTCGCAGGACGGGTATACAAGAACGAGCAAAGGAGCGCGAGACTATGGCTTCTCAGGGCATTGGAACCCAGTGCGTACAGGCGGGCTACACCCCCGGCAACGGCGAGCCCCGCCAGATCCCCATCTATCAGAGCACCACCTTCAAATACGCCACCAGCGAGGACATGGGCAAGCTCTTCGACCTGGAGGCCAGCGGCTATTTTTACACCCGACTCCAGAACCCCACCAACGACCTGGTGGCCGGCAAGCTGGCCGCCCTGGAGGGCGGTACGGCGGGGATGCTGACCTCCTCCGGGCAGGCCGCCAACTTCTACGCCGTCTTCAACATCGCCTCCGCCGGGGACCATGTGGTGTCCTCCTCCACCATCTACGGCGGCACCTACAACCTCTTCGCCGTCACCATGAAGCGGATGGGGATCGAATTCACCTTCGTCTCCCCCGACTGTTCTGACGCGGAACTGGAGGCGGCTTTCCGCCCCAACACCAAGGCCGTGTTCGGCGAGACCATCGCCAACCCCGCCCTGAGCGTGCTGGACATCGCCCGCTTCGCCGCCGCCGCCCACCGGCACGGCGTCCCCCTGATCGTGGACAACACCTTCGCCACGCCGGTGAACTGCCGCCCCATCGAGTGGGGCTGCGACATCGTCACCCACTCCACCACCAAATACATCGACGGCCACGGCGTCAGCGTGGGCGGGGCCATCATCGACAGCGGCCGCTTCGACTGGACGGCCTACCCCGAGCGCTTCCCCGGCCTGTGTACCCCGGACGAGAGCTATCACGGCATCACCTACACCGAGCGCTTCGGCCTGGAGGGGGCCTTCATCACCAAGGCCACGGCCCAGCTCATGCGCGACTTCGGCTCCATCCAGAGCCCCCAGCACGCCTTTTACCTGAACCTGGGGCTGGAGAGCCTCCATGTGCGGATGCCGCGCCACTGTGAAAACGGTCAGGCCCTGGCCGAGTTCCTGGCCCACCACCCCCAGGTGGCCTGGGTCACCTATCCCAGTCTGCCCGGCGACAAATATTATGAGCTGGCACAGAAGTATCTCCCCAACGGGAGCTGCGGCGTGGTCAGCTTCGGCGTCCGGGGCGGGCGAAAGGCCGCCGAGCGCTTCATGTCCCGGCTGCGCGTCTTCGCCATCGAGACCCATGTGGCCGACGCCCGCTCCTGCTGCCTCCACCCCGCCAGCGCCACCCACCGCCAGATGAACGACGCGGAACTGACCGCCGCCGGGGTCGGGCCGGATCTGGTGCGTATGAGCTGCGGCCTGGAGGACAAGGCCGACCTGATCGCCGACGTGGCCCAGGCGCTGGAATAAGAAACTATAGAGCAAGGGAAGGAGTTCCCGCTATGCCCATCTGCATCCCAAACAACCTGCCCGCCGCCAAAACGCTGGCGGAGGAGAACATCTTCACCATGCCGGAGACCCGCGCCAGCACCCAGGACATCCGCCCGCTGGAGATTCTGGTGCTGAACCTGATGCCCACCAAGATCGAGACGGAGACCCAGCTGGCCCGGCTGCTGGGCAACACGCCCTTGCAGGTGCGGCTGGAGTTCATCCACACCCGCAGCCACGAGGCGAAAAACATCTCCGCGGAGCACCTGTTCCAGTTTTATAAGTCCTTCGACCAGGTGCGCGAGCGCTTTTTCGACGGCCTGATCATCACCGGCGCGCCGGTGGAGCAGATGCCCTTTGAAGAAGTGGAATACTGGCCGGAGCTGTGCGAGATCATGGACTGGAGCCTCAGCCACGTCACCAGCACCTTCCACATCTGCTGGGGCGCTCAGGCCGCGCTGTACCATCACTATGGCATTCAGAAGCAGCAGCTCCCGGAAAAGCTCTTCGGCGTCTTCCCCCATCGGGTGGAGCGGCGCAGCAACATGCTGATGCGCGGCTTCGATGAGGAGTTCATGGTGCCCCACTCCCGGCACACCGGCATCCGCCGGGAGGACGTGGATGCCTGCGCGGAACTAAAGATCCTGGCCTCCTCCCCCGTGGCGGGGATCTACGCCATCTCCACCGAGGGCGGGCGGCAGGTCTTCATCACCGGCCACAGCGAATACGACCCGGAGACCCTGAAACGGGAGTACCTGCGGGACAAATTGGCCGGACTGCCCATCCATGTGCCGGAGAACTATTTCCCGGATGACGATGACAGCCAGCCGCCAAAAGTCACCTGGCGCAGCCATGCCAATCTGATCTATCAGAATTGGCTGAACTACTACGTCTATCAGACCACGCCCTATGTACTGGGGCTGGGGTGAGGGCGGGTACAATAAATATAGGTCGCAGCACCCGGCAAAGGTTGTATTCCAGCCCCGGCAAATCCGCAGCCGCCCGGTAGGGAACGCCGTCCCCGGCGTTCCGCGCAGCACACGACAGAGGGTTTGATTCCACCCCAGGCGAATCCGCACACGCTCAATTGTAGGGCGTGCCGACCCGGCACGCCGCGCAGCAGCACCATACCGATTCCCACACCTATGGCGAATTCGCATACACTCCCCTGTAGGGAAAGGGCTTGCCCTTTCCGCGCAGCACCAATCACGACATAGAACGCCCTCCGGCGAATCCGCAACACGTTTGCGGATTCGCCGGAGGGCGGCGCTTGTCGGGGCGTTTGCTGCCGGAAGGGGCAAGCCCCTTCCCTACAGTGGCAGCTGCGGATTCGCCGGACGTTTGGCGAAAAATGGGGTGCTGCTGCGGGGGCGTCGGGACGCTGCCCCCTACAGGGAGTGCTTGCCGTTCATTTGCCAAAATAATTCCCCCGCCACTCCCCATCCCCCGCGCTGGGTACGCGCAGAGGAACCCAAGGAGGCGCAAAGCTTAAAATACATAAAACTCTGTTGCAACTTTTGGAAAACAGGGGTAAAATGAAAAAAGGAAGCGCAATCCGTAGCAGGACTGGCGGATTCCCGCCCATCATCCCCCTGCGCAAAGTCTCCAACCCGCTCATCACAGCAGAACCAAAGCCTGCGCCGTATCCCCATGACACCCGCATATCCTCCCTTTTAGGAGACCGGATGTTTTTGGTGCATCCGCTTGTGCGTTTCTTTGATCTCCGGCGATGTTGCGTTTTTTTCGTAAGAAACACTTGACGCCGCTGTTTGTGTTTCCGGTCATGGCCCGTTGGCGGGGCGCAGCATTGTCCGTGGGCTTCGGTCTGCAAGGTCATGCAAACGAAAAGGAGGAAAACGAAATGAAACAGACCTGCAAGCGTGTGCTGAACCTGGCCCTCTGCCTGCTCCTCTGTGCGGCGCTCCTGCCGGGAACCGTGTGGGCTGCGGAGATCGTGAACAGCGGGACCTGCGGGAAGAATCTGACCTGGACTTTGGACAGTGCGGGGACGCTGGTGATCAGCGGGACTGGGAAGATGGCGGATTATCGTCTCCCTTCCAATCCTCCCTGGTTCGAAAACCGCAGTACCGTCAAAACAGTTGAAATCCGTTCCGGTGTGACCAGCATCGGCGACTGGGCCTTCGACTACTGCAGCAGCCTGACAAGTGTGTCCATCCCGAACAGCGTCGCCAGCATCGGCGAATTTGCCTTCTCCCGCTGCAGCAGCCTGACGAGCGTGACAATCCCGGACAGCGTCACCAGCATCGGCGGCGATGCTTTCAGCAGCTGCAGCAGCCTGACGAGTGTGAGATTTTCATACAATGTCACCAGCATCGGCAACAATGTCTTTGCCCGCTGCAGCAGCCTGGTGAGTGTGTCCCTCCCCAGCAGCGTCACCAGCATCGGCGATTCTGCCTTCTACAAATGCAGCAGCCTGACGAGCGTGTCCATCCCGGACGGCGTCACCAGCATCGGCAACCGGGCCTTCGACTCCTGCACCAAGCTGACGAGCGTGACCGTCCCGCGCAGCGTGACCAGCATCGGCGGCGCTGCCTTCGAGGATACCCCCTGGATCCTGAGCTTTGGCCATTTTGCCATCGTCAACCATATCTTGCTGCGGTATAACGGACATGAAACAAATGTCACAATCCCGAGCAGCGTCACCAGCATTGGCGATTCTGCCTTCTCCGACTGCGACAGCCTGACGAGCGTATCCATCCCGGACAGCGTCAACGACATCGGCGATTCTGCCTTCTACGAATGCAGCAACCTGACAAGCGTGACCATCCCGAGCAGCGTCACCAGCATCGGCAGCGCTGCCTTCTACCGATGCAGCAGCCTGACGAGCGTGTCCATTCCGAACAGCGTGACCAGTTTTGGATTGTTTCCCTTCGATCAGACCCCTTGGAACCGGAGCCAGGGCGATTTTACCATTGTCAATCATATTTTGCTGCAATGTCATAGAAACCAAGCAAAGGTCACAATTCCCGACAATGTGACCAGCATCGGCCACGCTGCCTTCATCCACTGCGACGCCCTGACGAGCGTGACGATCCCGAACGGCGTCACCAGCATCGGCTGGGGGGCCTTCCGCAACTGCGACAGCCTGACAAAGGTGACCATCCCGAACAGCGTGAAAAGCATCGGCGATGAGGCCTTCTTTTTCTGTTCCAAGCTGTCAGACGTGTATTTCATCGGTACAGAGCAGGAATGGAACGCCATAGAGGTTTCCCGTTCGACCAACGGCAGGTTATTGGACGCCACCATCCACTATGTGATCCCCGCTCCCGTCGTCGTCCCCTCCCCCCAGAACCTGACCGTCAACGGCGTCAGCCGGAGTGTGGAGAAATACAACATCGACGGCTTCAACTACTTCAAGCTGCGGGACATCGCGTTCCTGCTGAACGGCACCTCCGCCCAGTTCTCCGTGGAGTGGGACGCCGCCGCCAACGCCGCCCGCCTGGTGTCCGGCCAGCCCTACACAGCCAACGGCAGTGAACTTGTCATCGGCGCGGACCGCTCCGCCACCGCCGTGCGCTCCCCCCAGACCATTGTGATCAACGGCGCGGTGCGCTCTGACCTGGCCGCATACAACCTGGCGGGGAACAACTTCTTCAAGCTCCGGGACATGGGCGAGGCCCTGGGCTTCCAGGTGGGCTATGACGCGGCGACAAATACCGCCGTGGTGACCACCGGCTGATTTGCCGGGCGGAATCAACCAGACACACAGACCGCACAGCGCGCAGCCGGACTGTGCGGTTTTTTCCGATCCCGCATCGTGTCAAGTAGTGTGGCCAAAAAGTTTATTCCACCTACGGCGAATTCGCAAGCGCCACGATGTAGAGGATGGCATCCTCGACATCCCCCGCAGCACACGGCAATGGGTTGATTCAGCCTTCGGCGAATTCGCATACACTCAATTGTAGAGCGTGCCGACCCGGCACGCCGGCAGCAGCACCTTCCCGATTCCCCCACCTTCGGCGAATTCGCACACGCTCCCTGTAGGGAAAGGGCTTGCCCTTTCCGCGCAGCACACGGTAAGACATGTAGCGCCCTCCGGCGAATGCGCGACACGTTTGCGGATTCGCCGGAGGGCGGCGCTTGTCGGGGCTGTTGCTGCCGGAAGGGGCAAGCCCCTTCCCTACGGGGGGGCGGCTGCGAATTCGCCCGGGGTTTTGTTGAGACGTGGACATTGCTGCCGGCGCGCCGGGGTCGGCGCGCCCGACGGGTTAGCGGCTGCGGATTTGCCGAACGTTTGGCGAAAAACGGGGTGCTGCTGCGGGGCGTCGGGACGCCGCCCCCTACAGGGGGACTTATGCGGATTCGCCGGGGGGTTTGCGAAGTGATTCAGCATTGCTGCCGGAACGCCGAGGACGGCGTTCCCTACAAGGGCTTGTGCGGATTCGCCGGGGGGTTTGCGGAGTGATTGAACATTGCTGCCGGAACGCCGGGGACGGCGTTCCCTACGGGGGTTTTTCGGATTCGCCGGGTGCTGCTATGGTAATCGCATGGTGCTGGCGGAAGGGGCAAGCCCCTTCCCTGCTTGATGCGGAGAATCCATTCCGGGAATCCCACATATTGTAGGGAAGGGGCTTGTTTTTCGTTTTTTCCAAATTCAGCTTTTGCGCTTCCACTTCACCCCGCCGGGGATGTCGGTCAGTTCGATGCCCTGGGCGGCCAGCTCTTCGCGGATGCGGTCGGCTTCGGCGAAGTTTTTCGCTTTTTTCGCGTCCCTTCTGGCCAGCAGCGCTTCGGTGACGGTCTCGTCCGGCGCGCCGTCTTCCGGGATGACGGCAAACTCCGCGCCCTTGGACGCGGCTGCGGCCTTTTGGGCTGCCTCGCGTTTGGCCGCCGCTTTTTCGATCAGGCGCAGGCCCAGCACCCCGTCAAACTCCGCGATGGCGGCCAGTTTCGTCTCATCGTTCGTCCTGGCCTTGAACACGTCGTACAGCACCGTGACGGCTTGGGCGGTGAGCAGGTCGTTGTCCATGGCAGCGCGGAATTTTTCCCGCAGGGCCGCCAGGGCCGCCTCGTCCAATTCGCCCGCGCCGGGTTTCAGGGCGGCGACTTTCGCCACCAGCTTGCCATAGGCCCCCTGGGCGTTGTCCAGGTTGGGCCAGGTGAAGACCATGTTCTTCCGATAGTGGCTCTGGAGGCAGAACAGGCGGTAGGCCAGGGGGTCGTAGCCCTTTTCCTCCAGCGTGCTCACGGTAACGAAACCGCCTTCGGACTTGCTCATCTTGCCCTTCTCCCCGTTCAGGTGGAGGACGTGCATCCAATAATTGCACCATTTGTGGCCCAGATAGGCCTCGGACTGGGCGATTTCGTTGGTATGGTGGGGGAAGGCGTTGTCGATGCCGCCGCAGTGGATGTCCAGGTCCTCGCCCAGATACTTCATGCTGATGGCGGAGCACTCGATGTGCCAGCCGGGATAGCCCACGCCCCAGGGGGAGTCCCACTTGAGGGCCTGGTCCTCGAACTTGCTCTTGGTGAACCAGAGGACGAAGTCGTTCCGGTTGCGCTTGTTCTCGTCGGCCTCCACGCCCTCCCGGACGCCCACGTCCAGGTCCTCGGCGTTGAAGTCGTTGAAGACGTAGTATTTCTCCAGACGGCTGGTGTCAAAGTAGACGTTGCCCCCGGCGTAGTAGGCGTAGCCCGTGTCCATCAGCTTCGTGATGATGCGGATGTAGTCGTCGATGCAGCCGGTGGCGGGCTGCACCACGTCCGGGCGCTTGATGTTCAGCTTCTCGCAGTCGGCGAAGAAGGCGTCGGTGTAATACTGGGCGATCTCCATCACCGTCTTGTGCTCCCGGCGGGCGCCCTTGAGCATCTTGTCCTCGCCCTCGTCGGCGTCGCTGGTCAGGTGGCCCACGTCGGTGATGTTCATCACGCGGCGGACGGGGTAGCCCAGGTAGCGCAGATATTTCTCCAGCACGTCCTCCATGATGTAGCTGCGCAGGTTGCCGATGTGGGCAAAGTGGTAGACCGTGGGGCCGCAGGTGTACATTTTTACGATGTCGGGGTGGTTGGGGACAAAGTCCTCCCGGGTGCGTGTGGCGGAATTGTAGAGTTTCATCCTTTGTGTCCTCCTTCTGCTTCTCTCGTCTGTTCGATGCACATGCGCAGGGCCTCCACCTGGCTGCACAGGGCGGCCAGCTCGGCGGCCACCGGGTCGCTGACGCTGACCTGGTCCACCTCTGCGGCGTAGTTTTCCGGCGTGGCGGGGCCGCGCACGATCTTAGCGGGGATGCCCACGGCGGTGCAGTCCGGCGGCACGGCGCTGAGCACCACGCTGTTGGCGGCGATGCGGCAGTTGTCCCCCACGGTGAAGGGCCCCAGCACCTTGGCCCCCGCGCCGATCAGCACGTTGCTGCCGATGGTGGGGTGGCGCTTGCCGCTCTCCTTGCCGGTGCCGCCCAGGGTCACGCCGTGGTAGATCAGACAGTCGTCCCCCACCTCCGCCGTCTCCCCGATGACCACGCCCATGCCGTGGTCGATGACCAGCCGCC
>Ga0310697_10005013_pt1 | contig 12890 bp, 8 predicted proteins | sample 172DNAGHGlowgp2_FD_203883 | JGI IMG/M metagenome (GOLD analysis project Ga0310697, IMG submission 203883) | Sheep rumen microbial communities from Palmerston North, Manawatu-Wanganui, New Zealand - 1728 DNA GHGlow gp2 (v2) (version 2) | ecosystem: Host-associated > Mammals > Digestive system >...
ATAAACCGCGTAGGTTCGTCAAAACTCAGCAGACGCTCCTTGTTTTTCAGTATCAAGTCGTAGGCCGAAATGTCGTCTGTGGTGTCTTTGCCACGCTTCACCTCACTGTTGACCGAGTGACCTTTCTTGTCGATGGAGAAGTAGCCGTTGTGCACTTCCGCGGCCGAGAAACGCCGCAGATAGTCTTGGTAGTCGTCCTCAAACAGCGTCAGATTTTCATTCAGGTAACGGTTGTATTCGTCTTCGAACATCTGCCACAAGGGGCCTTTCGTCTCGTTTCCGTCGCTGTCGTAGCTCTTGTAATTGGCCACCTCGTCGATAAAGAAAAGCGAGAGTGTCTTGATGCCTTGCTTGAACAGGGCACGCTCTTTCTCGAAGTGCGACTTGACGGTCTCACGAATTTGTATCTGCTGAATGGCTTTCTCGCTTACATCTCCCATCACCTCACCCTGGCGCAGCGACTGGCCATTCTGGAAGTGGATGGTGTTAGTACGGGGATTGATTTCCGTAATGACATACTCCCTGTAGGCCGGCAACTTGGAAGTATCGTATAGCGAGTCGTTCTGCCTGAATTTGCAGGTCTGGCGACGGGTACTGACAGCCCCTTTCACCTCTATCTCAAGCCGCACTTCGGGAGCCTTGTTTTTCGAAAGGATAATACTGTCGAAGTAGATATAGCTATGGTTGCCCAGCAAGTTTTGCACCGTGATACCTTTCACCTGGATTTTCTTCACTAGCCGTTGCCTGTAGGCATCGAAGGCATCGAGGGCATAGATACAGTTGTGCGAGGTCTTGTGGGTAGCCGAGTAATTGAGCACGAAGAGCGGCTTGAAGTTGCGCAGGGCTTTCTGTGTGGCTTCACCCTCCATCTTCTGCGGCTCGTCCATAATAACGATGGGACGGTTGGCGGCAATCACGTCAATAGGGCGGCGACTCTGGAAGTCGTCGCGCTTGGAGTAGATGATGCGTGCATCCCTGCTCTTGGCATCCTCCTTGAAAGAGGTATTGAAGGCCTGCACATTGATGATCATTACGTTGATGCTGGCATCGCTGCTATAGGAATCTATCTGGGTGAGGTTGTTGCTATTGTAGATAAAGTAGCGGGCTTTCTTGCCGTACTGTTCCATAAAGTGGTCATCGAGCATAGTGAAACTCTTGTACACACCCTCACGGATGGCGATACTAGGCACTACCACGATGAATTTCGACCATCCATAGCGTTTGTTCAACTCGAACATGGTCTTGATATAGACGTAGGTTTTGCCTGTACCTGTTTCCATCTCAATATCGAGCGAGCAGGCGCCCAACCCGACGGGTTGGCTCAGTGTCGGTGACAAAGGGATGTCGCCAGTCACCTGTTGCTGGTGGATATTGTCTAATAGTTGCTGACCCGTCAGCTCCACGTCGCTGTTGCGCCAGCCGACTTCTTCCTCGTACACCTCGCCGCTGTCAACATCAAAGGCTTTCGCCTGTTTGCCTTTGCGTCGACCCAGGTCACGTCGATACTGCGCGTTATCCTTCGACGGCTGCCCGGCAAACACGTTCACTGTCTGCTCCACAGCCTCGGTCTGGTACTGTTGTATTTTGAATTTGAACTTCATTCTTCAGGCTCCATTTGTTGTTTTGCCCTGTATTTCTGTCTTGGGTGATGGGGTATGTCGTACATTTTTTCAATGACATCTGACATTTGTGGCAGAACCCGGTCTCTTATATAGTCAAGATCTCTACCTACATAAAGTGCAATTTCCTCAGCTGTCTTCCATTGTGTACAGAAAGACACCAAAATATCCCTAAGTTCATTTCTAGAATATCTTTTCCGACGAGGTCCTACATTACCGCCTGGAAGTCCTACATTACCGCCAGGAAGTCCTACATTACCGCCAGGAAGTCCTACATTACTGTCTGGAAGTCCTACATTACTGTCTGGAAGTCCTACATTACTGTCTGGAAGTCCTACATTACTGTCTGGAAGTCCTACATTACTGTCTGGAAGTCCTACATTACTGTCTGGAAGAGCAACATTACCATCTGGAAGAGCAACATTACCATCCGGAAGAGCAACATTACCATCTGGAAGAGCAACATTACCATCTGGAAGAGCAACATTAGCGCTTGGAAGAGCAACATTCATTCCATACACATGGTACTTTGTTCCCCTGCCATATCCTGCAGATTCCAACATTTTTTTTGCGCACATCTTACTCAGCATAAGTGTAATATCAGCTCTATGCATACCCAAGGCATGCTGTAGGCGTTCATTAGTGATTTCTTCTTCAGAATAAGCCAACGCAAGGGTCAAAAGTTGATCTTTGGGAATGCCAACTATCCTATCGCCCAAAAGTTTTGTCAGGTTTTCCATAACCGTTTCATCCAACAAGGATTCCATCGATAAGGTCAATACGACTTTGTTAGGCTTTTTCTTTTCGACAAGGTAAGGACGCTTCCAATTCAACTCTTCCCAACCTCGGATAATCTTATCAACGCCGCTTCCCGCTTTTTCGGCGGAGCCGAGGAATGTGAACATCGTTTGCAGATACTTGTTCCTGCAAATACTCTCTCCTCCTTGGTAATACTGCCTCAACGAGATAAGCATAATACCAGGATTGGAGAACACCATCTTGTTCGGGTACTTATAGATATTTAATGAGGCATTCTCGGTGTAATCGGCGTGGACCAAAGCATTAGCCAGAGCTTCTCTCACAGCGATATGGGCTGGTGTTTCCGTCCTTCGTTGGTTCCCTTCCAATTGGAAAGGTTTGGGTAGGAAGTTCTGAAGTATGGGCAATACGCGGCTATAGAACTGGAACAAGTTGGACTCCCAGTTGCCATCGGGGCAGATTCTATTCACCCATCGGTCTTTGGGGTCTTGTATCTCCTGATAGTCGGGGAAGAAATTGGGATTTGCATCCATAATGGCACTGTAAGTGCCGAACATTAGCAATCCAGCATAAGTCAAACCATACTCCCCCGTCTTTCTATCCTTCCTGAACACATTTAGTTTCTCCAAGAACTTGTCTTCCGGCAAAGCATTCCATACGTGGTCCGGATTCCATTGCTCAAACCGGCGCCGATATTGCTTGATAGAGTCCGGGTCCAAGTCCTCCTTACCGAAGTTCTTCAGGATCTGGCCATCTACAGGACTGGCCAGATTGGCATCAGCAAACATACTGTTCACCTCTTCACGGGAGCAGTGGTAATCTCCGTCAAGGTCACGCCGATATGTGCCTGTATAAGGGTCGAGTCCACAATACACGGGCCTCAGGCTTCTGTCCACCCTCGGGATATATAGAAACAGGAAATAGGCACCCTCGAATTGGACAGCCTGCACATCGCCTTCTTTCAGCAATGCAATATTCACAACGGTTTTATTATGCATATCGCTGAAGAAATCCTTTTGATATTTCTTTACTTGTGTCTCGGTAAGCCCGTCAAGGAAAAACTGCTCGTCCTTTTCTTTGATGCCAAAGACGATGGCCCCACCGTCCGTATTAGCGAACGACGAGTATGTCTCCCACATCGAGTGGGGGAATCCACCTTTTGCCGACTTGAATTCGAGGTCACCTGATTCCTTATCTTCCAGCAACTGCTCTAATACCGGTTGCAGGTCTTCGTATTCGTAGATGCGCTTCATTTTAGAGTTATTATTACACCGTAGCCTTCACCGCATCGGTTTGGTATTGTTGTATCTTGAATTTGAATTTCATGATTGATTGTTTTTGCGACGAGCTTTTTGTTCATCTGTTTCCGCTTTAGCAATCCATTCCGTCTGCTTTACTGGGTCTTGCTCTGTTTCTGCAATTTTACGATAGCATTTAGCTCTGTTTTTCAATGCTCTGGTAAAACGAGTATTTATAGACAACGCTTTATCAAAATCATCCAACGCTTTTCCGGTTTCCCCCATAGCCAAATACACCTGACCCCTTGTGTCATAGTCAAATTCTGAACGCTCACCTTTTTCAATTGCCATATTTGTGTCTTCCAATGCCTTATCGTATTCTCCTGCTTTCAAAAATGCATAGCCTCGGTTGACATACAAACCTACGTCATCCGGGCTCAGTATTAAAGCTTTTTCGCAATCTGCCAACGCACCTTTATGGTCACCCAAATTGGATCTTGGAATGCTGCGAGTGCTATACGCCTCTGCGTAATCAGGCCTCAGTACTATTGCCTTGTCACAATCAGACAACGCGCTTTCATTGTCGCCAATTTCGGATTTCACGTAACCACGGATGCAATATGCCTCTGCATCATTTGGATCCAACTCTATCGTCTTGTCAAAATCAGACAATGCACCTTCCGCGTCACCCACTTGGAATTTCAGAAGACCACGGTTGAAATATGCTTCTACAAAATCGGGCTTCATAGTTATCGCTTCTGAATACAATTCTATACCTTTTGAAGTTTTTTTCTCGGATAATGCTTGAGTAAACAACTGGTTAGCTTGAGATTCTTTAGCAGCATTTTCAGCAGCACGCGCATCTTCATTTATTTTCTTCTCTATTTCATCAACATGTGTTTTTAGTTTTTCAATATCAGCAACAGCCTGTTTGGCCAGTGACGCTCGAGTTGTTGCTGATTCGACTTGTTCTTTTACAGCATCTACTTGAGGTAGTATGCAATTTAATGCCTTCTCTGCCTTTTCTGCTTGATTTTTTGCAGAAAATGCCTCTTGCCTGGCATCTGCCAGTAATTTTTCCACAATTCTCTCATTTTTTTTGTTGAGAATTAACGGAATTGCCACACCAAGAATAGCCATGACTATGGTTAAATAAGAAAACCAATGTACCATATTGGTGTTCATCTCTGAGTTTTTTTCTCTAACGTCATTACGGCAGAGTTCTATCTCCTTTTCAATGGACTCCAATCGCTTGTGCATTGCTTGGTTCTCCGTTTGCAACTGCAAAACAGTTTCCTCCAAAACTTGCACTTCCGTCTTTTGAGGCTGCACCGTCATAGGTATGGTTTTCTTTTGCTGTCCAAATACATTCAGGCAGAACAACATCATTATTCCTATTACTAAATATTTGAGGTTCATAGGGGAGTGTTTTTTACGATTATATGATTTTTCTTACCGTATCTTTAGAATATTCTTCCCAGGTTTGCTCGAAGTTGTCGGCCACTTGGTCAGTGGCGAGGCTGGCATCGCGCATCACGAAATAGTAGGGGTGCTGACGGGCAATCTCTTTGATGGTGCTCTCGTTCACCTGTTCGTCGAAGCAGGCCATCAGGTAGCCTTCGGCAACATTCCAGACGGTCTTGCCTGCAATCTCTTGTTTTTCAATCTTGGCCGACAACTCGATGCCGAGTTCTATCATAGCTTGGAAAAGCAGGTCTTCGTCCGTACGGTCAGACTTGATGTTGTCCACGAAGAGCAGTTTCTCGTTAAACTCCTCGGGCGAGTAGTACACGTCCTGCATATTCGACGAGTCGAGCTTCAGTACACGGAAGCCTGTGTCAAGGTCCTGGGTTGTCAAAGGATTATCCTCCTTTATTTTCTTACCCGCACGACGGATGCGCTCCTTGCCGATTTCGCAGATGTTCTTGTAGCCCGCCTTGTAGGCCTCACTCTTCTCGTCTGTCTTTTCCGGCAGCTGCACCATAATGAACTTACGGTTGCCGCCGTATTCAGCATTCATTTTAAATATTGCATGTGCCATTGTGGCTGATCCTGAGAAGAAATCTAAAATTAAAGCATTTTTATCAGCAAAATAACTAAGGAGATGAACGAGGAGTTGATTTGGCTTTGGAAAACTAAAAATTTCCTTTTTACCGAACAACTTTGCTATATCGTCTGAACCATAATTAGGGATATTCGCCTCATCAATTACCGAGCTTATGACATGAGTATTTCGTTCTTTTCTATATCTGGGCAATCCCTTTTTGTTGAAAAATATTTCTATCCACTTTTGTCCTTTTACATCAATTGTAGGAACTCCAGTACCTAAATGCTTAAAGTAATGCTCAATTTGATTCTTATATGGCCAAGTTCCACGAAGAATAATATCCTCTTGAAGCTCTCCATTTTTAAAAAACATATTTCCGCTGATTATTTTCAATTGAACCTCATCTCCCACATGATCTTTAAATTCAATATCATTAACACCTTCAATTTTACATCCTTTTTTGAACAAAACATCATTAAATGGATTTTTGGGACTTGGTTTATTATAACAGTAATGCTCAAGCTCCTCCAACTCATTACTCCGATTTTTTCCAAAGCAACTTGAAACTCTATCGGAATTCCTGCCATATGCTATAATATACTCATGATTCTTTACGATTTTATTGAATCCTTTAGTTGAACCACGATTCACCCAAATCATTTCACCTCGATCTAATCTGTTACGTTGTCCAAAAATTTCATCGCATATCTTTCGAACATTATCGACTTCATTATCATCAATCGAGATAAATATCACCCCATCCTCACTCAACAAGTCCTTTGCAACCTTTAGCCTCGGATAAATCATATTCAGCCAGTCGGTGTGGAAGCGGCCGTTGCTTTCGGTGTTGGCTACCAACTGGTTGCCTTCTTCGTCGTACTGGCCACTGTTGTGGACATACTCCTGCTTGTCCTGGTCGAAGTTGTCGTTATACACAAAGTCGTTGCCCGTGTTGTATGGCGGGTCGATATATATCATTTTCACCTTGCCAAGGTAGTTCTCTCGGAGGATCTTCAGCACCTGCAGATTGTCACCCTCGATATATAGGTTCTGCGTGTTGTCGAAGTCCACGCTCTCCTCACGGCAGGGGCGCAGGGTGTCGGTAGTAGGTGCATTCGCCAAGCGGATGGCGTTGCGCTTGTCCGGCCAAGTGAACTGATATCGCTCCTCCGGCCCTTCCACGATGTCCTTCGACAGTTCCTGCCGCAACTGGTCAAAATCGATAGCCACCTCCGGCCGTCCGTTCTCGTCCAGCCGCTCTGTCAAACAATTCGGGAACATTTCCCCGATACGCTTTATATTCTCATCCACGATGTTTGTGGTTTGCATCTTCAGTTTTTCCATATTAGACTTTAGTTATTAGACATTAGTCATTAGATATTTTTTTCTGGATAATGTCTATTGATTTGGAAATATTATCGACAAGTTCTTGTATGGGTCTATGTAAATCATTTCGACAAGTAATTCCTTTGCTAATCTGTTGTAATGCGCGTGTTGACGAATTCTCATGTCTCAAAAATAAATCCGAAGTAAAAGATTCAATAGTGAAATGCTCCGAAATATCATATCTGTCACAGTATTGTCCCTCTATTGTAATTAAAGATTGTTTATGCTGTTCTATCCAAGGGTTGATTTGGTTAGCAGAAAATTGGCGGCCATAAATGATATGAGTACTATTCGTATCGTCTATCATAGGACACAGATATATATATGCTTCACGTCCAGGAGCAAAACAAAAAGTCTTCTTGCTGAAACTCTCAAAAGCTTTCTTAATCTCTGGTGAGAAAAGTTCATCAAAAAATGGACCTGAAAAATTTAGGTGTACATTGTAAGCTGATTCTTGCCCAACATTGTGTATTTTAATACAGTGTACATGTTCAAAAACAATAATTTCAAATGACAGTCTGGCCCTTCTTTCTTCGTGTTGTTGATTTTGTAAAACATGTAGTTGCTTCCTGCTTTGCCATAATGTCCAGAACGCGGCAATGGCCAACAATACTGTGCCAATGGCTGTTGCCAGTTGAATCCAATCACTTGTGTTCAAACAATAACTAATAATCATATTAAACCTTTCTTATATTTTTGTATTTCTTCAAAAAGTTCCATTTTTCGGTGCCGTTGAGGTTCTTTGCGAGCTTTGGCCTCCAAGGCGGCTATCTTCTTTTGCAGTGCCTCTTGTCGAGCGTTTTCTTCAATCTGCTCCCGGACATCCTTTCCCTCCGCTACAACCACATTGGCCACCTGCGCAACGAGGTTGTTCCAAACGCCGTCAAGGTCTATGCCTTTCAAAGCCAGCTGGTGTTCTTCTGTTTTTTGCCATGAAGAGGTGACCATCATTCCCTCGAACGTAGCCAATTGTGTTTCGTCCCCATACTGCAAGGCCAGTATCATCCGCTGAGGGATGAGTCTGAAGAGCATTTCGATGTTCTTTGGATTGTAGTTCTGATGTTTCAGTAATACCACCAATACCCAGATGCATTTCACTTCCATACCACTTTGTACAGCAGGAATTGTTTCTGCATCGATACGGTGAACAATAACCAGCCTGCTTACGTCAGCATCAAACCGCTCACGCTCCGACGCCTTGAGATTGAACTTCTCAAAGACGGCCTTTTTTGTAAGTGGCTGGTTGACTATGGTATTTGGTGGCAACTGATACATTTAGACTTTAGTTTTTAGACGTTAGACTTTAGTGAGTTGGCGAAGGCGTTTAGCATTTTGCTTATTTCGGTCGTCAGACTATAGGCATTCGTGGTTAGACATTGGTCTATATAGCCAAGTCGAACACATATTTCAACTTGCGTTTCCAATTCCCATAAAGAACCTCTTGCTATAGACAAAAAGTTGATAAATTCTTTATCAGAATTTCGCCCTTGGCCTTCAGCTATATTAGAAGGAATCGACACAACAGCTCGGCGCATCTGATCCGACAAAGCATAGGTTTCCTCCTTGGGCAATAGTTTGACCAGTTTATAAACCTCAACCGTCAATTCCATTGCTTTCTGCCAAACCTTCAATTCTTTATAATTACTTGATTTCATTTTGCTAATGTCTAAAAACTAAAGTCTAACAACTAAAAAGCAAATCAATTCAAAGTCGTCAAGCCCTCTAATCTTGTCGTCGAAAAGACTGCCTGTGAAGCCTCCAAGAAAACTGTCAATGTCTGATTCCTTTTTGACGTTGACAATTGAGTTGATGGCTTTGCTGAGCAAGTCTGAATATTTGTCCATACGCAAGCCATCACGGGTCTCTTTGTTGAAGGCGGTGCAGAGTTTAATGTCGGGCTGTTCCAAGGGCTTGCAGAGCAAGCGCATCTTATCAAGCAGGTCTTTAGGGTGCAGGTGGTCAACCATCACCTCACCATCATCTTGGATGTAGACCATATAGAACGGGTGCAGCTGGTTCTTATGGTCGATATTGACGCCAGCAGTTCTGTTTTTCAGCACGAAGATGGTGCCTGCTGGCGCTTGCTCGTTGCCACGCACCACGGCGTGAAGGCCGAAGGGAGTATGCTCTATATCGTGGTTGCCCTGCATATATTCCAAGAGGTCCAATCGGAACTCGTTCAGTCCAAGGTCCATTATGCAGACTCCCGTATTCATCTCTTCGAGGTCGACGACATCTTCTTTAAGCCTTTCCAGTTGTCGGCGGCGGTACTCAAGGTCATCCTTTTCCTCGGGCGAAAGGAGATTGTCATCGCCAGTAGCCGTCATCACGGTCACCTTCATACGGGCCTCGACACGTCCTTTGAGGTTGATATACTCGTCGAGCGTCATATCGGGCCAATAATTGACCAACTGTATCTGTGCATTTCTGGAGCCAATACGGTCGATACGGCCGAAACGCTGGATGATACGTACAGGGTTCCAGTGGATGTCATAATTGATAAGGTAGTCGCAGTCCTGGAGGTTCTGTCCCTCGCTGATGCAGTCGGTGGCGATAAGCACGTCGATATCTTCGTGCAGATGAGGGTAGACGGCATTGCGCTCCTTGGAAACCGGCGAGAACAGGGTAAGCACCTTGTTGAAGTCGAGTTTTTCGCGCAGTTTCAGTGTGCTGCGGGCCTCCACATCGCCCGTGACAAGAGCCACATTCAGGCCATAGTGGGACTTTATCTTGTCAGCCAGACAGGAGTATATATATTCAGCAGTATCGGAGAAAGCGGTAAAGACTATCACCTTTTTATTGTCGCCATTAATAGGGTGGTCGAACTTGTCTTTCAGGTCGCTGACAAGTTGCTGCATCTTGCTGTCGTGCTCGGGTGTGATAGGTTCAAGCTGCGCGAGGAGGTTGTGAATGATGCTGAGGTCGGCCTTTATCTCCTCCTGCCATGAGAGGTAGTCCATATCCTCCAGACGGATACGGTTCTTCTTTTTGCCGATGGTGAAGTCCTGCTCGTCCTCGTCGGCATCCACGCTTTCATAGTCATCGACAGAAATCATGACATCGCCTTGTTGGAACCGGGCGATTGCATTAAGGGTTTCCTGCATATAGTCGCGGATGCGGCCCAGCGTGAGACGGAAGGAGTTGACGGAAGACTCCAAGCGTTTCAGCAACTGCATATTCATCAGCCTCTGGATGCCGCGCTCACGCTCCTCAATACTCAGTCGATGGCCCGATGTACCTTCTTCTTCCTTGTATTTCCATAACTGGCTGGGTTGGATGAAGGCCGAGGGCGCATAGATGGCCAGATGAAGCAACTGAAGTTGCTCGAATATCTCGTTGTAGTTGATGGCAGTATCGAGGTCGGTCAAGTGTGGCTGACGAGAGATAGGTTTCAGACGGTCGGGGAAGGAGCCAATATCCGTGGTGTCGTAATATTGCTGGATATGTTTGCGGCTGCGGGCGATGGTGACAGCATCGAGTAGGCGGAAGAAGTCAAAGTCGAGCATGCGGAGCAGCCGCTCGGTGGTGCGTTCTTGTGGCGGAAGGTTAGACCACGTGTTATAAGCCCCTTGCGCTTGACGGAAGATGTCGTCGATACCTTTGTTGGTAGGCAGCAGTTGGTCAAAAGCTTTGGATTCCCCTTCGTATGCCAGCTGCAGCTGGTTCTTGAGGTCGTTGAAGCGGTTGTTGACAGGGGTGGCCGAGAGCATCAGCACCTTTGTCTTCACGCCAGAGCGGATGACCTTGTTCATTAGACGTAGGTAGCGGTTGTCACGTGGGTTCTCGCCATACTCATCGGTCGACACCTTACCGCCGTTGCGGAAGTTGTGGCTCTCGTCAATCACCACAAGGTCGTAGTTGCCCCAGTTGACACGTTCCAAGTCGAGGTCGTTGCTCTGCCCGTGGTCGCGACTGAGGTCGGTATGATAAAGCACATCATAATTCAGACGATCTTTGGCCAAGGGGTTGTTGGTGTAGTTCTGCCGATAGGTGTTCCAGTTCTCGTATAGCTTCTTGGGGCATAGCACCAAGACTGTCCGGTTGCGGCTTTCGTAGTATTTGATGACAGAAAGTGCGGTGAACGTCTTGCCGAGACCCACAGAGTCGGCGAGGATGCATCCATTGTATTTCTCCAGTTTGTTAATGATGGCCAAAGCGGCATCACGCTGGAAATTGTAAAGCTTGTTCCAGATAACAGAGTTTTTAAATCCCGTGGACTCGTTGGGCAGCTCGTCCTCGCTTATATCTTCCAGAAATTCGTTGAAGATATTGTATAGTGCCACAAAGTAAAGAAACTCCGGGGCGTTTTCTTTGTACGCATTGCTGATGCTGTCAACAACTTCATCAGTCACCACCTGCATACGGGCTGAATCTTTCCAGAGCTGGTCAAAGAGGTCGATATAAGCTTTCGAGAACGGTGCCTCGGCCTTCTGGATCATGGTATAGGCATGATTGCCCTTTTCACAACCGAGGTCTACCGTAGTAAAACCGTCAAGAGGCGAGTAGCTATTGTCGTCAAGAGTGATGAATCCCATCATCTGCTCGTTGGTGCGGTTGGACTTGAAGCAGACCTTTTGTCGGATCCATTCTGCACATTCGCGGGCGATAGCCTTTTGGGTAAGTTCGTTGCGGAGCTTTACTTCAAATTCCGAACCATAAAGAGTGCGTTCTCTGTCCAGACGGGGGATATAGAACTCCCGCTGTTGTTTTGGCGTTTTCTCTGTCGTGAAAGTAGGCGAAGTGAATATGAATCGCAATTCCTTGATATCCTTCAACGCATCTCTCAACTCTTGATAAGCATAGATGGAGAAGCAGGAGGCAGCGATTGACAGACGGCTACCAGGTCGGATTTGATGCATCAAGTCATCGCGCAAAGTTTTGTTTATGTTATTTATCAGCTCCATTTTGCAAGTTTCGCTATCCCAAGTCTCCAACAGCAGATATAATAAAAAACATGAGACTAATATGCTCTACATAATGCCTTCTTTTTAATTCGTTTTAAGTTGCAAATATACGCAATTTTTTCGACACCAACGCCTCTCAAAAGAGAGTATGAATTGTAAACAGAAAAGTATCAATGGATTGGCACATGGATTTTTCTTAAAGAATCCTCCACAAATCAATCTTCTTGACAAGAACGATTAGTTGTTATTTAAAAATTCAGTATTAAATTGTCGTTTAGAGCCAACAAGAAGTGTACAAACGCCACCTCAAATTGAGACCGCGTCTCTATAATCATACTCCCTAGCCCACTAGCCATACTTTTATATAGCATACGTTCAAAAATGGGATATGTATTGTAACTTTCTTAAAGTGGTTATGACCTGACCTATTCGATACTGGACACTTCAAAGGGAAAGACAGTCTCTCGAAAGCTGGATACCGTCGGCATACTCTATAAGGTAATCAACATTCATTTTTATACTTCCCCTCAAAATTATCCTCCTTCCAATGCTACGGATACAAACTTCTTCTCCATTCTCTGAACGGTGCTGCTCCTACATCCAAATGGGATAGTCCTTTCTCAACTGCTTTACAACAGCGGCATATTGTTCCTGAAGAGTCTCATCTGATTTCGTCCAACCATTCTTCCTTCCAACTTTCCCTACTTCGACGACGAACTTTCCTTTTCAAAATTTGAGTCTACATGATGTTCTCTCTTACATAACGGCACTAAAAAAATCTCACAAGCTTATTTTAAAAGAACTTGTGAGACATTGGGGCGGAAAGAGAGGGATTCGAACCCCCGGACCCTCGCAGGTCAACGGTTTTCAAGACCGCCGCATTCGACCGCTCTGCCATCTTTCCTTCTATATATCACGCAGTTGGAAATATTTTCCA
>Ga0310697_10005015_pt1 | contig 12889 bp, 10 predicted proteins | sample 172DNAGHGlowgp2_FD_203883 | JGI IMG/M metagenome (GOLD analysis project Ga0310697, IMG submission 203883) | Sheep rumen microbial communities from Palmerston North, Manawatu-Wanganui, New Zealand - 1728 DNA GHGlow gp2 (v2) (version 2) | ecosystem: Host-associated > Mammals > Digestive system >...
GTCGCTGCGGACCGCGCCTGTCTGGCCTTCCATCTTGCTTTTGATCCGTTCCGCCTGCTCCATCGTGACACCACGCGCCAGCAACTCCTTGCTGATGGTGTCCTGGCTCTTGCCGGTAGCCATGGCTGACTTCACGTACTCAATCACTTGGTCATCCGTCATTTGCGCATAAGCTCCCAAAGAGAGGAAGCCTAGCAGGACGGCTGTGATCAATCCCTTTTTTCTCATATGTCTAATCTGATTTCTTGACAATTACTTATAAAACATACAAAGATACTGCTTTTCCGCGTCAGAACCAAATCAACCCTCGAATTCGGAATTTTTTTGAAAATATGCTTGCGGTTTTCCAAATTATGCCTATCTTTGCATCCGCATTCAACGCAAAACACCTGGTGTGGTAGTTCAGTTTGGTTAGAATGCCGGCCTGTCACGCCGGAGGTCGCGAGTTCGAGCCTCGTCCGCACCGCAAGAAGCCAGTCGCAAGACTGGCTTCTTTTGTACTACCCTGTCCCGAACTCGCGACCTCTGCTCCCCTGTCATAGGGGAGCTGGACTCCCGAAGGGAGGACTGAGGGGTCATGGATGGCGCGACCGCCCGCCGCCAGGCGGGCTCGAGCCTCGTCCGCACCGCAAGAAGCCAGTCGCAAGACTGGCTTCTGTTGTACTACCCTGCCCCGAACTCGCGACCTCTGCTCCCCTGTCATAGGGGAGCTGGACTCCCGAAGGGAGGACTGAGGGGTCATGGATGGCGCGACAGGGGAACAGAGACACCCAATGGAAGAGGCCTGCGGGGTGTCCGTGTTTCCCACGGGCCGAAATCGGGCCTCTGGGAAACACCCGGGCCCAACTGAGACCGTCAGCACGGCCTCCTTGTTTCCCACCGCTGCGGACGACAAACTTTTTGGCATTACCAGGGGCGCACGGACCTGTCTCCGCCCCTGGCGACCTGACTTCCTCTCTGCCAGGGGCAAAAACTGGCCTCTTTGCCCCTGGCAGGCGGTTTTCCACGTTGCCAGGGGCTGTGGGGTCTTGATTTGCCCCTGGCAGGCATCTCCCCACAATTCCGGGACAGTGGAACCTGTCTTCGTTAGTGCAGCCGCCCGGGGAGGGGCTGGCGACGGCTCAGCCGCAGCAGGGGTCGTCGGCACGGCCCCGGTTCCCGCGCCAGCGGGAAGCGAGGATGGAAGCCGAGCCAGGTCCTCCCCGGGCGGCAAACGAGACAAACGAGACAAACTAGGCAAACAAGACAAACAAGGCAAACGATCCGGACAGGCAAGGCCGCTTTTCACATTTGTTCCATTTGTTTTCGGAATCATGCTATCCGGTCATTTCGACCCGGAAATCTTTGCAAAAATCCCCGATTGTACCTAACTTCGTGAACCAATTAAACCTTGATCCATGAAGAAATTAATCCTCGCGGGATTATGCGCCCTGATGATCGGGGCCCTTCCCTCCCGGGCCCAATGGGGTCCGCGGGCCATCCCTGAACCGACCGACGGCCTGAAAGACGCCTACAAAGACTATTTCATGGTCGGCGTCGCCGTCAACAACCGCAACGTGACCGATGCCGGCCAGATCGCGCTGATCAAACGCGAATTCAACAGCATCACCGCCGAGAACGCCATGAAGACGCAGCCCACCGAGCCGCGCAAGGGCGAATTCCACTGGGAGGATGCCGACCGGATCGCCGACTTCTGCCGCCGGAACGGCATCAAGCTCCGCGGCCACACCCTGATGTGGCACAGCCAGATCGGCCCCTGGATGTACCAGGACGAGGACGGGAAACTCCTCCCCAAAGAGGAATTCTACGCCAACATGAAGCACCACATCCAAGCGGTGGTGAACCGCTACAAGGACGTCGTCTACTGCTGGGACGTGGTCAATGAAGCCGTGGCCGACAGCCCCGTCCGACCGGGCGGCTCCGAGCTGCGGGACTCCCCGATGTACCGGATCGCCGGTGAGGAATTCATCTACAAGGCCTTCGAATACGCCCACGAAGCCGATCCCGACGCGCTTCTCTTCTACAATGACTACAATGATGCGGAACCGGCCAAGAGCCGGCGCATCTACAACCTTGTCAAGCGGATGAAGGATGCCGGCGTGCCGGTGGACGGCATCGGCATGCAGGGGCACTACAACATCTACGGCCCGTCCATGGACGACGTCGACGCAGCCATCACTCTTTACTCCCAGGTGGTCAAGCACATCCACATCACCGAACTGGACATCCGCATCAACGAGGACATGGGCGGCGGCCTGCGCTTCAACCAGGGCCAGGCCCGGATCTCCGACTGGCAGCGCACCCTCCAGCAGGACCAGTACGTGAGCCTCTTCAAGGTGCTCCGCAAGCACAAGGACGTCATCGACTGCGTCACTTTCTGGAATGTCGGCGACCGTGACTCCTGGCTCGGCGTCAACAACGCTCCCCTCCTCTTTGACCAGGACTACAGGCCCAAGCAGGCCTATCTCGCCGTCAAGGGATTCGACCCGAAGATGGATGCAGCCGTCATCAAGGAAGACTTCAGGCCCTCCGAACTGAACCAGCCCGGACAGGAATACCCGATGGTCAACTCCCAGGGTTATGTCCGCCTGCGCGTCAACGCGCCCCAGGCCAGGTCCGTGATCGCCAGCCTGGGCTCCGGCACGGTCCTGCACAAGGACGCCGACGGATTCTGGACCGGCACGACGGCTGCGCCGGAAGACGAGGGCTTCCACTACTACCACCTCACCGTCGACGGCGGCGTCTTCAACGACCCCGGCACGCTCAACTTCTTCGGTTCCACCCGCTGGGAAAGCGGCGTGGAGGTGCCCGCGCACGACGCAGCCTTCTACGCGGAGCGCGACGTCCCGCACGGCAACGTCCAGCAGATCCTCTTCCGGTCCGCCAGCACGGACCAGCTGCGCCGCGCCTTCGTCTACACCCCGCCGCAGTACGGGAAGGACAGGAAGAAATACCCCGTCCTGTACCTCCAGCACGGCTGGGGCGAGAACGAATACGCCTGGTGGAACCAGGGTAAGGCCAACCTCATCATGGACAACCTGATCGCCGAAGGCAGGATCGAACCGTTCATCATCGTGATGACCTACGGCATGACCAACGACACCCGCATCGGCGGACTGGGCGGCTTCAACTACAAGGACTTCGAGACCGTGCTCTGCGACGAGCTGGTCCCCTACGTCGACGCACACTTCCGTACCGTCGCCAGGAAGGACGGCCGCGCGATGGCCGGCCTGTCCATGGGCGGCATGGAGACGCACGCCATCACGCTGGCCCGTCCGGAGATGTTCGCCTACTACGGACTGCTCAGCGGCGGCATCTACACGCCGGAAGAGATCCAGGACCCCAGACAGGTCAAGGGCATCTTCATCGGCTGCGGCAGCAAGGAAGGGCCGGACCGGATCATGAAGGCCGCCGCCGACCTGCAGGCCGCCGGGTTCAATGCCAAGGGATACGTCTCCGAGGGCACGGCGCACGAGTTCCTCACCTGGCGCCGCTGCCTCTACGAGATGGCACCGATGCTCTTCCGGTAGAGGTCCGGGCGCCTACGGGAAAGAGGGTCAGATCGAAGACACGTCCACCAGTCCCGACAGGACGGCGTAGATGGTCATCCGGCCGACGGAACGCGTGCCGAGTTTCGTGCAGATGTTGTTGCGGTGGAAGATGACCGTGGTGACGGCGATGCCCAGCCGGTCGGCGATCTCCTTGTTGATCAGGCCCTGCACCAGCAGCACCAGGATGTCCTTCTCGCGGCCAGCACGTCGGATTCTATGATGGCGATACAAGGTGTCATCGGCGGTAAATATACGTGTTTTTTTGAAAATTAAAACCGCGGAAATTTGGATATGCGGCCGGAAATGGCGAATTTTGCGGCGCAAAACGTTAATTCATCTTTCTATGAAGAAAATCATACTTCCCCTTCTGGGTCTTGCAGCCCTCGCGGCCTGCCAATCCCAGCCGGAATCCGTCAAGTCCAAGCTGGACGCGTATGCAACCGTCGAGATCGGAGGACAGTCCTTCTCCGGCATCTCCGACAACGGCAAGCAGGTCCTCGACTATTATAAACTCATCTGCGGCGAGGTGGACAACATCTACTGGGACCAGAGCTTCGGCGACCGTACCGAGATGACCAAACTGCCCACTGACGCCCAGCGCGTCTTCGCCCTCGTCAACTACGGTCCCTGGGACCGCCTGGACGGCACTTCCTTCGTGGAAGGATACGGCGAGCGCCCGCTCGGGGCCAACTTCTACCCGGCCGACATGACGGACGCCGAGTTCGAGGCCCTCGACGACCCGGACAAGCTCAGCCCCTATACGCTGATCCGCCGCGGCGAGGACGGCAAGCTCAAGGTGGTCTGGTACCATGACGCCTACAAGGAGTCCATCGACCGCATCGCCAATTACCTCCACGCCGCCGCCGACTACACCATCAAGCCCAGCGTCCGCAACTACCTGCTCAAGAAGATCGATGCCCTCCGCACCGACAGCTACCACGACAGCGACCTGGCCTGGATCGAGATGAACGACAGCAAGATGGACCTCGTCATCGGCCCCAACATGACCAAGGACGACCGCCGCTACGGCATCAAGGCCTCCTACGAGGCTTACGCGCTGCTGAAGAACCTCGCCCTCACCGAGGTCCTCAGCGAATACACCGCCATGATCCCGGAGCTCCAGAAGGCGCTCCCCTGCCCGGACGAATACAAGACCTTCGTCCCCGGCACGTCCTCCAACATCTTCGCCTACGACGCGCTCAGCTATGCCGGAGCCTCCAACGCCGGCATCAAGAAGATCGCCCTCAACCTCCCCTATGACCCGAAGGTCCAGGCCGAGGTGGGCACCCGCACCGCCCTGCTCAACAACGTCATCCGCGCCAAGTTCAACAAGATCGTCCGCCCTGCCGGCCGCCTGCTCATCGAGAAGGAGCAGCAGCCCAACCTCGACGTCGACGCCTTCTTCTGGAACATCGCCTTCCGCGAGGTCGCGCATGGCCTGGGCGTCAAGGAGACCGTCAACGGCAAGGGCAGCGTGGCCGAGGCCCTCGGCAATGAAGCCCTGACCCTCGAGGAGATCAAGGGCGACGTGGTCGGCGTCTTCCTGAACCTCCACCTGATCGAAAAGGGACTCGTCGAGCACACCGTGACCCGCGAAGATGCCATCACCACCTTCGTCACGGGCCTCATCCGCTCCTCCCGCTTCGGCAACGCCGAAGCCCTCGGACGCGCCAACATCGTCTGCTACAACTACCTGAAGGAGCAAGGAGCCTTCGGACACAACAATTCAGGTCTCTACCACATCGACTATGACAAGGCTGAAGCCGCCATCGCCTCCCTGGCCGGACAGGTCCTGACCCTGCAGGCCACGGGCGACCGCGAGGGCGCCGACGCCTTCGTCGCGAAGTACAGCACCGTCGGCGAGAGCCTCAGCCAGGATTTCGCCGCCATGCTGCGCGCCGGCATCCCCACCGATGTCCGTTTCCAGTTCGTATGGTAGAAGCAAAGTCCTGAACCTATGCGAGAATTATTCCTGGGTACGGGCATCGCCCATACCATCCTGCTCTTTGCTTTCGTGATTGCCTCGGGCCTCTGGCTCGGACGGTTCAAGGTCAAGGGCGTGTCCATCGGGACCACCTGGATCCTGTTCCTGGGCATCCTGCTCAGCCACTTCGGCTTCCGCGGCGATCCGGTCGTACTGTCCTTCATGAAGGACTTCGGCCTCATCCTGTTCGTCTTCTCCATCGGCCTCCAGGTCGGTCCCGGCTTCTTCCAGTCCTTCAAGAAGGGAGGCGTGACCATGAACCTGCTCGCCGCCGGCATGATCCTGCTGGCCGTGCTCGTGACCCTCGCCATCCACTGGATCACCGGCGAGAGCCTCGTGACGATGGTCGGCGTGATGTCCGGTGCCGTGACCAACACGCCCGGCCTCGGTGCTGCCCAGCAGACCCTGACCGACGCCATGATCGCCGGCGGACAGACGCGCGAGGCCGCCGCCTCGGCCACCTCCTCCCTCGCCTCCGCCTATGCCGTGGCCTACCCGCTCGGCGTGCTCGGCGTCATCTTCATCGTCATCCTGCTCAAGGGAATCTTCAAGGTCGACCTCGAGAAGGAAAAGACGGAGCTGGAGAAGGAAGAAGTCGGCGCCCAGGACACCGCGCGCCGCATGCACTGCGAGGTCGAGAACCCGGCCGTCTTCGGCCGCAGGCTCGCCGACGTGGTCAGCGACATGAGCAACAAGTTCGTCGTCTCGCGCATCATGCGCGACGGCGTGATCTCCATCCCCGGTCCGGACACGGTCCTGCAGCAGGGAGACAAGGTCCTCATCGTCACCTCCCAGGCCAACGTCGATACCGTCCGCATCATCTTCGGCGAGGAGATCCCCATGCACCTCGACGACTGGGTCCGGAAGGACGAACACCTCGTCACCCGCCGCCTGGTCATCACCAATTCCTCCCTGACGGGCAAACGCCTGCGCGACCTGCACATCCGCAAGCAATACGGCGTCTCCGTGACCCGCATCCTGCGTACCGGCCTCGAACTCGTGGCCCGGCCCAACCTGATCCTGCAGGTGGGCGACAGCGTGCTGGTCGTCGGCGAGGTCGATGCGATCGACCGCGTGGCCGCCATCCTGGGCAACAAACCCGAGAAGCTCAGCCACCCGAACCTCGTGCCGATCTTCTTCGGCATCGCCCTCGGCGTCATCTTCGGATCCATCCCGCTCCGGTTCCCGGGCATCCCGCAGCCGGTCAAGCTCGGTCTGGCGGGCGGTCCGCTGATCATCGCCATCCTCCTGGGCCACTTCGGCCCCAAATGGAAGATCACGACCTATACGACAGTCAGCGCCAACATGATGATCCGCGAGATCGGTATCAGCTTCTTCCTGGCGGCCGTGGGCCTGGGTGCCGGCGAGAACTTCGTCAGCGCCGTGGTGAACGGCGGATACTGGTGGATCCTGTACGGCGCCCTGATCACCCTCATCCCGGTCCTGCTGACCGGCCTGATCGCCCGGCTGGTCTTCAAACTCAATTTCTACCAGATCTGCGGTCTGCTGTCCGGCGGCAACACCGACCCGGCGGTCCTGGCCTTCGCCCAGGGCGCCTACGGCACGGACTACACCTCCATCAACTACGCGACGGTCTACCCGCTCTCGATGTTCCTGCGCGTGCTGGCCGCCCAGCTGCTGGTCCTCTTTGCCCTGGCCTGACATGAAGAAGTTCCTGTACCTCCTCCCCGCCCTCCTGATGCTGGCTGCCTGCTCCGCAGGCGACCGCCTGAAGACCGGCGACCTCATCTTCGTCGGCATCCCCGCCGACTACAGGCTGGACACCCTTTCCATGGATGCCGCCATCACGGCCGCCACCGGCGGCGACAAGGGGCTCAACCTCATCCACGCCGCCATCGCCGAAGTGGACAAGGAAGGCCGGGCCTGGATCATCGACGCCACGATCAAGCACGGCGTGGACCGGCACCCGCTGGACACTTTCCTGCGGGATTTCACCCTCCGGGACGGATCCTATCCGGTCTTCGAGGTCATGCGGCTCCGGGACGGCCGGCGCGCACGGCCCTCCGTGGAGAATGCCAAACGCTTCCTCGGACTCCCCTACGACATTTATTTCCTCCCGGAAAACGAAGCCCTGTATTGCACGGAGTTGATCTATTCCTCGTACCGCCAGAAGGACGGGAAGCCCATCTTCACGGCCGCCCCGATGAACTTCAAGGACGCGGACGGCAACTTCCCCGTCTACTGGCAGCAGCTCTTCGAGCGGCTCGGCCAGCCGATTCCGCAGGACGTTCCCGGCACCAATCCGCAGGCCATGTCGAAAGAGCCCGCCCTGCGGCCGGTCGCAGTCGAGATTGTCAGGGAATAATTCCCTTCTTCCGGATTACAGAAATAGAGATGCCCGCTGTTCCTTCCCGTAAGGTCAGCGGGCGTTCTTCTTGTGGTTGTAGCCGCGGGCGAGGCCGCCGGTACCCGTTTCCTTGTAGAGGGAGGGCAGGTCGTGGCCGGTCTGCTTCATGACCTGGACCACCTCGTCGAAGGAGACGCGGTGGAAGCCGTCGGAGAAGGACGCGTAGATGTTGGCGTCCAGCGCACGGGCGGCCGCGAAGGCGTTCCGCTCGATGCAGGGGATCTGGACGAGGCCGCACACCGGGTCGCACGTCATGCCGAGATGGTGCTCCAGGCCCATCTCGGCCGCGTATTCGACCTGGGTGGGCGTGCCGCCGTAGAGCCAGCAGCAGGCGGCGGAGGCCATCGCGCAGGCCACGCCTACTTCGCCCTGGCATCCCACGTCCGCGCCGGAGATCGAAGCGTTCTGCTTGACGACGTTGCCGAAGATGCCGCCGGTCGCGAGGGCATGCAGGATGCGCTTCTCGGAGAACTCATGGCTCTTGTACTGGTGGTAGAGCACGGCGGGCATCACGCCGCAGGAGCCGCAGGTGGGCGCCGTGACGATCGTGCCGCCGGAGGCGTTCTGCTCGCTCACGGCGAGCGCGTAGGAGAAGACGAGGCCGCGGCTCTGGAGGTTGGGCTTGTAGCCCGTGGCCTTGATGTAGTAGGTGGCGGCCTTGCGGGAGAGGCAGAGCGGTCCCGGGAGGGCGCCGTCGGCGTCCAGGCCGGCCTCGACCGAAGCCTTCATCGCATCCCAGACCGTCTTGAGGTAGTCCCAGATGCCGGGGCCCTCGCATTGCTCCACGTACTCCCAATAGCTGCGTCCGCGCTCCTGGCACCAGGTCATGATCTCGGAGATGGTGTTGAGGCCGTAGATGTCCGGACCCTCGTCGCACACGCCGCTGCCCTCGGAGAGGGAGCCGCCGCCCACGCTGTAGACGGTCCATTCGTCGGTCTGTGCGCCGGAGGCGTCGCGGGAGACGAACTTCATGCCGTTGGGATGGAAAGGGAGGAATACGTCCGGTTTCCAGACGATCTCGACCGGGGCCACCGGGGTCAGGGTATCGAGGATGGCCACGTCCGTAAGGTGCCCCTTGCCCGTGGCGGCGAGGCTGCCGTAGAGCGTCACCTCGAAGGAGGCGGCCTCCGGATGGCGGGCGGCAAAGGCCGCCGCGGCCTTCTGCGGCCCCATGGTGTGGCTGCTCGAAGGCCCGCGGCCGATCTTGTATAGTTCGCGGAGGGATTTCATAGGTCTTGGGGTTCCGGACCCGGTCCGGAATGATTGGTTAGCCGATGGTGACGACGCAGTCGCCGGGGGCCTTGATGTTCTCGTCCAGGATCAGCTCGCCGCAGGAGTCTACCTTGATGGAGCCCGTGCGGGGGTTCTTGATCGAGACGACGTGCCCCTTGACCGTGGCCCGGACGTCGGAGTACTCGAAGGCCAGGTCGGCGTCGGGCTCGAAGGTGCAGTCCTCAAGCACCAGCCCGTCGGCATAGCAGAGCGGCTGCGTGCCGCCGATACGGCAGCGGACCAGGCGGACGTTCTTGGAGTGCCAGGCGAGGTACTCGCCGTTGATGAAAGAATCGTAGACCGTCACGTTCTCCGTCTCCCAGAGGGCATCCTTGCTCTGCAGGTCGCTGTCGCGGATCTCGACGTTCTTCGCGTGCTGGAAACCGTAGTTGCCGAACAGCTTGAGGCCGCGGACCTTGATGTTGCTGCAGTTCATGAAGATGTAGTCGGCCTCATGGGCCTCCACGTTCTCGATGTCGATGTCGTCGCAGGCCCAGAAAGTCTCCTGGGCGTGCGGCATCACGACGTTGCGCAGCTTGATGCCGGAGCTCTCGCGGAACATCTTGGGGGCTTCCTGCCGGCAGTCGCGCAGCTCCATGCCGCGGCTGTGCCACAGCGAGGAGCGGGCGCCTTCGGTGAAGACGCAGTCGGCGGCGAGGAAGTTCTCGCAGCACCAGAAGACGTACTTGCCCTCGAACTGGCAGTGGTGCGCTTCGATGTCGGAACCCTCCTTGATGGAGGATTCGCCTTTGTGGATGGTTACGTTCTCGAGATAAAGCCCGTGTTTGTTGTACAGCGGCCGCTCGCCGCCGAATTCCTGGTTGCAGATTCTTTCCATAATCATATCGTACGCCTGCGGATCCCGCAAAAGCGTGCAAAGATACAGAAAATCTAGTCGGTATACAAGCCCTCGCGCGACAGCAGGTGATCCAGGTTCGCGAGGCCGTAGAGGACGACGGCCTGCACCACGGCGGAGTGCTCCATGTACTCGGGGATGCACTTGTCGTACAGGTCCAGGTCGGTGTGCCAGATCTCCCTGTAATTGAATCCGTAACCCTTGACGTCACGCAGGCCCAGCGACACGGTCGGCACGCCGTTCATCGCGAAATAGGCGTGGTCCGAACCGCCGGCGCGCGTGGGGCGCGGCCCCGGCGCGGCCGTCCGCTTGATGACCTCGAAGGGGAAGTCGGGGTTGATGCCGGAGAGCGGCTCGCAGACCTGCACGAAATCGTCGTACATGGCCGGCGGGACCGTGACGGAAACGGCCACTTCGGGACCGCCGTCGCGGTTGAAGTAGTTGGAGATCTTCTCCAGGGGCACGGTCTTGTTCTCCACGAAATACTTCGACCCGAGCAGGCCGTACTCCTCGGCCGTCCAGATGGAGAAGATGATGCTGCGCTTGGGCTTGGCGCCGGAGGTCGCGAGCAGGCGGGCCGTCTCGAGGTTGACGCTCGTGCCCTGGCCGTCGTCGATGGCACCGGTGGCGGTGTCGTAGGCGTCCAGGTGGCTGCCGGACATCACATATTCGTTCGGATATTTGCTTCCGCGCAGGATGCCGAGGATGTTATGGTACTTGACGGGGCCCTCGAAGAAATGGTTGCGGATGTCGAATTCCAGTTCGACCCGGCCGCGGGCGCGTACCTTCGCGTAGATGGCGTCGAACTGCGCCTTGTCCAGCTTGATGTCGCAGACGGTGGGCAGCGTGTCCATCGTCAGGTCGAAGCAGTGGGCCCGGTCATAGTGGATCTGGATGGGCGTCTCGGCGCCCTGGATGAATCCCAGCGCACCGGCGTCGATCAGCCGGGAGAGCATCGTCGAATCGCGGAAGCTCAGGGCAAAACCGCGCGAGGGGCTGTCCAGCAGCACCCAGGCGCCCTTGACCGTGCCTTTCATGCGGTCGAATTCGCGGTCCGTCTTGGGCGCGATCACCACATGGCCGCGCTGGGGGCCCTTCGTGCCGGCCGTGTAGGACGGCGTCCCGAAGTGCAGCGGCGTGCCGCCGTCCGTCAGGTTGCGGCCATACCAGGGGCCGCGGGTGAACCCGACATTGATCTGCCCGACCTCCTGGACCTGCACTTCCAGGCCCCAGGACCGGAACTGGGCGGCCACCCATTTCTCGGCATCCTCAAGGGCGTGGGAGCCGACGATGCGCCCGCCGATGCGGTTGGCCAGGAAATCTTCATGCACCATCGTGCGGTTGTCGGTCGTGCCGGTTTCGATGATTTTCTTCACCACCTTGTCCGGCGTGGCGGCGCCCAGGATGCCCATGGAGAGCACCAGGAGGACGATTGTCGAGATACTGCGTTTCATTTTCTTGGTTTTTGTTTCCTGCAAATATAGTCTATTTGAAAGAAAAAGGGTATTTTTGTAAGAATTATCGTATAAGTTAGAAGTATTATGTCCGTGCACATTTCCGCCAAGACCCAGGCGATGCCGGCTTCAGCCATCCGGAAACTCGTCCCGTTGTCCGATGCCGCCACGGCCCAGGGCGTCAAGGTCTACCACCTCAACGTCGGTGCGCCCGACATCAAATCCCCCGACTGCGCCTTCGAAGCCGTGGTCTCCCGGTGCCAGGGGATGCACCACCTGTCCTATACCAATTCCGCCGGCTTGATGGAGTTGCGCAAGGGCCTTGTCGAGAAGTACTACAAGAAGATCGGCATCGACATCGAAGTGAGCGAGCTGCTCGTCGACGTGGCCGGCAGCGAGGCTTTCGCGGTGGCCATGCAGGTGGCCGCCGACCCGGGCGACGAGATCATCGTCGTGGAGCCCTACTATACCAACTACCAGACTTTCGCCTACCTGAACGGGATCACCCTCAAGGCGGTCCCCACCGATATCCGGGAGGGGTTCAAGGTGCCCGACATCTCGGAGTTCGAGAAACTCGTGACGCCGCACACGCGGGCCGTGCTGCTCAGCAACCCCTGCAACCCTTCCGGCAAGCTGTTCACCCGTGACGAGATGCTCGCCATCGGCGACTTCTGCCGCCGCCACGACCTCTTCCTCATCTCCGACGAGGTCTACCGCGAGTTCTGCTACACGGACGAGCCGCATTTCTCCGCGATGAACATCCCCGGCTGCGAGCAGAACGTCATCCTCGTGGACTCCGTTTCCAAGCGCTACAACCTCTGCGGCGCCCGCATCGGCTGCATCGTCTCCCACAACAAGGACGTGATGGCCGCAGCGCTCAAGTTCGCCCAGTCCCGCCTCTGCCCGCCGGTGCTCGGCCAGTATGCGGCGATCGGCGCCCTGGACACGCCCTGGAGCTATTTCGACGAGGTCAAGGCCGAATACATCCGCCGGCGCGACTGTGCGGTGGAAATGCTCAACGCCATTCCCGGCGTGTTCGCCCCGATGCCTTTCGGCGCCTTCTACACGGTCGTGGAACTGCCCGTGGAGGATGCGGAGGACTTCGCCCGCTGGATGCTTACCGACTTCCGGCTGGACGGCGCCACGACGATGGTCACCCCCGCCGCTTCCTTCTACAAGACCCCCGGTGCGGGCCGCAACCATGTCCGCATCGCCTATGTCCTCGAAGTGCCGGAGCTCCGCAAGGCCCTGCACATCCTGGAGGAGGGGCTCAAGACTTATTGTAAACTGAAAGGCTATGCGATGGCGTAAATTCTGCGGCTGGCTGCTCCGTGTCCTCGGCTGGACCGCGGTCGAGCCGCTGCCCGAAGAGAAGAAGTGCATCATGCTCGGCGTCCCGCACAC
>Ga0310697_10005022_pt1 | contig 12873 bp, 10 predicted proteins | sample 172DNAGHGlowgp2_FD_203883 | JGI IMG/M metagenome (GOLD analysis project Ga0310697, IMG submission 203883) | Sheep rumen microbial communities from Palmerston North, Manawatu-Wanganui, New Zealand - 1728 DNA GHGlow gp2 (v2) (version 2) | ecosystem: Host-associated > Mammals > Digestive system >...
ATGACCCACGCGCGCGAAAAAAATCAAATAAAATTTGGTTTTTTCCTGACAAATTCGTAATTTTGCCCCCAAATCAATTAAATTATAAACCAACCTGATAAAAATGAAACCATCATTCAGACATTTCCTGGGAGGCATGCTCCTGCTGGCATTGCCCCTGATGCTTACCTCGTGCGAGGGAGAGTTCGACGACATTTTCGGCGAGTGGAGCCGCCCAACTGGCCAGCAAAACAATGAGCCCCCCAAACCCGATGATACTCCCGTAGCCGTTACAGGCGTAACCATCGACCAATCCACGCTTTCGCTCGCCATCGATGCCAGCGCCCAGTTGGTAGCTACCGTTCTGCCTGCCGACGCAGCCAATAAGAGCGTTTCGTGGTCATCGAGCAATGCAGCCGTAGCCACCGTCGATGCCAATGGTAATGTGAAGGCCGTAGCCGCCGGCACAGCCACCATCACCGTTACCACCACCGATGGTGCCAAGACCGCCACCTGCGCAGTTACCGTAGCCAAGAAGTCGGGCTCCATCAAATACGCCACCAGTAGCGTTGGCAAGACCTTCGGCGATAAAGCCTTCACCAACGAGCTCACCAACACGGGCGATGGCACTGTGACCTACAAGTCGTCGAACACCGCTGTAGCCGAGGTGAACGCCACCACAGGCGAGGTGACCATCAAGGGCGATGGCGAGGCCATCATCACCGCCACCGTTACCGATACCGAGACCTATGCTTACGAGGCGAAGACCGCCAAATACACCCTCGGCGTAGGCACCGCCACCATGACGGTTACTGCCCCTGACGTTTCCGTTACCTACGATAAGAATGCCCACGGCATCACCGTTACCGCTCCTGCCGATGCCACCATTAAATACGGCAAAGTTGAGGGCACTTACGATCTTGACGCCAGCCCCACATACACCGATGCCGACAATTACACTGTGTATTACCAAGTTACCAAGTTTGGCTTTACCACTGTTACCGGCTCTGCCAAGGTAGTTATCAGCAAGGCCGCCGGCGAAATCAAATACGCCGATGGCAGCGTTACTAAAAACTCCATTGACACCAAGTTTACGAACACCCTTTCTGATGATGGCGACGCAATGACCAATAACAAGGTCAGTTATTCATCTTCGGAAACTACTGTGGCTTCCATCGATGCTAACGGCGAGGTAACTATCGTGGGTGCAGGCACCACTACCATCACCGCCACCGTGACTGCAGAGAAAAACTATCATTACGCCACCGCCAGTGCTCAATACACCTTGACAGTAAGACCCACTTCGAGCGTTCAGAACTATAACTATGGCGGCGAACTGACCTGGTAATTAAAGTTTATTATAACAATGAAACTGAATAAGATATTCCTAAGCATGGCCGCCCTCGTATTCGTGGGCGCCATGACGGCAGGCTGCTCCAGCGATGAGTTGACCGCTGAAACCCCGCAGCTCCCCGATACAGCAGGTGGCACTGTGGTGACCAAGGTCACCGTTAGCCTCGATGAACATGCATCAACGCGCATGCTTGATCCTAGTGGTATGATGACCTTCGAAGAGGGCGACAAGATAGCCGTGATTTATAAGAACACGGCTGGCGAAACGATGAAAGCCGAGAGCGCAGCCCTTAATTCCTTTGACATACTCAGCAGCAATAGTGCTAAATTCTCTGTAACGCTTACCAACCCGCAGACCAGCACCCCCGTGCGTTACATCTATCCTGCAGCAATGGCAGTAGCCCCCATCGCCACCGATGCCGCCATCGATGACGCCAGTACAATCGACTACACGAAACTCGCCACGCAGGATGGTACACTTACCAAGCTAGGCAGCGACTTCGACCTCGCAGTCTTTGATGGCACAATGACAGCTCAGGCCGTTCTCCCTGCAGCCGAGCTCAAGAACCCTCTGACCGTTGGAGCTTTCACCATCAAGAATAGCGGTGGAACAGACATCACCAACACTATTACCAAACTGACCATCGCCGATGGCACGAACACTTATACTGTCAGTCGCACGGCAGCCGATGGCCCCATCTACGTGGCCATGAAGCCTATGGATAACAAGACCGTTACAGTTAGTGTCACATCCAATAACAATAAATACAGTGATAAATCAGTTTCAGTAACGGAGCTTGCTAAGAATAAGATTTATCCCATCAATGTTTCGTTGACCGCCCGCTATCCTCTGGCAGTGACTTCCACAAGCGTTTCTTCTGAAGACTTAGGCAGCGTCATTGGTGCCGATGGCAAGATCTATCTGAATGCCACAGCTGCCACAGCAGCCACTACCACCGCCGTTGCCATTATTGCCTATTTGGGCAGTGCTGGTTCTGTTGATAAAAGTAGCAGTACTTATAAGGGGCTTGCCATCGCATTGAAAGAAGTAACTAGGTACGTCGAGGAGTGGTACCCAACTTCTGAGGGTACGTGTGTATCTTATTCAGAATATGTTAATATAGCCGTAGGTTATAAGAACGGCATTGCCTGTACGAATACGCTTACTACGAATAATTCCGGTCCTTGTAATGGTCATACGCATGCAGCTGCATCTGCTTGTCGTAGTCACACGCCTGCTGCACCCACGACTTATACCAGCGATTGGTTCCTGCCTTCGTTGGGTCAGTGGCAGTTGATTTGTCAGGGGTTGGCAAGCAAAAAAGCTGGTTCTCCTGTGACGACTGCGCTTACAGGAGATACGAATGATACTTATAAGTCGACGAACCTAAATAGCATTATTGCTGACGCAGGCGGTAAAGAATTACGGAACAACGGCTATTGGTCGTCTACTGAGTTTGGTGCCGGCATAGCATGGGCCATGAACTTCCAGCACGGCTATGCGGGCCACTATGGTAGGGCAACTACGTACTTTGTTCGTGCAGCTCTAGCTTTCTAGCGGCAGTTCAAGCGGATCAGGGGACGAGCGGATCAGGGGACGGTTCTCCGATCCACTGTACTTGGGTAACGCGTAGACAGATAAAATAAAACAAAACGAATATAAAATGATGAAGCAATCTATGAAACATTTCTTGGGGGGCATGCTGTTGCTGGCGATGCCCCTGATGATGACCTCGTGCGAGGGAACGCTCGACGATATTTTCGGCGAGTGGAGTAGGCCCACAGGCCAGCAAAACAATCAGGAGCCCACCAAGGAGGAACTCCTCTCTGACCTCAGTTCCGCCCTCGAAGAAGGCGCCATCGTCACCATCACCTACACCATCGACGGTGTGGAATACACCTCCACCTTCAAGCGCGTAGGCGATGAGTACATCTTGCAGAGCATCACCCCCGCCGCCGGGGCTATGACGAGATCAGATTGGATTCTTGATGATGCTGAAACAATAAAGGGCTTGGGTGGTACAGTTGAATATAACGATTATGATAACTCACTACACTTCACGGCGGAGAAAAACTATGATACTCAACTCGATGTATCGATTGAAGTAGCAAACTGTGCAGTGACCACGAACTTCGCTACCGATGGGTCGGAGTTGGTTGTTGTACAAGTGAATGGGAAAATAGCCAACGCAATAATATTAAATAAATCGGACACTTTTACTCTTTATACGAGAGATTCTAGGAAAAAAGTGGCATCCTATAGTTTTTATCCAGGTGAAACATGGCTGGCTTTGTATGAGCGAATAGTTTCCTCAAATAACATAAATATACAGGTAATAGGCGATGAAGTTTATTTTACTCATGGCGAATATACGGGAAAAATACGTGGGCAAAAATCAAGTGATTTAATTCAAAGCGGAAAATATCATCTGATAGAGCTTTATCCTGTATCCTATAATGAACTCAATTGGGATGAAACTAACAAGGTTACAACAGTCAAAGCTATGAGTGTTAAAAATCCCCGTTTGGTCACATCCTCAAATAGAATGTATAATTGGTCGAGTAATACCTATGTGGTTCTTTCAGATGTTACTATCAATGGTGATGTTATAATACAGACCGATGTTAAGTTGATTCTCTGCGATGGAGCAACGCTAACTATTAATAACCTTTTGGGTTGTAACGAACAGAAAACGCCACATTCTCTTACCATTTACAGCCAAGGTGATACCAATCCTGGTAAGTTGGTTATCCATAATGCTCAAGGCTCTGGTATCAAATGGCTTACCAACCTCACCATTCATGGTGGCGACATCAACGTTGAAAGCCGTGATGCATCTTCTGAGTTTAATTTATGTATGTATGGCGGCAAGTTCTCTGCCAAGGCAACTGGTAATGCTCATGCTATTAAAACGGGAAAAGATAAAAATATGACTATATATGGTGGCGAATTGGAAGTTGAAAATCCAACTGATGTAGGTATATTGGTTGGCGATTATAATAACTTTGGTACCCTTACCGTTTACGGCGGCAAAGTAACATCGAGTGCTCCTAAAGGCAAAGCCATACTGGGTAAGTTCGCTGCTGGCGAAGGATGTTCCATTGGCTTCTTCGCCACCGATGACGAAAATGATTGGGGCGAGGCACTCCTGCCGGACGTAAACACCACTACTGCCCATTACTTCAAAGCCGAAGTCGATGAATCCCCCGCAGAAGTCTCCGGCACCGAATGATCCTGTCAGGGGACAGGTACCTGTCAGCCATTAGCGCAAAATTGTATCTGACAGGTACCTGTCCCCTGTCATTTCCAACTTGCCATGCTCGCTCAGGTGCTTGGCGAAACCCTTCAGGCTGAGAGGCTCCTTCGAGTCGGCCTCTGCGTAGTACTTGCCGTAAGCGGCGTTGTACTTGTTCTGGTTCCTGCGCAGATTCACAGGAAATGCAATTACTTCACTTGCCATTTTCTTTTGTTCCTTTCTTTTTTAATTAAACATAAACTTTACTTTGCGCTCTCAAAACTCGTTCTGTCTCGCTGGGCCCTTGCTTAACTTCCCTTGTTTCCCAATTGCTCGACAAAGGTAGACATTTTTTTTGAATTGTGCAAGTAATTATTTCGTCCAATCGAAGTTATTCGACTATATTCGACGTTCTTCGACTTTATACCAAATTTATTGCGTTTTTTTCTTGCATATCTCGCAGATTTTTTTGTATCTTTGCACTCGATTTCAAGTTTAACTAATTAGCACCATTAAATGAGCATTAAAACAAATTCTATCGGAAAAGGCGAACTCGCCTCAATGTAATTTCCACATCTTCAACCACACACTGCCTGGCAGAAACTAAGAGGTCTGCTCGATGACGATCCAGCTTTGAGTCATCTTACGGCTATTAAACGCAGATCATTCCTCCCTGTAGAGGTCTCACTCATCTACCAAAATCTGGGGCAACCGTAACCAGATTCTTAAATAATTTTTATCAATTCACTGGGTGGTCTCATATCCACCCTTTTTCGTGCCTTTTCGGCCCCCTGGACTTTCCTCCGAGCAAAGTCGGACTTTCCTCCGAGGAAACCTCCACTTTCCTCCGAGCAAACTCAGGGTTTCCTCCGAGCCTCGCGCGAGCGCATAACAAGAATTGTAGCAAATGTATGAAAAATTCCAAGAGTATGTGTCGCCTATACTTCTCTGCATCAGTCCCCAAGTCCCAAAATCCCAAAATTGCAAAATGGTTTTTCATAAAGACACAAATAACGACATAAATATACTTATTATTATATATATATTATAATATATATATAATAATATATTAATTCATTAGATTTTTCTTTGTTTTTTCGTTTTTGCAATTTTGCAATTTGGGGACTTAGGGCAATTGTAAGATTGTGAGATTGTGAGAAAATGCGTGAAAAGAGTCAAATTCCCTTTAATACGACATGAACGGTCGCCAGCTCAATGCCAAGCCCGACAATGGCATCTATATCCAGAACGGCCAGAAATACATCGCCAAATGACCGGGTGCGCTAGGCGTCGTGCTCGGATACGAGGTAGACGGGGCGGTGCTTGCTCTCATGGAAGATGCGGCCCAAATACTCGCCGATAATGCCAAGAGAGAGCAGCTGGGCGCCTCCAAGGAAGAGGATGACTACCATCAGCGTGGGGTAGCCGGCCACGGGATCGCCATAGATGATGGTATTGGTGAGGATATAAATCATATAGACGAAGGCAAAGAAAGAGCACAGGATGCCCAGCAAGGTTGAAATGCGCAGGGGCAGGGTGGTATAAGACGTGACGCCTTCGATGGCGAGCTTGAGCAGCGTGTAGAAGTTGAACGACGACACGCCCTCCTGACGGTCGCCTTGCTCGAAGAGTATTTCTTTCTTCTTGAATCCTATCCAACAGTACATACCCTTGGTGTAACGGGTGGTCTCGCGCAGCTGGCGCAAGGCCTCGATACATTTGTGGTCGAGCAGACGGAAGTCGCCCACGTTCTGCAGAATGTCGATGTTGGTCATCTTCTGCAGCATCCAGTAATACAGCAGGGAGAACTGGCGGCGCAGCCAGGGTTCCTTGCCGCGGTCGGTGCGACGGGCATACACATCCTCGAAACCCGCCTCCCATTCTTTCAGCATCAGGGGAATGGCCATGGGCGGGTGTTGCAGGTCGGCATCCATAATCACCACACAGTCGCCTGTGGCATAGTCGAAGCCAGCCAGCATGGCAGCCTCCTTGCCGAAGTTGCGCGACAGGCTGATGTAGCCGAAACGGGCATCGCGCTGACGGATATCCTTCAGCACCTGGAGCGTATGGTCGCGACTGCCGTCGTTGATGAATAGCACCTTCCACTCATAAAGAGCGTTCTGGGCCATCATGCCTATGAGGGCATCGTAGAGTTTGGGGAGCGATTTCTCCTCGTTATAGCACGGAATGAGTAGTGTTACCGTCTTCATAATTCTTGGTTAGTGATTCGTAAGTTAGTTTAAACCAGATGAGCGCCACAGGCAGGGCCTTCAGCGCATAAGGCTTGATGAAGCCTACATATAGGGGTTTATAGAATAAATCTGAGGGTGAGAACGAGGTGAGGATGAGGGCGAACACCATGAGGGCGATATCGGTCTTGGAGCGCTGCCAAGGGGCACAGACATACCAGATGGCGACACCGGTCATGGCGATGATATAGCCGTAAGACTCGGAGCCCGTGCTGAACAGCACCACAAACATGAGCACCGAGGCCAGCATGGTGTGGCGGAAGGCGAGGAAGCGATACTGCGCGAAACGCAGGAAGGGCGCTGCGAAGGCCAGCAGACCAGGGACGATGAGCCACAGGTCGCTATACGTGGCACAGCCCGACACCTTGCGCACAATGCCCAGCAGCGAGATATTCTGACCTGGTGCAAACTGGTTGAGGTCGTTCTTGTAAACCAGTACGTTATACCACTCCACATACTGCCCCAGGATATACTCGGGCCCGAACACCAGCAGCGGCAGGGCGAGCATCACCACTGAGCACAGCACCACGCTACCTATGAACTTGAGTTTATGGCGCGAGAAGAGCACGAAGACAAGGCCCACGATGCCGTAGATCTTAGTCACCGTACCCAAGGCGATGAGGAATCCCGCCCAGAAGTCCTTCTCCTTCTCAGTGAAATAGAAGGTGGAGAGGATACAGGCCAGAATCATGCTGTTGGTCTCGGAATCATTGATGCAGGTATAGGCCTCGAGGGTAATGAACCACAGGATGAAGAGCTGCTCATAGCGGGTGAACAGCGACTTGCGGAGGCTCCAGAAGGGCACATACGTAACGAGGAGCATCCAGATGAGTCGTCCCAGATGGAAAGGCAGCACAGCGATGGGCGCCATGAGCACGGGGAACAGCGGACCGTAAAGGAACAGGTTCTCATCCTCAGGATAGAGGGTGTAGAGCGGCATCTGCTGCCAGGCATGCCAGAAGGAGTGGTTGAAGATGGTATAGTCGAGATCCATCGTCCCCAGTACGTATCTTCTGATCCAAGGCACTAGACACATCACCAGCCAAATAAAGGCAATCGTTCTGTAGTCAGCCAGAACCCGTTTGATCTTATCGCATTTCATGAACCAAATACATGTTATGTTTTGTCAACCAAATGCAAAGGTACGGAAAACTTTTATTGCCACCAAATGTTTTATTAAGTTTTTTTTGCGCATGAAATAACAATTAAGCCCCGCTCGGTTTGAGCGGGACTTACTGTATGGGGGGATGATATGAATTAGAACTTCACTCTGAGACCGCCAAGGGCAACGATACCCTGCTCGCCGAAACCACCCTCAACGAAGGCACGGAGATTCTTGATACCACCTTCAACACCGATGAACGATGCCTGGAAAGCAAAGTAGGTCTTGTTCTCGGTAGCTAACTCATTCTTGCCATCCTTTTCAGAGTTTGCCTTAGCATGTACGAAAGTGGCACCGATGGCAGCCTTAGAATAGAGACCGAAGTATTCCTTGTTTACCCAGTAATACTTGAACGAAGGCATCACTGTGTAGTAACTACGTGTGCGGTCGCCCTCATAAACCTTGCTATTTTGGTCGCGATATTTCTGTGAGGTAGTAGCGTAACCCAGGATACCACCGATAGCTACTCGGGGATTATTCAGATGATAGAAATATTCGAGAGAGAGGGTTCCGAAGTCCTTCTCGTCATAAGTCTCAGTACCAAATTTGCCACCGCCAAACATGCCATTGGCGACAGCAAGTCCAAGACCCTCACCGATACCGTCGCCGACAACAGAAAGACCAGCACCATAGGTTACACCTATTTCATGACGAAGATCCTCTACCTGTGCATTTGCATTTACTGTAACCATCATGGCGGCTACAACCATCATCATAATCTTTTTCATTTTCCTAATTGCTTTAAAATCAATTCATTTCGTTAAAAACTGGCTGCAAAGGTACGATGATTTTTGAGACGAACAAACTTTTTGGGTGTTTTTTGTACATAATAGTTATATTTTTGTCGGTTTTTGCTTTAAATCAATAGGCCAATGTTAGAAATTCATCAAAAAAAATAACATTTTTTAATTGTTTTCTTGTTTATTTGTTTGATTCTTCGTATATTTGCTGCCGAAATTTTAACGAAATACTGATATGAAGAAAATTTTTGTGATGTTAGTATCGGCTGCCTTCCTGTTTGGTGGAGTGGTGACACAGGCTCAGGTTATGAAGAGTGCCGATCTGGAGAAGTATGCCAAGAATAAGTATGGCGACAAGTGGCTCGACGCAGCCATGAACATCAGGCAGGGACTGACGCTCGACAAGAACGAGAGTCTGACCTATCAGCAGGTGATAGAGGCGCCCGGCAAGACCAAGGAGCAGCTGTACATAGCCCTGAACTACTGGACTACGGCTACTTTTAAGGACAAGCAGGCCATTACCCTGAACGACAAGGATGCCGGCTGTATCATCATCTCGTCGACGCTGGAGAACATTGCCGAGCACACGGGTACACTGAACAAATATTCGGTGGGCATCACCCCCGTGATACGTATCGACATCAAGGAGGGCAAGATTCGTGTGACTTATACCGTTCAGACCTACGACGTGCTGGCTGACATCAGCGGCGGCTGGCTGAGCCCCAGCGACGAGAACAACAAGACCTACGGCGACTCGAAACGTAAGAAGGACGACAAGACGAATGCCAAGCTGTTCGATGAGCAGTGGGAGATAGCCAAGCACTATCCGTTTGTGGAGAAGGACAGTCAGAAGCGCACCTGTGCCAAGGCTCTCGTGATGACACATGCCTATTCGAACGCTGTGCTCGACAAGATTGAAGAGGCGGTGAAGAACGGCATCGTGGGTAACGAGGACGAAGACTGGTAATAGATAATCATACAAATCTTAGGAATGATGAGGAAACTGATAGTCATCATAGCATTGATGCTACCGGTAGGTACGGCACTGGCACAGATCGGTTTTACGGGTGTGCACAAGTACGACGGCGAGCATAAGAACGAAATAGGAGGTTACGCAATGGCTGGCCACAACGTGGTGGCGGGCACCTTTGGTGGACTGGAACTGTCGTATAAGCACCACTTCGACAAGCACTGGCATGTGGGCGCTGATGCACAGGCACAGTTTGGCAAGCAGCTCTACTCGGCCGATGTACAGGGCGGCTACATGTTCTCGTATGGCTGGAGCGACTTCTATATCGATGGTAAGGCCATGTATAACAGCTATAGCCGCTGGAACGCCAAAGAGACGATAGGCAACCTCTCGCTGACGTGGGAGATGCCTTATTTCTGGTTGCGCGTGGGCGAATCGTATATTCACTATAGTGTGGGCGATTTCGGTTATACTGAGCCGTTGACATTCACCTTCGGCTTTGGTGCCAATCTGCGCCCGAGATGGAATGCGTGGAACGTGGGTTTGTTCTTCCGCAACTTCGACGACTTCTACTACGAGAACTGGAACATCAACTGGGGCCTGAACTTCTATGCGCCTATCGTCAAGGACGTGAAGCTGTTCGGCGAGTTCAATATCCGTCCGGCAGGAAGTATGAGCCAGTTGGCTACGAGATACGAGACCTCAGGCAAGTTAGGAATTAAATACGTTTGGTAATGATGAAAAAGATTATACTATTCACTGTTCACTGTTCACTATTCACTTTAATCACTCTGCTGATGTCGTGCGAGAAGGTGAGCCCCATCGGCGTGCTGGTGAGCAATACGGCTGTAGAAGATCGTGTGAAGATGTCGTACATGTACTACAAGGACCATAAGCTTGATGTCAAATGGCATACAGCCACTGATAAGGAAGAATACACCTTCCTGGTGGGTGCCGACAGTCACCTGACGACCGACGGCGGACGCATGCGTGAGATGCTGCAGAACGCCTTCGACCATGACGACTTGATGATTACCCATCTGGGCGACATCGCCGATACGAAGCCGGAGTACTACATTCTGCTGGACGATATTATTGACGAATACCGCTGGAAGTACGCCAAGAAGTATTATCAGGAGATGTATCTCGGTGATCCCGATGATGAATTTGAGAAGGAGAATCCTGACAACTATATCTATCTGGATACCCTGGATCAGATAAACTATACCGTCGACAGGGTGCCTTATCCCTTCTATCCCGTAGTAGGTAATCACGACATCACCCATAACGGCTGGGCCCTGTGGTCTAACATCTTCCACTCGTCGTTCTACGATGTCTATGTGCTGGTAGAGGATGAACCCATCACGTTAGACCATTTCATCTTCCTCGATTCGGCCAGCGGTACGTTGGGACAGAAGCAGGTGGAACTGATTGAGGAGGGTGTGCTCGACGGGCATGACTACGAGAAGAACGGCTACCTGGTACGTCATACCTTCGTGTTCGGACATACCAACATCTTCCGTCCGAGCTCGTTGGAGTTTGCCTCTACTTTCCCACGCGAGGAAAGTTTCTTTCTGCTGAACAAGTTTCATGAGTGGGATGCCAGGATGGTGTTCTTCGGACATGTGCACAAGTGGGACTATCAGCAAGATGGCGTGACCGAATATATCACGCTCGACTCTATGTGTGAAGCAAACAACCCGGAGCCTGGTGATTATTTGCTGCGTGTACACGTGAAGAAAGACGGTACGGTAACGTGGGAAAAGGTTCACATGAACTATAAGAAACCCTAGATAGAAGCGTAAGGAATAAGAATATTTACCCGTCAATAGTTAAAAAGTTTAAAATATTGACGGGTAAATGCTTTTAATGAAATAAGAAAAAGAATTTTTTTGTACTTTTGTAACCTACAAACTTATAGCTAAAAATGTTATGAATGAGAATCTAAAAGCAATTGCCAATTCCTTTGCTGAGGAATATTGCAGTGACGCCATCTATCCGGCGCACTTGTTTAAAGCCATCCTTCATAAGGAAATTGGTTTGGTTCACTTTATTGAGAGTGAGCTTGACAAAGACTATTTCTACTTACAGGATTGGGCCGATGTGCAGATGCAGCTGTCGCCAAGAGCCGTTCGCCCCATGCGCGACCTGGAATACAGCGAAGAGAGTGTGGCTGTGCTTGACGAGGCAGAGAACTACAAGGTAAAGTTTGATTTAGAGGAGACAACCGACGTTTGCGTGCTGGCCGCTTTGGTAACACCAGGTGTGGGCTTCTCGTTCGATCAGCTGAAGACATTGCCTCTCACACCATCGGACATCAGTGCCAAGATGGGTGGTGGCGTAAACGTAGAGGCTCCTTACATGGAGGGTGCCGAGTTGACGAAGAAAACGGGTGCCGCTGGTGGTGGTAAGGGCAGTCTGGCTAAGTACTGCGTAGACAAGACCGCTGTGGCACGTGCCGGAAATCTGGACAACGTGATTGGATTCGAGAAAGAAATTGCAATTATTTATGAGATATTAGGTCGTAAGACAAAGGCTAACCTGCTGATTACCGGTGAGGCTGGTGTAGGTAAGACATCGCTCGTAAACGGATTCGTTCGTGAGCTGGCAGCCGACCATGTGCCGGGATTCCTGAGTGGCGCTGTGGCTTACGAACTGGATACTGCCGCCCTGGGTGGTGACGCTCAGTACAAGGGTGAGGTAGAGGATCGCTTTAAGAACGTAATTACCGAAATTGCGAATCTTCCGAATGCCGTACTGATTATCGAGAGCATCGATAAACTGTTTGATAAGCAGGGCTCACTGTTCGGCGCTTCTTCAATCTTGAAGAACGAGCTGAGCAAGGGTCGTCTACAACTGTTGGCTACATCGAGCATCGACGGATACACGAAGAACATCGAGACCGACAAGGAGATGACCTCGAAGCTGGAGAAAATAACTGTAGAGGAGCCGACTGCCGACCTGACACTGCGCATCCTGAAGGGTGCTCTGCCTGCTTACGAGGAGTATCATGGTCTGAAGGTGGATGAGACAGTAATGGGCGACGCTATCCGTCTGGCTAAGCGCTATCTGACGGAGAAGTCGCTGCCCGACTCAGCATTCGACCTGATTGACCGTACGATGGCCCAGGTAAAGACGATGAACGACCTGACTGGTAACATCATCGACGAGCTGAAAGGCAAGC
>Ga0310697_10005023_pt1 | contig 12873 bp, 17 predicted proteins | sample 172DNAGHGlowgp2_FD_203883 | JGI IMG/M metagenome (GOLD analysis project Ga0310697, IMG submission 203883) | Sheep rumen microbial communities from Palmerston North, Manawatu-Wanganui, New Zealand - 1728 DNA GHGlow gp2 (v2) (version 2) | ecosystem: Host-associated > Mammals > Digestive system >...
CCCCTCACACTTTGAAATAGTCCAGCCTGCGCTCGGTCCGGTTGAACAGAATGGTCAGCAGACCGCTGAACAGCAGGTAGTAGACGCCGGTGAAGAACAGCGGCCAGAGCAAGCCCGAATAGCCGTGGGAGCCTTTCAGGAAGTCGTAGCCCGCCTTGATGAGTTCTTCATAGGCGATGATGCGAGCCAGGGAGGTGTCCTTGACCAGGGTGATGATCTCGTTGGAGATGGGCGGCATGATGCGCTTGACCATCTGCATCAGCTCCACCCGGAAGAAGATCTGGCTGCGGGTCATGCCCAGCACCTGCCCGGCCTCCCGCTGGCCTCTGGGGACGCCCTCGATGCCGCCCCGGAAGATCTCGGAGAAATAGCAGGCGTAGTTGAAGATGAAGGCGATGGCCGAGGCCAGGAAACGCCCATTCTCCCCCATGGGCCAGGGGCTGGAGTCCATGATCTGGCCGGGGACGTAGTAGATGATGATGAGCTGGAGCATCAGCGGCGTCCCGCGCACGATCCACACCACCGTCCGCGTCAGCCAGCGGAGGGGGCGGAATCGGGTCATGGAGCCGAAGGAGATGATCAGCCCCAGGGGGATGGCGCCCAAGAGCGTCACCCCGAAGAGCTGCAGGGTTTTCAGAAAGCCCTGGTTCAGCGCGCCGAGAACGGTAGCAAACACGGCGCGTTACTGGGCGATCAGCGCGGCCTCAATGCCGTAGAGTTCGGCGCAGGCCTGGAGGCTGCCGTCGGCATAGGCACTCTGGAAGAAGCTGTTCAGCGCGGCGGCCAGGTCGCTGCCCTTGCGGAAGCCGACGCCGTATTCCTCAGAGTTCAGACCCACGGTATAGGTCAGGTCGGCATAGTCCGTGCCCTCGCCCACCATGGCGCCGGCCATGAGCGCGTCGATGATGGCGGCGTCCGCCGTGCCGGAGTGGACCTCCAGCAGCGCGGTGGCCTGGTCGATGACCTCCGTATAGACGTAGCCGTTCTCCTCCGCCACGCTCTTTCCGGCGGAACCGGCCTCCACTGCGAAGTGCAGTCCGGCCACGCTGTCGGCGGTCTGGTAGTCCGCGGCCTGCTCCGCCGGGACGATGACCACCTGGGCGTTGTTGCAGTAGGCCTTGGAGCACTCCATGCCCGCCTGCACCTCATCGGTGAGGGTCATGCCGTTCCAGACGCAGTCGATGGTCTTGCCGTTCAGCTCCATGATCTTGTTGTCCCAGTCGATGACCTGGAACACCGGCTCGACGCCCAGGCTCTCCGCGAAGGCCGCGGCCATGTCGGCGTCAAAGCCTACCCATGCGCCGGTTTCGTCCTGATAGTCCATGGGGGCGAAGTCGGTGATGCCGATGATGAGCTTGCCGTTGGCCTTAACGTAGTCCAGGTCAGAGGCGGCGGGCGCTTCCGTGTTTTCGGGCTGCGCGGCAGTGCCGCAGGCGGCGAGACCGAGGCAGAGGATCAGCGCCAGGGCCAGAGCCAGAATGCTTGTGAGCTTTTTCATGTTGGTTCCCTCTTTCTTATGTAATAAGATTTTACTTTCACATATTACCACATTAGCGAAAGAAAGCAAGCGGTTTTTTCGCTTCCGCGCAAACAAAGAGAGCTGGTGGCAGACAAAAGCGGGGTTTTCCCCGGATTTTGTCGGCGATCAGCTCTCTTTTCCCTGTTTTTTGCCGGGCGATCAGCTCTTCCCGAAGACCTGATCGCGTACCTGCTCCAGCTTTGCGGCGGAGTCCCGCAGGGCCAGGGCCTCCCGCCCGTCCAGCCGGATGGGCACTGCCGCCTCGATGCCGCTTTTGCCGATGACTGCAGGCATACTGAGGGCCACGCCCTCCAGGCCGTAGGCCCCGTGCTGCATCCAGGACACGGGCAGCACGGATTTTTCGTCCCGGATGATGGCCGCGCAGATGCGGCGCACCGACATGGCAATGCCGAAATAGGTGGCCTGTTTGCGCTCGATGATCCGGTCCGCGCTTTGCCGCACCTCCTCCGCCAGGCGCTGCATGGCCTCCACGTGGCGGTAGAAGCCCCGCATCTCGCAGAAGTCGTTCAGCGGCACGCCCTCGATGTTGGCGCTGCTCCAGGCGGCGATCTCGCTGTCGCCGTGCTCCCCGATGATGAAAGCGTGGACGTTGCGGGGGTCCACCCCCAGATGCTCCCCCAGCAGATACTGCATCCGCGCCGTGTCCAGCACCGTGCCGGATCCGAACACCCGGTTCTCCGGCAGCCCGGACAGGCGCAGGGCCGCACAGGTGAGGATGTCCACCGGGTTGGTGACGATCAGCAGGATGCCGCCGAAGTCCCGCCGCAGCAGCTCCGGGAGGATGCTCTGAAACACGGCGGCGTTTTTCCGCACCAGGTCCAGCCGGGTCTCTCCGGGCTTCTGGTTCACCCCGGCGGACAGGACCACGATGGCGGCGTCGCCGATGTCGTCATAGTCTCCGGCGTAGATGCGCATGGGCTGGGCGAAGGGCAGACCGTGGCTGATGTCCAGGGCCTCCCCCTCCGCTTTCTCCCGCCTGGCGTCGATGAGCACCATCTCCGAGAACAGGCCGCTCTGCATCAGGGCAAAGGCGGAGGCCGAGCCCACGAAGCCGCAGCCGATGACCGCGGCTTTCCGGCTGTTGACCCGCCCTTCCCCCTGCCCGGTCATCGGCGCTTCCGCTCAGAGGCGGGGATGTCCTGCTCCGGCCTGTCCCCCGCCAGGTCCGCGTTCATGGCCGGCGGCATGGCCCCCGCCGCGCTGCCCTGGGCCAGATACAGGGCAGCAGTCTCGCTGCCGCTCTTCCGCTTGTCGTGGGGAATCTGTTTGTTTTTACGCTTTGCCATTTTTATCACCTCGCTGCCAGTTTTCCCAAAAGGAGGCGGGACAATACGGCGGGGCGAAAAAAAACGGGCCGCCCCGGTCATTCTGGCTGGAGCGGTCCTGCTGCTATGTTTGGAACGATCAGGCCCTGGGATGGGCCTTGTTGTACACGTCCTTCAGCTGCTTTTTGACCAGCTGGGAGTAGATCTGCGTGGAGGAGATGTCCGCGTGGCCCAGCATCTCCTGGATGCTGCGCAGGTCCGCGCCGTTTTCCAGCAGATGGGCGGCGAAGGAGTGGCGCAGGGTGTGGGGGGTGATGTCCTTCTCAATGCCCGCCTTGGCCTGGTAACACTTGATGAGCTTCCAGAAGCCCTGGCGGCTCATGCGCTCGCCGCTGACGTTGACGAACAGCGCCCGTTCCTCCGGGGACGCGATCATCCGGGGGCGGACGAACTCGGTGTATTCGCTCAGGGCGCGGATGGCGGCGGGATAGAGGGGAATGGCCCGGTCATGCTCCCGCCCGTGGCAGGTGATGAGCCCGGCGGGCAGGTTCACGTCCCCCAGGTCCAGGCTGATCAGTTCGCTGACCCGGATGCCCGTGGCGTACAGCAGCTCCAGCATGGCCCGGTCCCGATAGCCCTTGGGGTCCACGCAGACCGGCTGCTCCAGCAGCAGCTCCACCTCCCGGCTGCTGAGGATCTGCGGCAGCTTCTGGGTGGACTTGTCCGGCACCAGAACCCCGCTGGGGTTCCCGGCCCGCAGGCCCTGTTCCTCCAGAAAGGCATAGAAGCTCTTGATGGAGGCGATAGCGCGGGACACGGTGGAGACGGACTTGCCGCAGGCGCGCAGATGGGCGATATAGTCCCGCAGGGCCTGCTCGTCCGCGTCGGCGTAGCCACAGTCGGTATGGGCCGCCAGATAGTCCCCCAGCTGGCGGATATCCCGCAGGTAGGAACTGAGGGTGTTGGCCGATGCGTGCTTCACGTCCCGCAGATAGGTCTCGTATTTGGAATAGGAAAGGGGATCTTTCATGCGGGGACGCCTCCTTTGTACACAGGATCAGGGCAGCAGCAGGGGCAGGAGATAGGCGCAGTAGGCCGCCGCCAGCAAAACCGCAGCGGCGGAACCCAGGCTCAGGGGCAAAACGCGCCCGGCCTTCGGCGCGGCGGCAGGATGGAAGCGGAGCTGATACAGGCGCTGGGCGGCGCGGAAACACCCTCCGGCGGCGGCCAGCAGGAAAGGGGCAGCCAGCAGCGCCGGAACTCCGTAGCGTAGCAGCGCTTCCCAGAGTCCGGGATAGGCCGCGGAGACAAAGCGGGCGGCCACGGAACAGCTCAGACGAAAGGCGCTGAAAAAAGAGACCAGCAGCGCCGCGAGGAAGCCCAGGTAGCTTGTGCCGCCCAGGGCCAGCAGCAGAAACCAGACGGCGACGGCCAGCACATAGCCGGGAAAGCCGCCGGGGACCGCCTGGAAGGCTCCCAGACGGAGCGCGCCCAGGGACAGCGCGCCGCCGGGGGAGTAAAGGCCCACCACGGCCCCGCCCAGCACGCCCAGGAGGCAGCAGGAAAACACAAGCCGGTCGCCCAGCGGCGCGGGATGCTGCTCCGCACGGCGGGGGCGGAGCTTTTGCGGAGATGGAGATGCGGAACGGTGCAGAAACATACGCAGGAACCCTTCGCGGCGCTGCCGCTTTACATAACCAAGTCGCATGGACAATATAATACAAGTCTCCCGCTCAATCAAGCGTTTTGCGGGCAGAAAAAAATTTTTGTGGATTATGCCAAAATATTATGTAAATTGTTTTATGTCTACCATCGAACCGAAAATGCAGCTTCGACACGCTTTGCGCCGGATATCTCCTAGATATAGCGCTATACATTACGTAAACAACAACATATTGGTTATCGCGCCGCTTTTATGTCAACTTTGCGAATTGATAACAAATAGTTATATCAGTTCCGTCTTCTCCGGCGCTTCCTGCGCCGGGCGCTGAGGGCGCAGCCCACGAGGCTCCCCGCGATTACGCAGAGGATACTCTTCAACGTGGCGAAGCTGAACAGCCGGGCCTCCGGGACCAGCAGACTCAGCAGCAGCACAAAGACCAGCGACACGCCCCCGGCCACGGCTGCTGCAACGACCCTCCCCTCCCCTGCCTTTCTGCAGGCCAGGAAAGCCCCCAGCGCCGTCCCCAGCAGCAGCGCGCCCCTGGCCGCCAGCGCCTCCCGGCCCGTGCCGATCAGCGCGTCCGCTCCCAGCAGCGCCAGGAGCAGGATCCCTCCCAGCGCGGTCAACAGCCCCACCGCCCCGGAAGCCAGCAGGCGCGGCCAGGGCAGCCCATCCTTTCGCAAGCCCTTCTCCGACATAAAAAAGAACCTCCCCGAATCAAGCTTTGTTCCAAGCTTATTCGGGGAGGTGCTGTTCCATGCGGGAGGCTCAGGCTTTTTCCTCCTGCTTCTGGATGCTGTTGGTCGAGATGGCCCATTTGGTGACCTGGATGCGGACCCGGTCCTCGCCGGTCTCAAAGGTGATCAGGTCGTTGCTGATGTCCACGATCTTGCCGACCATGCCGCCGATGGTGGTGATCTTGTCGCCGACGCCGAGATTGCTGCGCATCTCCTCGGCGGCCTTGCGCTTCTTCTGCTCCGGGCGGATCATGAAGAAGTAGAACACGGCGATCAGCACGACGATCATGATGAGGGGCATGGCGTTGCCAAACAGACCGGCGCTGGCGGCGGTGGCGTCTGACGCCGCAGCGGTGGTGGTGACCGCGCCCTCGGCAAAGGCGCCGGTGGCCAGGGCCAGGCTCATGGCCAGGGCAAAAGCCGAAGCCAGCAGCTTTTTCAGGCTTTTTTTCATGGAAAGACCTCCTGTGTGATTCGATTAAAAAGTAGTATATCGGGTTTCCGCCGCAATTGCAAGAAGTTTTCAAATTCGACGGGAAAGTTTTTCGCTGTACTCCCGGCGGAAGGCCGCAAAGCGCCCCTCGTCCAGGGCCTCCCGGATGCGGCGCAGCAATTCGTTGTAGAAATAGAGATTGTGCAGCACCAGCAGCCGCAGCGCCAGGGGTTCCTGAGCCCGGAGCAGGTGGCGGATGTAGGCTTTGGAATAGCGGCGGCAGGCGGGGCAGCCGCAGCCCGGCTCGATGGGGTCCGGGTCCCGGGCGTATTTCTGATTGTGGATGTTCAAGACGCCGTTCCAGGTGAAGAGATGCCCGTGCCGCCCGTTGCGGGAGGGCATGACGCAGTCGAAGAAGTCCACGCCCCGGGCCACGCCCTCGATGATGTTGGAGGGGGTGCCCACGCCCATCAGGTAGCGGGGCTTGTCCTTTGGCATGTATTCCTCCACCGCCTCGATGGTGTCATACATCTCCTGGTGGGTCTCCCCTACCGCCAGGCCGCCGATGGCGTAGCCGGGCAGGTCCAGCTCCGCGATCTGCTGCATGTGCTGGATGCGCAGATCGTGGAACACCGCCCCCTGGTTGATGCCGAAGAGCACCTGGCCGGGATTGACGGCGTCCGACTCGCTGTTGTAAGCCGCCAGCGCCGTCTTGCAGCGCGCCAGCCAACGGGCCGTGCGGCCGCAGGCGGCTTTCACATACTCGTAGGGCGAAGGGATCTTGACGCACTCGTCGAAGGCCATGGCGATGTCGCTGCCCAGATTGCTCTGGATGCGCATACTCTCCTCCGGCCCCATGAAGATCTTCGCCCCGTCCACGTGGGAGTGGAAGGACACGCCCTCCTCCCGGACTTTTCGGAGCTGGGCCAGGGAGAAGACCTGAAAGCCGCCGCTGTCCGTCAGCATGGGGCCGTTCCAGGTCATGAACTTGTGCAGCCCCCCCAGTTCCCGGATCAGTCCGTCCCCAGGGCGGACGTGGAGGTGGTAGGTGTTGCTCAGCTCCACCTGGCAGCCGATGCGCTCCAGGTCCCAGGCGCTCAGCCCGCCCTTGATGGCCGCCTGGGTGCCCACGTTCATGAAGACCGGCGTCTGGATCAGGCCGTGGGGCGTGGAAAAGCCGCCGCGCCGGGCGCGGCCCTCGGTTTTCAGCAGTTGAAACATGGGTTTCGTTCCTTCGCCGTCCGTCTCAGCTGCGGAAGGGGCGCACGCCCACCACCGCCTCCTTGGGCGTGATGCGCGCATCGTCGTGGTCGATGTCGATGAGGACATAGCGGTCGTTCCCCATGCCCAGCTCCTTCATATAGCTGAGCTGGCGATAGCCGTGGCGGGTGCGCATCCGCTCCTCCATGGCGTGCCGGTCCGGCTCGCGGAGGGAGAGGACCAGATCCACGCTGCACTGGTCCGCCGCCAGGATGTCGGTGCTGGCCACGATGCCGATGTTGGGCGTCACCACGGGCTGGGCGTTCACGCCCTCGCAGTCGCAGGAGACGGAGATGTTGCGCAGCACGTTGAGATAGACCACGCGCTTGCCGAAGTGGTCGATGGTGGCCTTGGTGGACTCGCTGATCTTTTCCATCAGTTCCTCCTTCACCACGCCCCAGTCGTTGCCGTCCTTGGCGTGGATCATGCCCTTGCCGATCCGTCCGTCGGCGCAGCCGATGCCGATGTTCTTGTTGCTGCCGCCGAAGCCGCCCATCATATGCCCCTTGAAGTGGGTCAGGGCCACCAGGGAGTCATAGTCCGGCAAGCTCTTCCCCACGCTCATCTCGGTAAACCACTTGCCGCCCCGGACAGGCAGCATTACCGTGCCGTGCTCGTCCGTGATGTCCACGGTGGTGAAGTCCGTCCAGCCGTTGACCTCCAGGGTTCGGCGGTGCTGCTCCGTGGTGTAGCGGTCCCCGTCGTAGAAGGTGTTGGTCTCGACGATGGTGGCCTCTGGCAGCTCCCGCTCCAGGAAGACCTTGACCCAGGCGGGCGGGATGATGTTGGGGCCGTGGGGTTCGCCGGTGTGCAGCTTGACGGCCACGCGGCCGGAGATGTTGCCTTTGACGCGCTGATAGGCCCGGATGATCCCCTCCGGGCTCAGGTCGCGGGTGAAATAGACGATGGACTCGTTGCCCTCGCGCTGGGCATAGGGTACATACGCCGCGCCGGAGGGCGCGGTCTGAACGGTAGCCATAAAAAAGCCTCCATTTCGTGTGTTGTCTGGTTATATTTTACCCGAACAGAGGCGAGATTGCAAGCTTTTGCGCCGATGGAAATTCAGATATGGGGCGCATCCCGCTGCGGCGGGGTCTTCCAGATGCTTTTCACTTCAGCAGCTTCTCCGCCCATTCCGCCTCTTTGAAGCCGGTCAGGACGAAATCTTCCCCGACCACCAGAGGCCGCTTGACCAGCATCCCGTCGCCGGCCAGGAGACGGAACTGTTCGTCTTCGGGCATGTCCGGCAGCTTTTTGGACAGACCCAGTTCCCGATAGGGGATGCCGCTGGTGTTGAAGAAGCGCTTGAGGGGCAGTCCGCTCATGGCGTGATAGCGGCGCAGGGTCTCCTCGTCCGGGTGCTCTGCTTTGATGTCGCGCAGCTCGTAGGCCACGCCCCGGGCGTCGAGCCAGGCCAGGGCTTTTTTGCAGGTGGTGCATCTGCTGTAACAGTAGACTTGTAACATGAATGATTCCTCCCGGTCTTTTTTCATCTTGTATCCCGCTGTATGGCAGGGCGCTTTTTCCTCGGCCTGGGTGCGGGCAGCTCCGCATCCATGGCTTCCACCAGATCCCGCAGAAACGCCCGGTCTTCCACGGCCTCCACCAGCAGCATCTCCTTCGCCCCTGGGTAGGGCGCTTCCAGGTTCGCGTTCGGCAGCATCGCCAGCGCCGATCTGGTCGGCTTGACCAGGAAACGGTCGTCATAGATCCCGCCGAAGACCTTGCCCCGGACATAGAGGATGTACTCCCCCATCATCCCGCGCCAGGACAGGTCATCCAGATCCGAAAGCTGCTCCAGGATAAATTCCAGATATCCTTTTGTGGACGGCATGGGTCGGGCCTCCTGTTCCAATCAGTTCCTTCTGATTATACGAAACAGCGTCAAAAAATGCAATGGGCCAGGAGCAAAAACCCACCGCACGACGCGCAACATCGGCTTGTCAAATCGCCTCAAGTATGCTACGCTTTCCCCATCGGAAACCGCACTCCCCTATCCCCGTTTCTTCCGCATGGGCGGGGCGGTCTCTCCATAACTGTGGTCGAGCCAGTGGCAGATATCCTGGACCGGCACGGTCCCGTCCAGCAGGATGGAGATCCAGCCGTTCCCGCCCATGTGGTAGCTCTTGCGGTAACCCGGCTGGCCGAGCAGCAGTTCCGTCAGCAACGGGTCCCCCAGCTTGACGTTCAGGATATCCACCCGGCCAAGGCCCGGTAGGCCCAGCTTCTCCCGCGACACGTCCATGACGATGCCGTACCATTTCCGGTTGTCCCCGCGCCGGAGCACCGCGCAGTCGGGAAAGCGGGGCCAGAGATATTCCGGCTGCGTGCCGTAGGTCTCTTCGGCGTAAGCGAAGATCTGATTCCGGAGTTCATCTGTGCTGCTCATATCCGTTCCCCTCTTTTTTCTCAATTTTTATTCAGGAGGTGTCTCATGTCTGACTTGTTGAATCTGATGCAAAGCCGGAAAAGCGTGCGCAGCTTTGACAGCGCGCCGCTGCGTGCCGAGGACCGGGCGCGGCTGAAGTACATCGCCACGGTGGATGCAAAGGAGTGATAGCTCATGGCCTTTGACTTCAAGAAGGAATACAAGGAATTCTATCTGCCCAAAAACCAGCCCGGCCTTGTGACGGTGCCGCCCATGCAGTTCCTGGCCGTCCGGGGGGAGGGCGACCCGAACCGGGTCGGCGGCGCGTACCAGCGGGCCATCGTGCTGCTGTACGGCGTGGCGTTCACGATCAAGATGAGCAAGCTGGGAGACCACCGCATCGCGGGCTATTTCGATTTTGTGGTCCCGCCGCTGGAGGGCTTCTGGTGGCAGGATGGTGTGGACGGGATCGACTACGCCTACAAGGAGCGCTTTCAGTGGCTGTCCGTCATCCGTCTTCCGGGCTTCGTCACCCGGGCGGACTTCCAGTGGGCCGTGGCGGAGGCGGAGCGGAAAAAGAAAACGGATTTCTCCCCGGTGGAGTTCCTGCGCCTGGAGGAGGGCCTCTGCGTCCAGTGCCTCCACCTGGGGCCATTCGACGACGAGCCCGCCACGGTGGAACGGATGCATGAATATGCGCTCCAGCAGGGCTATGTCCCTGACTTTTCGGAGACGCGGCTGCACCACGAGATCTACCTGAGTGACGCCCGCCGGGTGGCGCCGGAGAAGTGGAAAACCGTGATCCGGCATCCGATCCGGAGGGGCTGAGCGGGATATTGTTGATTTGATTTGGATGGGACAGGCTTTTCCCGTTTTCGGGGGGCCTGTTCCTTTTTGCGCTTTCGTGGGCCTGAGCGATAGAAAAACACTAGAGCGCCAGCTGCAACGGCAAACCGATTGCGCTACTTCCGGCAAATGTGCAGACGGTTTCTTGTAGGGAAAGGGCTTGCCCTTTCCGCGCAGCAAAAGATGCGTCATGGAACGGCCCCCGGCGAATTCGCAGCCTGTTTGCGAATTCGCTCGAAGTTGTGGAAAACGTGGGTGTTGCTGCGCGGCGCGCCGGGTCGGCGCGCCCTACATGGAGCGGTTGCGGATTCGCCGGAGGTTTTATGGATAACTCGGGTGTTGCTGCCGGGGCGTCGGGGACGCCGCCCCCTACATGGGGCGAATTTGAATTCGTCGAAGGTCTTGGGAAAACGTGGGCATTGCTGCAAGCGCGCCGGGTTCCCCTGACAGCACAAAACCCACCGGGGGGGACGCCGTTGGGCGTTCCCGATGGGTTTTCTTGCTCCTTATTTCCGCTGCATGACTTTTTCCGCCGCGTCCACGATGAAGTGGTCGGCCATGCCGAAGTACTCCTGCAGGTCCGGCATAGGGCCGACGCCGCCGAAGCAGTCCTGGAAGCCGATGAACTCCAGGGGGGTGGGTCTGGTCCGGGCCAGGGCCTCCGCGACCGCGCTGCCCAGGCCGCCGATGACGCTGTGGTTTTCGCAGACCACGGCGCAGCCGGTCTTTTCCACGCTGCGCAGGACCGTCTCCACGTCCAGGGGCTTGCAGGTGTGGACGCCCAGGACTTCGGCGCGGATTCCCTTTTGTTCCAGCAGCGCAGCGGCTTTCATGGTCTGATCGATCTCCAGGCCCGCCGTGATGAGGGTCACGTCCGTGCCCTCCCGCAGCAGGTCGGCTCGCAGCAGATCGAACTCGTTCAGCGCGGGGTAGACCGGCGGGGTCATCTTCCGGGCCTGGCGGATGTAGACCGGGCCGGGGTAGTCCAGAATGGCGGGCAGGGCCTTTTCGTACTGCTCGTTGTCGCTGGGCTCATAGACCAGGAAGCCGGGGATGGCCCGCATGATGGCCGCGTCCTCCACGGGCATGTGGGTACCGCCGTTCATGGTCGCGCCCACGCCGGGGTCGGTGCCGACCACCACCACTTTCAGTCCGGCGTAGCTGATGGAGATGGCCAACTGATCGGCGATGCGGCGAGTGACGAAGGGGCCGAAGGAGAAGATGAAGGGCTTGTAGCCATAGGCCGCCAGGCCCGCGGCCACGCCGGCCATGTTGGCTTCGGCGATGCCCACGTTGAAGACCCGGTCGGGCCAGGACTTGCTCAGGCCCTGGGTACCGCAGGCCCCGCCCAGGTCGGCGTTCAGGACCACGATCTTGTCGTCCTCCGCCATGTTTGCGTTCAGCCAGTCGGCGACCACCTGACGCATGGGAATCTTTTTCTCAGCCATGCTGCAGCCCTCCTTCCAGTTCGCGCAGGGCGTCTGCGTGTTCTTCTTTGGTAAAGCTCATGCTGTGGCAGCTCAAGGGGCTGTTCTCGGCGCGGGCATAGCCCTTGCCCTTCACGGTGTCCAGGATAATCATGCTGGGGCTGCCTGTGTTTGCCTTGGCCTGCTCGATGGCCGCGTCAATGGCCGCGATGTCGTGGCCCGGACATTCGATCACGTTCCAGCCGAAGGCCCGCCACTTCTCCGGGATGGGGCCGACGCCGGTCATCTCCTCCACAAAGCCGTCGATCTGCTGCTTGTTGTAGTCCAGGAAGCAGATCAGGTGGTCCAGTTTTTCATGCTTGGCGAACATGGCCGCCTCCCAGATCTGGCCCTCCTGGATCTCGCCGTCGCCCACCATGCAATAGATGTGCGCACCGTCTCCGGCCAGGCGGCTGCCGAGGGCCATGCCCACGGCGGCACTGAGGCCCTGACCCAGGGAACCGGCGGTCATGTCCACGCCGGGGGTCTTGGTGCGGTCCACATGGCTGGGCAGACGGGTGCCGATCTTGTTCATAGTGTGCAGCCAGCTAAGGTCAAAATAGCCCTTGTCCGCCAGCACCGCGTAAAGCACCGGGCCGGCATGGCCCTTGCTCAGCACAAAGCGGTCCCGCCCCGGCAAGTCCGGCCTGGCGGGGTCAATGTGCATGTGATGATAGTACAGCGTCACTACCGCCTCCACCGCGCTCAGGCTGCCGCCCACATGACCGGAGCCCGTGGTGCCGATGGTGTCCACGATCAGATAGCGGATGCGCTTACACGTTTCTTCCAGTTCTTTTACCTTTGCAGGGTCCATTGCTGTCCTGACCTCCTTGCTCTCGGTCCGCGCCGGGCTTGTCCGCGCCGCAGACCGTCTATCTCTACTCTTGTATCATATCCGGGCGGTTCAGAATTGTCAATCGTGATAGTCCATCGTTTTTGACTGGGGTTTTGTGGGTTTTTTGACAAATCCTACGGAAAACGGGAATTGCGCGCAGAAGCGGACGGCGAAAGGGGCAAGCCTCTTTCCTACATTGTGCGGTGTTGTTCATCACTGGCCACCACATTTTGTAGAGAAGGCTTGCCCCTTCCTCTTTTTCCGCAGTCTTTCCACTGACAGAATCACATTGGATCAAATGTACCGCATGATCTCCCCCACCAGCGCCTCCCGACCCGTGCCTTTTTCTGCGGAGAAGGGCAACAGGGATACGGACTCCGGCAAACGCAGCGTCTCCCGGATCAGGCGGCAGTTTGGTTCGATCTCGCTTTTTTTCAGTTTGTCCAGCTTGTTGGCCACC
>Ga0310697_10005024_pt1 | contig 12871 bp, 8 predicted proteins | sample 172DNAGHGlowgp2_FD_203883 | JGI IMG/M metagenome (GOLD analysis project Ga0310697, IMG submission 203883) | Sheep rumen microbial communities from Palmerston North, Manawatu-Wanganui, New Zealand - 1728 DNA GHGlow gp2 (v2) (version 2) | ecosystem: Host-associated > Mammals > Digestive system >...
TGGGTTTTCTCGGGAGTCTGTTTCCTTTTCATGCTGACGCTTGTCCCGTCGCTTTTCATGACGGCGCGCAGGACCCGTGTCGAAGGGCGCGGTATCCGCGTCGTGAATGCGGTGGAGGGGAATGTCGTTCATGTTGAACTCCAGTTCCGCGCCCTGAGTTCTCTCGACTACGCGACACTTTCTTGCGGGCGGATAGATACTTCGCTTGTCTGCAAGGATTCTGAACCCGCGCTGTCGTGCCTGCCCGGGAGCGACCATATGCTTCGTTGCGATATAGCTACGTCGCGTCGCGGGGCCTTCGTGATTCCGCGTGTGTCGCTTGTCGTTCCCGAGATTAGGGGAATGCTTTGCTGGCCCTTTGTCTGCGGGGAGGCCGAACTTCTCGTGTACCCGCGAGAGATTGCTGTGCGTTCGTTTGCCTACCTTACGATGGGGAAGAACGGCCAGGCGTTTGCCCCGCTCCTCATGCCGGATTTTGGACGCGGCCTCGACTTTGTGGGCGTGCGCGAATACCGCGAGGGCGATTCCCTGCGCGACCTGCACCACAAGGCGTTTGCGCGCTACGGTCGCCCCTTCACCAAGGAATTCGAGGTGGAACGCGGAGCGGGTATCGTGCTTGTCGTTGATGTCACTGCCCGCTCGATACAGGAAAAGTACCGCGTTGAGCACTTGATCCGGCTCGCGGCCGGCGTTTGCCGCTGGCTGTGCGAACGCGGAATTCTCGGTCGGCTCTTCATAGGCGATAGCGAGATTGCGCTGAATGCGGATAGCCGCTTTGACGCCTGCCTGGAGGCCTTGGCGCGAATCCCGCGTGCGGAAGTTTTTGAAAGGTGGGTGCGCGGTTCTTCGGCAAAATTGCCTGCGGGTAAAGTATGGTCGCCCGCGGCGCGCCCGATGGGGCCCGTGCTCCGGCTGGGCCTTGACGTGGAATCGAACCCGCTTGTCCACAAGCAGGTTGTCGTCACTTCGTCTGCTGCGAAAGATTGTGTGGAAGATGCTCTGTTTGTCGACATGGATAGGCTAGGTGCGGAGGGGGTGTCGCTATGAAGAAGTTTGCCCCGCGCGAACGGGCTAAAATGCTTCTCCTCTGCATGACCAGCATCAACCTGGGCATGTCTTCGGGGTTGATATGGCTTGGCTTTGTTTTCTTTGCGGCTTTCATGGTGGTCTTTTTCCGCTACGACGCCGCGCGCGTCCCCGTGTACCGCAAGTCGATCGCCTACGGCCTGATCGTTCCCTTCGCCATCTGGTGGGTACTTAGCCCGGAGGCGGAATTCGGAATTTCGCCTTGGCTGGTGTATATTCCCGCGTACTATCTCTTGTCGCTTGCGCTGTTGCAGGTGCGCAGCCTTGGCAATGGCGGACACGATGCCTTTATCCTCTTTAACGGCGTGGCGGCGATGCTGCTGAGCTGCTATCAGGGGAACGCAAGCGGAATTGCGTATGTCCTTGTGGCGCTCCTGATTCTTGTCCATGCCTACGCGCGGCCTGGAGTCAAGTGGTGGAAACATGTTCTCTTCCTGCTGCTTTTGGCTGGCTTCTCGGCCATCTCGTATGCGGGTTTCCAGTACTGGCGCCACCACCGTAGCTACAGCGCCGAACGCATGGCGAACTACTACGAGAAACGCAACCTGATGGGGTTTGACCCTGTGGTAAAGCTCGGGTCGTTCGAATCCAATTTTGTGGGCCGCTACAACAGCGAAATCGTGTTGCGCGTCTGGGATTCGCTGCCGCCGTACCATATGCGTGCCGCCGTATATGAGAAATATGTCGGCGGATTCTGGAAGTTGCCCGAGGTGCCGGGGAAAAAGCTCTATCCCGCGCGCTACGAGGTGGACTATGCCGTGTTCGAGACTTCGGATTCTGTGTCCAGTCCGGAGCACTCGCGTATGGTCTGGGTGCAGTCCCCGCTCGACAATTTCGGGTTCCTGTTCGCGGCTCCCGGTGCGGTAGGTGTGGCGGCGAAGAATGCGGATTCCCTAGAATATGATGAATCGGGAATTTTCTCGAAGGCGAACGGGAAACGTAGTGACTGGTATTACTTTGTCCCTAACAGCGGGGAAAGTTCGGTGGTGGGCTTGCCGCATGGGGGCGATACGCTTGTCCCCGCCGCCTTGCGCGGCTTCCTGGATTCGGTCGCGGTCGAGGTTGGTCTGCACAATGACACTCTTGCGCTTCCGCCCGAATCTTGCCTTTTCGCGATAGAGAATTTCTTCGCGAATCATTTCGAGTATTCGCTCGTCGTTCCCGATGCGGGCAAGTCCGGAGAGGATCCGTTGCGGTCGTTCTGGAAGTCGCGCGCAGGCTATTGTGAGTACTTTGCTACGCTTTCTGCGCTATTGCTGCGAATGCAGGGGATCCCCGCGCGCTATGTGACAGGCTTCGTGCGGCCGGAATCTGTAGAGGGTAGACCCTATGCCGTGTTCCGCAGGTACAGTTCGCATGCCTGGGTCGAGGTATTCAACGGCAGGGAATGGAAGCCTTTCGACCCGACTCCTCCCGCGTTCGTTGTCCAGAGGGTGCAACCTTCATGGCTTTCGCAGAAACTAGAAGGCATTCGCGGTTGGTTCTCTCGCGTGCTCCATGTGCTCAAGGAAGGCTCCTGGCGCCGTACGGTGGATTCGTGGCAGGGCTTCGCTCAGGCTCTTCTCGGCTCTCCGTGGCTTTATGTAGCACTTGTGCTTGCTGTGGCGGCGGTTCTCTTGCTTCGCATGGTCAAGAAACGGCGTAGGGCGGACAGAGAGGGTTCTAGTGCATCCCGTATTCGCTGGGTCCATGCGCTTGTCCGTGCAGAACAAGCGCTCTTGCGACTTGGCTTTTCACGCCTTCCTGGTGAAACAGTCGGAAATTTCTTGCGCAGGCTTGAACACGAGGCGTCGGTGCCGCAAAAAGGGCGCGCCCAGTTTGAGCGTGCCCTAGAAGTTCTCTATGAGTATGAACGGATGCGTTGGAAACGCCTGCCATAAGGACAGGCTTGTTTCCGGCTATTCGCCTACGCGAACATAGTATTCAGCCGCGTTTTCCTTGGTAAGAGCGTCTGTCATGTCGTTGGCATGGAACAGAGTCGTATTCAGGTTCAGGCTGCGTTCGTTAATTGTCGGCATGACGGTGTAGGAACGGTTCGTTTCCAGGCAGTCCGTACGGCCGAGCTTGATATTCAGCACATTGCCGGTGATGGTCCAGGTGCCGTAGGTGGAGGTCCCGCCGCAACCATTGCCAGCCATTTCGGAAAGGAATCCGTCTGTGGTGAATACAAAGTGGAACTTGCCGTCGTCCGTGAATTCGAGCGTACTTGGGGCCGAAGAAAAGTCGGTGAAGATCTGGCTTCCGTCCTTGGCCTGAATGGCCTGCAGGTTCCATTGGCCGACGAGGCAGTCCTCGTTAAGGCCCTTGGCGCACATATCGGCGCGGGATGGCTTGGATTCCTCGCTGCCGCAGGCGGCAAGGAGGCAGATGCTTGCGGTGACGATTGCTGTCGTAATAACCTTTTTCATGGAATTCCTCTGTTGAATACATAGGGAATATAAATAAAAGTTCGTTTTTGCGTTACCTTGATTGATGGAATAGTGTGAAATTTGCATGCGATTTCCCCAAAAAAGGCGCTTTTCTCGCCGTGTTGCATGTAAATACAACGAAATATGGGTTTATGGTGCGTATGGACCTGTTTTTTTGGTTAGATTTTAATTAGAACGGATTAACAAATAATCCGGTCGTTGTTTATGGAGAGTGTAAAATGACAATCAGAAAATTGATCTTGGCGGCCTGTGCCGCCTCGGCCGTGTATGCGGCCCCGGATCCAAACTTCCACATTTATCTCGCTTTTGGCCAGTCCAACATGGAGGGCCAGGGCGATATTGGTTCGCAGGACAAGTCTGTCGACGAGCGCTTCCAGTTGCTCTGGTCTGCAGATGCTGGGTCTTGTAACCAGAACGCGTCCAAGGGAAAATGGATCAAGGCGGTTCCGCCGCTGGCCCATTGTCAGGGTGCGAAGCTTGGGCCTGCCGACTACTTCGGCCGCACGATGGTTGAAAAAACGGATCCCCAGATCAAGGTGGGTATCATCGTAGTCGCTGTCGCGGGCTGCAGTATCGACCTGTTTGACAAGGACGGCTATGCAAATTATGCGAGGTCGCAGCAGAGCTGGATGACCCAGCGAATCAATACGTATGGCGGCAACCCTTACGGTCGCATGATCGAGATGGCCAAGAAGGCGCAGGAAGAAGGTGTCATCAAGGGCATCATCTTCCACCAGGGCGAAACGGATGCCGGTAACGGCCAGTGGCCCTCCAAGGTCAAGAAGGTCTATGACAACATTATCAAGGACCTGGGTCTCGAAAGTGACATTCCGTTCCTCGCGGGCGAGGTGCTGCGTAGCGGCGTGAGCAGCGGTGCCAATAACAATATCGCGAAACTTCCGCAGCAGTCCAAGAACTTCTACGTGGTCTCTTCCGAAGGCTTCAACCAGGCCCTGGGCGATGGCCAGAATGTGCACTTTACCGCACAGGAATACCGCGACTTCGGTAAGCGCTACGCCGAAAAGATGATCGAGGTCCTGGGCGACAAGATTAAGCCGGCTGCAGCGTCTAGTTCCAGCGCCGAACCTGAAAGTTCTTCGAGTGCGGTAGCCTCGAGTTCTAGTGTCGTGGCTCCGAAATCGAGTTCCAGCGTTGTTGCTCCGCCTTCTAGCGCTGTTGAAGAATCCAGTTCCTCGACAATCGCTATCGGCGTTGCCCCGGTTGTTACTGCCCATATCGGCAAGGCAGTCGTGAATGCCAGCCGCGTGACCGTGCCTGTCAAGGTCGACGGCGCCTCCATAAGCGCGAAGGTGTTCAGCATGCAGGGCAAGGCCGTTCTCGACTTTAGCAACAGTTTTGCAGGCGGATCGCTCGGGTTCGATACCGCAAAGCTCCCCGCGGGCAGCTACATGCTCTCCGTACAGGTCGGTTCTGAACGCTCTGTTCAGAAGGTACAGATAAAGTAATTCGCGCCGACAGGCGCCCACGAAGAAACTTGTTTCAACGCATGCGTTCACGTATGCGCGAGGCAAGTTTTGCTTGCCGAAGTATTTGAGCCGTGTTAGGAGGGTCTTAGGGAGGGCAATGCCCTCCCTAGTTGCATAGGCCTCGGGGCTTTTTAGTTGTCGATTCCCGTTACGGTGAGCGTATCGCCCGCTACCTTGAACTTGAAGTTCTTGCCGGCGAAGGATAGCCCGTAAATCCTTTCGGGATCGTCCTGGTAGTGTGGGCGCGGGTCCTGCTGTAAAATCTCGACGAGGGCATCGAACTTGCCTTCTGGTACCAGGCGTGCAATCTCGGGAGCGATTTCCACCTGCAGGCAGTCGTAGCGGCGCACTTCCGCAAACCCACCCTTCGCATCGGGAATGCTATCGGCATAGGGCAGGTAGGGCTTGATATCGATGAGGGGTGTGCCGTCCATGAGGTCGGCTCCGCTCACGATAATTTCCGGCCCCTCGGGCCCATCTAGGCGTACGTCTTCAATCTTCACGCAGCTCATCGCGATGGGGTTCGGGCGGAAACTGCTCCTTGTGGCGAAAACCCCGAGCCTGGTGTTTCCTCCGAGGCGCGGGGGGCGCACGGTCGGGTGCCATGTGTCCCGCACGTTTTCCGAAAAAATCCAGATAAGCCACAGGTGGCTGAACCCTTCGAGCCCGCGTAATGCGTCGGAGTTGCGAAATTCCTGTTCGAAGCGAATCACGGAACGCAAAGAAGGAACAAGCCCGCTCTGGCGGGGTATCCCGAATTTTTCGGGGAAGTCGCTTTTTATGCGGGCTATGACCTTGAAGTTGTAGGATTCCATTCTTAGCGATTCAGGCTATGCATGCCCTGAACTAGCTAGACATTGTACCTTCGTCAAGGCCCTTGACCGGTACGTACTTGATGGTCCCGTCGGCCTTGATAATCACGGCGACACCGGCGAGGAAGTTCAGCCAGCTCTTGTCTTCGTGGTGCTTCATTTCCAGCGCCCTGTTTGTTGCGAAAATGGTGAGCGGGTAGAGCATCTGGTCATGCGAAACGACAATGCTGATTCGGCCCTGCGGAGCAATCTTTGCAAGGACGATATCGTTCATGAATTGAATCCCGCGTTCCATCAGGTCGTAGTAGCCGTCGTTGTAGTTCGTGGTGGGGTCGAGGTAGTCGTTGTACGCCCAGCGCGAAACGACGTCGTAGCTGGTGGGCTCGTTGGCGTAGTACTCCTCGATCTTGGCGTGGTCTTTTTCGAACCAGCCGCCGTTCAGGTCCTTGAGAGCGGTATGCGTGATTTCTGTTTGACCGCGGCCCTGTGCGATAGCCATGCAGGTCTGCAGTGTACGCGGAATTTCGGAGTGCCAGTACTTGATTTCTTCGGTTCCGGCGATGTGCTGGCCTACGCGGTCGGCCTGAACGTATCCCTTGCCGGTGAGGACGCCCGTCGAGTCGGTGGAGGCGGTACGGTGGGCGTGGCGCAGGAGGAACACGACCTTGTCGGTGGCTTCGAGGGACTCGTAGATTTTCTGGATGCCGACGAAGCTTGTGTAGGCGGCTGCGTTCGGGTCAAACGGGGTCGGGTCTTCGTCATCCTGGACGTTGCCGGCGAATTTCCCGTCGCAGGTAACCTTGACGCCCGAAGCGACAGTGAGGGGTTCGGTAGTGCATCCCATGTCGGGGACGGCGACGGCGTCAGTCGTGAATTCAACCGGAGTCGTGTCTACAGCGGAAGATACCGGCGGCACGCTGGCGGAGGAACCCGGTTCGACAGCGGAAGAGGGGGGCAGAGTTTCCGAGGAGGTCGGCTCGATTGTAGATGAAGCCGGAACCGATTCCGAGGAACCGGGAAGCGCTTCCGAAGAAAGGGCGGGTTGGCTGCCGCCTTCGGGGCCGACAGGGCTACTGGATTTGTCATCGCCGCAGGCTGTGATGGCGAGGGCGGCAAACAGGGAAATCGGAAGTAATGCAAATTTTTTCATAGGGCTCCTCGTGGTGCTACTATTCTTTCTTGAATATGTAATTATTTGACGCCCGATTTACAAGTAAATTTTCGCAAAGACTACAGGTTTGGGCCCGTTTTGGGGCCATTCTATGTTATTGAAGTCGTTTTTTGCGAATCCTGGGCGGAATATTCGTCGGTGGCGAGGGCGTTCCGGCGCTTGAGTTCCTTGTTTAGAGGCCAGTAGATGGCTGCGAAAAGGACGTATCCGCACAAAAGTACTATCCAGTGGTTCAGGTGGAGGAAAATCTCGAGGTAGCGCATCTCGGCGAACATGAATGGACCCGCGATCAGGAACAGGGGGAGCTGCCTGCACTGGTCCCCGAGCGAGAAGCGCGATTCGTAGCTTACGATGGAGTTCATCATCGGAAAACTCGTGCAGAACCCGCCCATGAGCCTCTTTATGACCATGAGGCCGGCGACTACGCCCGCTATGGCCGGTGCCTTGATATAGATGGGTAATGGGGTCTTGTATCGTACTCCGGACTTGTACTTCTGCTTTTGGAATAAAGTCACGCCCACGATAAAGTCGAAGACGCATACTCCGATGAAGTAGGCTTCGCCTTCGGGAATGCGGGGCATGAGGAAGGTTCCTAGGGCAACAAAGAATGCCAGCCCTGCAGCGATGGAGGGTATTATGGGAACTTTTACCTTGTAGTGCAGGATTCGTACGATATGCACGTAAAGGAAGCACATAAAGCCCGAAATGGCATTGGCGGTGCCCATCGGGAGCCCGACGGCGATGTAGGCGAATCCGCAGGGAATGGGGATGGTTGCCGCGACGGCCTTGAGCTGGGGGTCCTTGGTGTAGGCGCTGAACACGCCGAGTGCCGTGACCATGAAAACGAGCAGCCAGTCATAGAATTCAAAATGGAAATTAAGATTTTCCAACATGGAGTGTAAATTTAAAAAAATAAGTTCTTTTCTGGCTTTTTCGTTATAGATTTATTTTGACGGGTTCTACCCTCGTCGGTACATTTTAGGCAAGCGAGGTACAAATGCTTTCAATTCCGTGCTATTGGTACTTTGTCCCGGTTGCAGCGTTGTTTGCGCTGGGAATGGCGTTCTTCTTCTACCGTTTCATGAAGCGGCAGCCCGATGGCAACAAGAAAATGAAGGCGATTGCCCATTTTGTTCGCGTGGGGGCCTTTGCCTATCTCCGGCGGCAATACAAGACAGTCTCTATCGTATTCGCCGTGCTTTTCGTGATATTCGTGGTGCTTGCCGTTATGGGCATCCAGAATCCGTTCGTGCCGGTGGCTTTCCTGACCGGCGGCTTCTTCAGTGGGCTTTGCGGATTCCTGGGCATGAAGACGGCGACCTACGCGAGTTCCAGGACGGCGAATGGCGCCATCAGTAGCCTGAACCGCGGGCTTGTCATCGCGTTCCGTAGCGGTGCGGTAATGGGGCTCGTGGTTGTCGGTTTCGGACTTCTCGACATTTCGGCCTGGTTCTTCTTGCTCAACTACATCTATGACAATAATGTGTGGAACTTCGGTGCCGATGTGGCGAACAAGCTTTCGCTCGGGGCCTGGAGTGCCGATATGGTGAATAATGCCGAATGGGCACATGCGAAGATGGTGGAAATCACCACGACCATGCTTACCTTCGGTATGGGTGCTTCCCTGCAGGCGCTGTTCGCCCGCGTGGGTGGAGGTATCTACACGAAGGCGGCCGATGTCGGCGCCGACCTTGTGGGCAAGGTCGAGGCGGGCATCCCCGAGGATGACCCGCGCAACCCGGCGACCATTGCGGATAACGTCGGTGACAACGTGGGGGATGTCGCCGGGATGGGCGCCGACCTCTATGAATCCTACTGCGGGTCTATTCTCTCGACGGCGGCCCTCGGGGCGGCCCTCCCGATGGGCGGCATGAAACTCGTGATTGCCCCGATGGTGGTGGCGGCAATCGGCATATTGCTCTCGCTTGTGGGCATATTTGCGGTACGTACGAAGGAGACCGCCGATACGAAATCGCTGTTGCGTTCGCTCCTTACGGGTACGCTTGGGTCCTCCGTGCTTATTCTCGTGGCGCTCTTCGTGCTTGTACAGCTAGACTTCATTTCGATGGGAATCTTCGGTTCCGTGCTTTCGGGCCTTGCTGCAGGTATCCTTATCGGGCAGTTTACCGAACACTATACTTCTGATGCCTACAAGCCCACGCGTGGCATTGCGGGCCAGGCGAGGCTCGGGGCTGCGACGACGATTATCGACGGCATCTCCGTCGGTATGTTCTCCACGGGGCTCCCGGTGGTGACGATTGTGGTGGGTATCATCTTCTCGTTCGGCTGCTCCGGCGGTTTCGAGAACATGGCGATGGGCCTCTATGGCGTGGGTTTTGCCGCAGTGGGCATGCTGAGTACGCTCGGAATCACGCTTGCAACCGATGCCTTCGGGCCGATTGCCGACAATGCGGGCGGTAACGCCGAGATGGCGGGCCTCGACCCCGAAGTGCGCGCCCGTACCGATGAACTCGATATGCTGGGCAACACTACCGCCGCGACGGGCAAGGGATTCGCGATAGGCTCTGCTGCCCTTACCGCGATGGCACTCCTCGCATCTTATGTGGAAGAAGTGAAAATCTGGCTTGGGCACCTTGCGACCTCTGCGGAGGGCGTGTGGAAGGTGGGCTCCGTCGCGTTTGCGAACGGTGCGAACGATCTTGCCAATGCGCTTTCGGGCGTCGCGGGCGTCAAGTTCCTGGATGGCGGCACGCGTGCGATTGCCGAGAACGGCGACCTGCTCGGTATGGTCGCGAGCAAGGTGAACTATGCGGACTTCATGCAGATTTACAACCTGAACTTGATGAACCCCATGCTGCTCGGCGGCCTGTTCATCGGCGCGATGATGACGTTCGTGTTCTGCGCACTCACCATCAAGGCGGTGGGGCGTGCGGCCAGTGCGATGGTGGAGGAGGTGCGCCGCCAGTTCCGCGAGATTCCGGGAATCATGGAGGGTACCGCTGAGCCGAACTACGCGCGCTGCGTGGATATCTCGACGACGGGTGCCCAGCACGAGATGATCGTGCCGTCTATCCTTGCGGTGATCGTGCCCGTGCTGGTAGGCCTATTCATGGGTGTAGCGGGCGTGTTCGGGCTGTTGGCCGGCGGGCTTGCGAGCGGGTTTGCGCTTGCGACGATGCTCAACAACGCGGGCGGCGCCTGGGATAACGCGAAGAAGTTTGTCGAGAAGGGCAACTACGGCGGCAAGGGTTCCGATACGCACAAGGCTGCCGTGGTGGGCGATACCGTGGGCGACCCGTTCAAGGATACCGCGGGCCCCTCGCTCAACATCCTCATCAAGCTCATGACCATGGTGAGCGTCGTGTTCGCCGGCGTCATCGTCCGCTTCGGCGATATGTTCTTTTAAAAATTTGTAACTTATTTGCTGGAGGTTACGATGAAGAAGGAACTCCTGTCCAAAATATTGATGCCTTTTTTTGCGACAATTGCCCTTGTCGCTTTTTCTGCTTGTGGCGATGACAATAGCGGAACCTCAACGCAACCATCGGACGAAGAGTCGTCCTCTAGTGTATATGAGAACAACGATGATGAATCTTCTTCCAGCGTCACACCGAAGTCGAGCGATAGCGAGACAAAGGCGCCTAGCAGCAGTAGTCGTCATTCCGGGCTTGACCCGGAATCTAGTAGCAGTTCCGCAAAATCTTCAAGTTCTATAACTGCTTGCAAGAGTGAAAATGAAGATTCGTGCGAATACGGCGAGCTGGTAGATGATCGCGATGGCAAGACCTACAGGACGGTAAAAATCGGCAATCAGGTGTGGATGGCCGAAAATCTGAACTACGAACCGGCCGATAGTTACTGCTATTCTATATTAAATAGTGAATGCCCTAACGGGTTAGTCGAGAATTGTGCCAAGTATGGTCGCTTCTACAATTGGGAAAGGGCTATGGAAGCCTGTCCGAGCGGATGGCACTTGCCAAGCATTGATGAATGGAGGACTTTGTTCAAAACGGTCTTTGGAAATAATGGCAAGATGACAGCGAATTTGCTCAAGTCTACGACAGGATGGTCTGACGATGGCAACGGCACGGATGCATTCGGCTTCACGGTTCTTCCGAGTGGATTCGCAGAATGGAGTAGTTATTATGGGGAAGGTGCAATAGCGCATTTTTGGAGTTCCACAGAATACACTCGCTATGATGGTGCGTACATGGTGTCTTTATCTAACTATAATGATTTTGCATATGAGCAGGATACCTTCAAGGAAGACCTCTTCAATAGTGTCCGTTGTGTGATGGGTTCCTCGTCGAGTGGAGTGCCGAAATCAAGTAGTTCCATTGCGTCAGTTGAATATGGTGAACTGACGGATTCCCGCGACGGACAAACGTACAAGACCGTGAAAATTGGTGACCAGGTATGGATGGCTGAAAATCTTAATTTTGAAACGGCCTCTAGTCACTGCTACCTTGATTCAGCGAAATATTGCGAGAAAACCGGTCGCCTTTATTGGTGGGCGGATGCGGTAGGCAAGTCGGAAGAGGAATGTGGCCTTGGAAAATTGTGCTCCCTGCCGTCGGGGAATATCCAGGGCGTTTGCCCGGATGGATGGCACTTGCCGAGCTATGCGGAATGGGAAACGTTGTTGACTTTCGTTGGTGATAAGAACTATGCGGCACCGTCACTCAAATCTGCATCGGGTTGGGACTTGTGCAGTTGTACGAATGAAACAGGTTTCTCGGCTCTTCCCGCTGCGAAAATGTTTGGTGATAGAAATAATCCAAGCTATGATGCTCCCGAAGAGCCCTATGCGTCCTTTTGGAGTTCTTCAGAGGATAAACAAGAGGTTTTTTCTAAGGTTTCTGACGATGAGTGGACTCATTTGGTTTATGGCAATGTGCACGCGTTATGGTTAGATGAACACTATGATAGTGCGAGTCTGGCAGGCAGTGATATTAGTAAAGAGGATGGCCTCTCCGTCCGCTGCGTCAAGGACTAGGCTGATTTCAGAAAGCAACTAAATTGTCCTCCCTTTGGGAGGATATTTTGCTTGTAATAAATAGGGCTTACTATATTTACCGCAGATGATAGGAGGAAATATGAAGAACTTGTGGTGTCATCTTGTACTTGCGCTGTTCTTGGCATTTTTCTTTGTCGCCTGTGGTGACGACGGTAGCGATTTCGTGACACGTCCGGCGGGCGACTCTTCGTCTAGCGTCAAGTCCAGCAGTTCGGTGAAATCGTCGAGTTCGTATAGGGCAAAATCCTCTAGTTCGGTTACACAGGCTGTCTTTTGCAAGACCGAAGCGGAGGATGTCTGCGAATATGGAACCCTGACGGACGGGCGCGATGGCCAGACCTACAAGACGGTGAAGATTGGCGACCAGTGGTGGATGGCCGAGAACCTCAACTATGCGGCCTTGGAGCCGACGGCGTGGGAAGATTCTTCGAGTTTCTGTTACGACAATAAGCCGGCCCATTGCAAGATATATGGTAGGCTGTACACCTGGGCTGCTGCGGTGGGCAAGTCCGATGGTGAATGTGGCTATGGAAAGAAGTGCTCCCTGCCTGCGAAGAATGTCCAGGGTGTTTGCCCTGATGGTTGGCACCTTCCCAGTGAACAGGATATCATACGCTTGCTTTTGGCTACGGATGAGTATTCTCATGTCGGTACAAACTTGAAAGCCTTCAGTGGCTGGCTCTCGTATGGAAGTGGCGCTGGTAATGGTACCGATGACTACGGGTTCTCGGGACTGCCTTCCGGCATCAAGACCTTCGATGCGGATTACCGGTATGAGGGGATCTTCACGTATTTCTGGAGTTCGACGGAAATCGATGCTTACCACGCTCACACGATGTCCTTGCGATATGATCGCTATCTCATGCTTTTTGATTATACAAAGTTCCGTGCATATTCTGTCCGCTGTC
>Ga0310697_10005026_pt1 | contig 12869 bp, 8 predicted proteins | sample 172DNAGHGlowgp2_FD_203883 | JGI IMG/M metagenome (GOLD analysis project Ga0310697, IMG submission 203883) | Sheep rumen microbial communities from Palmerston North, Manawatu-Wanganui, New Zealand - 1728 DNA GHGlow gp2 (v2) (version 2) | ecosystem: Host-associated > Mammals > Digestive system >...
CAATCCCGTAAGCTCGGATTCCAGTTCATCTTCACTCTTTCCGGTCAACCCTGCCATATACGGAAGATCGACCTTTGCCTTTTCGGAAAGAGAAACGGTCAGCGCTTCGGCAGCGGTGTCCACATGGGTGATCTCGGTGTACTGTCGAACGGTGCGCTTATAGAACATATCCGCTTTCCGCTCCAGCTTTCCGTTCTCGTCCAGCACCTCCAATGAGCAGAGCAGCGGATACGAGGAATCGTCCGAGAACGCCATGCTGTTCCCACGGCTGTTGAGCAAACCGTACTTTGCGGTGTAGGCGTCGTAAAGCGTATTCAGCTCATGCTGCGCGTCCGCGATCGCCGCGTCTGAATAGTCGTTCAACTGCCGGTCGATCAGCTTGTGGGCGCAGTCGCGGATGGCGATCATGCCCTTGATCCGGTTCTGTGCGGTCAGCGAAACCTCGATCTTGGACATGATCGAGTTCTCACGGAAATAGATCTCGCTATCTACAATCGTAAAGGAAAAGTTCCGTACATCGGGATCGGCGGGAAGCGTTGCTTTCGCCGTTCCTTCCAGATCTTCCTCTTGTTCGATTGCGACGATTTCGCCGTGAATATTGGCGATCGCATCCCGGAGCTGTTCGTTCAGATCGGCGCCTTCGATCGGTTTCACGGTCTGTCCCATGCCGAAGCGCGTGCTTTCCTCGGTCAGTTCTCCGAGGATCATGTCCGGGTTCTTTAGGAAATACTCGTTGATCGAATAGCCGAGTTCGGACTTGCCGATGTGCAGCCATTCCTCGTCGATCTCGATCGGATGATCGCGTTTTTGCAAGAAAATGATGTCTGCAACGACGTCCGTTCCCGCATTGGCGCGAAACGCATTGTTCGGAAGCCGGATCGCGCCTAAAAGCTCCGCGCGCTGTGCAAGATACTTGCGTACAGCCGGATTCGCTTTATCCATGGTGCCGCTGGAGGTTATGAATGCGACCACACCTCCGGGGCGCACCTTGTCCAACGCTTTCGCAAAGAAATAGTCGTGGATCAGGAAATGGTTTTTATCGTAACGCTTGTCGGCAAGAGAATAGTCCCCAAACGGCACGTTTCCGATTGCGACGTCAAAGAAGCTGTCCGGATAGACAGATTCCTCAAAACCCTCGATACGGATGTTCGCGTTCTGGTAGAGTTGTCGCGCAATACGACCGGTCAGATCGTCCAGTTCCACGCCGTAAAGCTTACTACTTTTCATGCTCTCCGGCAGCATTCCGAAGAAATTGCCGATTCCGCATGACGGCTCCAGAATATTGCCCGTTTGAAAGCCCATATTGCCGATTGCTTCGTACATGGCGCGGATGACAACCGGAGAGGTATAGTGCGCGTCCAATGTGGAAGCTCTTGCCGATTCGTATTCCCGATCCGTCAGCAGTTCTTTGAGCTCGGCGTATTCGCTTTGCCATTGCTCTTTGGAATCGTCGAACGCATCCGGCAGACCGCCCCAACCGACGTACTGCGACAGGGTAGCTTGCTCTTCCGGCGTTGCAAGACGGTTCTCGGCTTCGATCGCTTTGAGTGCTCGGATCGCGGCGACGTTTCTCTGAAATTTCGTCTTTGCGCCGCCTTCTCCCAAATGATCGTCGGTAATCCGGAAGTCGGTTCGCTTGTTCACGGTCGGCGCGGCGGGGATCGGCTCCGGCTCTTGGAACTCGCGTTCCCATGACGGGCGCAGGTCGATCACAATGCTGTGCAGCTTGACCGGTTCTTCCTGCGGTTTGGCTGCTTCAGGTTTTTCGACCGCAGGCTCATTTTGCCTTTCAGTGGAATCGGACAAGACTGGTTCTGGCGATTGTTCCTCTTGGATCGGTTCTTGGGGCTGCTGCTTCGGAGGAATAAACATTGCGTTTCGCTGATCCTCTTTCAACAGCCGTTCAAAGTTCGCTTTGCTTTCGGTACGAAAGATCGGATAGCGGATCGTCGGATCGATCAGTTCGACGTGCATGGATGTCACGTTCGTGATCCGAAACTCCGTGCCGTCAAGATAGACGGTATCGTCCACGGCATACGGGCGATAGAGGACAGCGGATTCTTCAAAATCATCCGGCAGCAGTTCATCCTCCCAAATAACGTCTTCCACAGGGGAAGGGATGGCTTCGCGCTTTCCACCGAACAGGGAGAACTCGCCCTTGCGGTATGCAGTCAGATTCTCTACGGCATGGTGTCGATCCTCATACCCGCGATCAGTGGAAAGCGAATTGGCTTCCAGAGAAACGAGCGTATCAAGGATCGCTTTAACACGAGCGGGATCGGTCAGCTGCTTCTGTACCTCTGCAACGCATTCCCAGTAATCCCCGATCGGATTCTTGGAGAATGGATGCTCGTATGTGTTCGGCGCATCTAAAAAGACATTCACGATCATGCGGGCAATCTGCTTGTGTTCGTATTCGAGCATATAGTCCCGGTCTTTTTCCGACAGAAAGCGGTTTTGAGAAATCAGTGTTTCAATCCGCTGCCGAACCTTTGTCCAGTTCCATTCGATCTTTGCGTATGGTTTGGACATATCGCCATGGCTGAACATGATACCTTTGGAGGTAAACTCGCCTTGATCGTTTCCGGCGAGGAATCCGTGATGCTCCCCATGAATACCCTTGAGATGTTTTTCACGCTCGTTGCTATCAGAATGCGCAAGAAAGAACGCATAGGTTTCGAGCCGTTGTTCGGTTCCGCGTTCACTGTCAGAACCGCGTAAAAGCTTGTCGATTTCATCCAACGAGATGAATCGGCTTGGCTGCGGACTGTAATCCTCGGCAACGGAGAAGCGGATCGGTTCCCGCTGCAAATCCTCCAGTTGGTGCAGCAGACGCATAGGACGATAGAATCGGAATCGAAGCAAATCGGGGTTTTCCTTGTGCGCTTCGGCAAAGGTGCGCCATTCGTCAATCAGCGCTTTCAGCGATTCGGGCTGATCCATACGCGCCATGATCTGATTGCGCTCTTCGTCAAATGCACCGCTTAACGCTGTGAAAGTGGGGAGCAGACCTTGCTCTCGCCCTTCTTCGCTGAGATCACGCGCTGTAAAGATCAGAAGTTCGGCAAGCGTTGAGCGTTCGTACACATTGACGCGCAGCAGCTCCTCCTGCGGCAAGTAGCGACCGAGATCCAAAAGCTCTCGGATTCGTTTTGCGGCTTCCTCCCACGAAAACGTCATGGTCATGCCGCCTTGCACGGTATCTCCGGCAGAGATGCGAAAACCCTCTGCGTCGTACCAAACGGCATATTGCCGGTCGTTCAGATAGAACCCTGCGCCGTTGGTGCCGTAGTGTTCTTTGAGGAACGCGGCATTTTCCTCCGGCGTGTGATCCTTCTGAAAGTACGCGCAGATGATCAGCCGACTGTTCCGGCCGTTTGCACCGAGCGTCAATGCTTCGTCGATCACCTGCTGCGAATAACGCAGAGAGAGCGTTCCGGAGCTTGCCGTCTCCGGCGTAACCTCCTGCAAATCAAAAAGGGACATCTGCGGCGTCGCTGGTTTCGTCCGCTTGACATCCCTCTTGAATTGCTGTTCCTGTTCGGGACTATCAAATAAAGAAGCGGGGAATGCTTCTTCCACCGCTTCTTCATCTGTGTCTTGGATCAGTTGTAAATCAGCTCCGCCGTCACGATCTCCTCGGCGCGGCTGCGGATGTTGTTCATCCGCTGTATCCACGCCATCTGATCGGTCGCTTTGAGCTGTTCTGTCACGCCCTCCGCTTGCGCCGTCTTCCGGGTCAGTGTCTCGATCTGCTCCTTGCACAGATCGTTGATCTCCAGAAGGTGCTGCGTGAGTTTGCCCGACAGTATGAGTGCCGTCAGCGCCCCGTCCTTCTTTTCCTCCAGATACCGCTTCCGCATCCGTCCGTACTTGCCGATCGATCCCGTCGGTTCGGGATCGAGAACCAGGTTCGGGATCTGTACGTTCCCGACTTGCGTGTAGGTCAGTTCCATTGCTTTTGCTCCTTTCGCTGTTCTTCTCACCTGCATTATCGCCGATTGTGTTTTCATTTGCGAGGATGTCGCGGGATTCTTTTTCAATCTGCCGGACACTGCGCTCAATCTGGCGTAAGATCATCTCGGAAATATCACTCGTCGCTTCTCCGAGTCGTGATATGGTTTCGATCGTATCGAACTGCGTGATCGGTTCAAAATCATCTTCGGTCAGGTATTCTCCGGCGTCGTAGCCGAGCCGTTTCAGTACCGTGTACGCGACGGAAGCGCCGAGCAGTAGCTGGAAGGTGACGTCCACTCCGTCCGTTGCGGACAGTTCACTGCCGTCGAGCTCCTTTAGAAAGGCGTCAAGATAGTCCTTGTGATTATCCGTGACGGCGTTCAATGCTGTTCCGAACACCGTAGAGGTCAGATCGGTCAATCCTCCGAGATCGCCGAAGCTGTTTTCCAGTTCTTCCGAAATCCGGGCGTGCATCTCCGGTGTCGGCTGCCAAAGCTTCAAGGGAGTGTTCTGCCGGGAGTTCGTATCCGATACGTCGAAGACATACCGCAGATGCGGCTTTTCATCTGAAGTATCGATCAGCGCGATACCCTTTGCGCCTTTGTTAACCCAGCGGTGCAAGCGTTCGTTCCACATTTCGATCTCCGCGCAGGCGGTCGCTTCCGGTTTCTGTGCATGAATCAGCACCTGATCCCGAAAGGGGTATTTATAAAGCCATGCAGCGGAATCCAGAAACGCTTTCCAATGATCGGGCGAGGAGGCGACGGATAAAGTGGCGTCAAGTGCCAGGCGTGAAATACGTTCCAGTTTCGTTGCCATGCATGGCATTCCTCCTATCTTTCAAAGTCGTCCTTCGTTTGTTCTTTGTTGCGGTTCATGTAGTCCCGTAGAGTCATCTGCCCACCCGGAGCGAAGTCGAGATCGTATTCTCCGAGCAGATAGAATCCGTCCTCGTTCAGCGGCACGGGCTGATCGGTCAGGATCGTTCCCATGTGATTGACCGCAATATGCTTTGCAATCTCACAGGCATACCCGTTCTCACCGTCATCGCGGACTTCATATCGGTAGATGCCTTCCGGAACGGTCGCGGGATCAATCCGGCAGTTGTGAAACAGGGCAGGATGATCAAACAGCTCGATGCAATCGAATTCTTCCATCCGTGCATCCAGAAAACGGGATGTGGATTTGAACTGTCCGTTTTCGTCGTACATGGCGGGATCTGCACCCGGTACATCCCAACCGAACATACTGCCGCAGACCATAGCGGCGCATTGCGCTTTGGTCAGCTCATGCTGCGCGTTTTGAAAAGCGGCTGTTTCCTCGTTTCTCTTTCGATCGCCGGGGGCATTCCAATCGGATGGGAAATAGCCCGTCATGCCGCGGCGAATCATGACAAGATCGCCGTTGGACGGGAGAATCGCCATTGCAGAGGAAGGGATCGGGAACTGCAGACCGGTCTTTTGCTCGTACTGTTCCACAAGCGTATCGCAGCGATTGAGATAGAGATGCAAAGCTCCACGCTCCGACGTCTCCGGAATACGTCCGTAAAGCTGTGTCGGATTGCTCTGATCATAGAGATAGATCGCAAAGTGCCGCGGTGATGTGGGATATTCCAAAAGAACGACGCCTTTGTCGCCGACAGGAAACCGTTCTTTGACGTTGTAGGTCTCTATATCCATTTGTTATCTCTCTAACTCACTGTCACCGCGGTATGTGAAATCCTCGGTCACATACGGGAGCACCAACAGACCGCTGTTGGTCCGGATGAATACCTCCGGCTGCGAAAAGATCTCCCGATATTTGTCGATCATTTCTTCGGAAAGCGAATCGAAGTCCTCTTCGCCGCAGCCGACGACCAAAAACGGTCCGGCGATCACGTCGTAGACCTCGCCGTTTTCATCTCGCAGCGCGCGGCAAAGCTCCATACCGTTGAGCTTGCCTTCTTCGTTGCAGATGATTGCCACGGGGTCTTCAAATGGATAGACGGCTTGAATCCAACCGTCGACCTCATGCTGCAGGGATTCCAAGCCCGGATTAATCTCCTTTACAAAAGGTGCTTTGTACTGTTCAACGCGCAGAACTTTCATGTTCGTGATCCTCCTTTCCGGGCGGAACAAGCCGCTTGTCCGCAGGCTCGACCGTATTGCCCAAGTATTCCATCTGTTCTGCAAACTCGCAGATGTGGTACAGATTGTTTCCGATGATTGCGTGGTAATCGTCGATATACCGGCAAATACGTTCTGATGAAGATCCGTCCTTATGCCGAATCCGGACTTTGCTGCCGTCCGGAAGGCGGAACAATTCACGATAGTGGGGATCTATGAACCGGACGCCTTTCTGTGCTTCCCGAAGATGTTGATCGAGCCAGTCCTTCCGGTAAGCGTAGATGTAGAAGTTATACTCGCCCTTATTCGGATTCAAACGGCACAAATAGGAGTTCTGCTTCGTATCTACACGGATGCCGAAGCTGCGACCGTCCGCCATCTGACAGGACATATGGTTAAAGCAGTATTTCATGAGCGCGGAGCGATTCTTGAGAATGCCCTCATATTCCGGGTTGAACCGCAGAGCGTTAATGACCTCGTCAAACTCGTCTTTGAACTCCTGCGTTTTCAGTTCCCGGTCATGATCGTTCCATGTCGTAAAGAATCCGTTGCCATCGGTGTCCATATCTCCGCACAGATACCCGATAAAGCCGCATTGCGTTTCGATATGCGACGGCTGGGAATAGGTGTAGAGTTGTTCGTTCGGGAGAATGTCCCATATTTCAAGATCCATTCATATCCCTCCTTAATTTAGGTTGTTCGTGTGCTTTCAGCCATTCCAGAAGACTGTCCCTTAACACAAATTGCTGATGCCCCGCCAATACGACAGGGAACGTATCGTCATTGAGTAAGAGCGACAAGCTGGAATGCGACAGATTCATCGCTTGCACGAGATCGCCGATCGAGAGGATCGGCGGAAGCTGGTTCATGCAGGGTGTGTTCATGTTGATCTCCTATCTTTCCAGGTTATCGGCACTCTTCATACGCCGATCTTGCCGGGGCAGATCGCTGTGCGGTTGGCTTTTGCGGGGGACGCAGACGCCGGATATCGAATCCGTACACTTTTGCGACCTCGTCCCCGATCCGGCGCGTCACTCTCGTGATGTCCGCACGGGTCGCTGTGCCGTTGTAGATCTTTTCTTTGAGATTCTCACGCTGTGTATCTGAAATGCCATCCTTATACGCTCTGTAGAGGTAGTGGTTAGTACCATCATGGTGGATCGCGTCGGCGCGCATATCGCCGTTGCCATCCACAAACCATTCTGTTAGATCGGTATCCGAATACAGACAGTCCCGAATATTGCCGGAAGCAATTTCCTTGTACCCACAAAACCGTCCGTTCCACAGCCCCAGGTCAGCGATCACAAGAATTGGCTCATTGAGCTGCACGTTGAGATTCATGCGCTCGTCATCCAGATAGTCGGCGTTGATCTGATACATGAGTTCATATCGTTCGTCTTCTGAAAGATCGGGATGATCTTCTTCCAGGTCAGCCCGCCAATCTTCGTAGTTCAGATTGATATTGCTCCAAATAACGTGACGGTCAGGGCGGTTATCGCTCATATGCATCACTCCTTTCAAAATGAAGCAACCCGCCGCAGAATAGCAGCGGGTTGCCGACTCTCATTTCAGCGGTCATTTTTCTTCCTTCTGACCTGCAGAAAGATGAACCCGCCGATGATGATCGCAACGAGAGCGATCGCAATGATAACTTTCGGAGTCATACTTTAGACCTCCTCTCTCAGATTCCGGCGCTTCTTTGCGACAACAATCGCTGCCGCAACCAGGCCGCCGAGCAGAAGGAGAACGCCGGAGCAGAGCGCCGGGAATTCCCACCAGTCGCTGTCCATACCGAGCTTGACGAACTTGTGGTTTTCGATCCGGAACGTCAGCGGCTCGCTGTTTGTGTTCTCGCGGGTCAGTTCAACCTTCTGTGCGGAAATCGGGAAGTAGCCGTCCGGGGTGACGGTTTCTTCGATCCAGATCTCACCGAGCGGCAAGCCGTAGATCACGAGCTCACCGGTCCCATCGGTGATCATATCGGTGATCGAACCGTTCGGATCATAGAAGAAGCTGCCGTCCGCTTCCTTGCGGAGCTTCAGAATTTCAAAGTCACTTCCGCCCTTGACCTTCAGGCAGAAGCCTGCGCCTGCCAGCGGGTTGCCGGACTTTGCATCCACCTTGATGATCTTCAACCCGGTGGGGCAGTTCTCGACGGTGACGATCTTCGGATTGGAAATACCGTCTCTGTCCGTCAGCGTGAAGGTGACTACCTCCGGTCCGATGTAGCCGGTCGGATAGATCTCCTCAAGGGTGTACGTTCCTGCAGGCAGATAACGGAACTCAACGAATCCGTTTTCATCCGTGAAGAACGTGTCTTCGCCGTCTTTTGCCCAGACACGGAAATTCGCAGTAGTTGCAATCAAATCCTCAGCGGCTTCCTCTGTAGGCGCTTCCGCAGCAGCATGACCTCTTTTGGGAGTTTCGGCTTCCTCGATAGGCGGGTTATCGGCTTCTTCCTTGCCGGGTTGTTCCGAACTTGCAGTATGAGAAGAAACCTCGCTGTACGGGATCGTTCTCACGGTCTGACCGTTGGAATCTACGAGCCGGAATTCGACGTTTGCAAACGGCTGTCCCGTATAAAGGTTGATCTTGTTGATCTGCAGGCAGATTGGCTCGTCCGTGATGTCGGTCGTGCCGGTGATCACACCATGAAAATCCACGGAGAACGTGAAGGTCTCCGGATTCAGCGTGAAGCCGTCAGCTGCTACCGTTTCCTGGAACGTGTAGGTATCCGCGGGAAGTTCGTACAAGATGATTTCACCGTTCAGATCGGTCGTGTCCTCAAAGATTACCTTGCCTGCCGAGTTCGTGATCTTAATGACCGCCTCGTAGATGGGCTTGCCGGTGGTCAGATCCGTCTTCTTCAGGACTACATGAGTCTGCTCATTGGTGCGCTCAAAAACGATTGTCGCCTTGTTGTCGGTCGTGATCTCCGCTTCAATGATTTCATCCGAAAGAACGAAGCCGGGCGGGGGCACGATTTCCTTAATGTAGTAGGTGCCGACGGGGAGGTCGATCGAAACGGCATAGCCGTCCTTATCGGTGGTCATGGTGCAGTAGAGCAGACCGTCCTTATCCCGAACTTCGTACTGTGCGCCTTCGAGCATACGACCGGGGTTGGAATCGTCTTCCTTCCAGATGGCGAGATTGCCCTTAAAACGCTCGTTTTCGATTGGGTTCTTGAAGTAATCCGTGTTCGCGCCGCTGACCGTCACTGGGAAGGATTCTTCGATCAGATGGATCGTTTCGTCCGGAACCTTGAGCTCCTTCAAGTAATACTTGCCGAACTGCAGCGTAGTCACGGAGGTCGCAACGCCGTTCGCGTCCGTTGTCAGAAAATCGACCAGCGTATTCTTCGGAATCATCTTGATCGTCTCTGCCGTGTAGAGTCCGAACACTGCGCCTTCGAGTGGACCCTTCTTGAAGGTCATGGTTTCCGTGTCAAAGAACTCGCAGGTCTTTTTGATCTTGACCGAGCCAGGAATACGCTTGTTGCTGATGGACTGTTCTGCGTAAACGATCGGGGTGTTCTGATCCTTGTATGCAAGTGTGACGGTGTAGATCGAGGGATCGAGATCGTAACCGGCTACGGTCTTGGTTTCCTGAATGGTATAGGTGCCGAACGGCAGCAGACCGGTTTCGGCAATGCCGTTTTCATCCGAAACGATCATTGCAATGACCGTACCGAAAGAATCCTTCACCTCGAACTCGCAGCCCGGAAGCCCCTTAACCTCGTACTTCGGAGAATGGAGCTGACCGTATTCGGTTGCCGTAGCGGTCGTGCCGGTCAGCACATACGCGGTCTTCGTGATCTTGATCGCGCCTTTTGCGGTTTCGTTCTCCAGTGAAAGCGTTGCGGTTTCGCTGACCTTGACGATGACGGAGTGCGTCAGACCATCCACTACATACGGTTTGACGGTGGACAGTTCCTTGACATAGTAGGTTCCGGCATCCAACTCGTTCACGGTCACAGTACCGTCACTTCCGGTCGTAACCTCCTTGACTTTCTGCGTACAGTTGGCGTCCTTGTAGATACCGAACTTAACGCCTGCCAACGGCTTGCTGTTGTCGCCGACCTTCTTGATCTTCAATGCGCCGAGCGCCGGAGTATTGACGCCAAAGCTCGCGGTCGCCACAACTTGCGCGGTCGTGGCGCACAAAAAGATTTTTTGCAGGGAATCGTTCGACGGGATGTATGCCGTGATATTGTCCAGCGATCGGGTGTCCTTACCGGCGGCACTGATCGTGAACGTCTTGCCCGCAGCGCTCATGGGTGCGGTGATCGTCAACTGCTCTGTCTTGTTGCCTGTATATCCGGTGACAGTAACACCGGAGGGGAGACTAGAGGTATCGAGCGTATAGCCGCTGTTGATATTCGTCAGCTTGACCGTGGTTTTACCGGTGAAGTTGTCACCGCTCTTGCTGAGTGTCAGTGATGCAGGCGTGAACTCGATATTATGACTGAGCTTCTTTTTGTCGCGCGCCATTTGGAGCAGCTCGTCCGCCCAGGTCAGAACGTGCTCGTAACCTTTCTTGGCACGGATCGCGTCCGGATGCGTCTTCCTGTTCGTGAAGCTGTACGAACCGGGCTCGCCGTTCTCGCTGAGCCAGAAACGGATCGCATTCGCGGTTGCTTGGCGAGCTTCATCCTCCGTGAAACCATCCGGGGTATTGCAGGGATAGCCGTACATGAGGATCGTTTGCAGACCTGCGAGCGTATTTGCACCGAATACGGAAGACGGTGCTGCGGGAGAATAAGTATCGCTGTGCGGATTTCCGTCTGTATGCTCAATGCAGTAACAGACCTGACCTGTCGACTTGATCCAATGCTTCGGCGTGTTCAGATCCTTCCACTTTCCACCCGAATAGTATTCGAGGTAATCGAAGGCGGAGTTCGTCTGGGACTCAATTTCGACAGTCGCTTTGGTTTCTCCGGTATCCGCAGATGCCAAAGCAGGCGCGAAAGAGAGCAGCGTAATCAGGCACAATGCCAGTGCCAGGAAACGGGTGATTGTTCGCTTCATGTTTCTTTCCTTTCTTTTTCAAAAAATAACTCCCGATCTTTGATCGGAAGTGTTGTCCTCATATTGGCAATCGCAGAATCTGCATTTGCCGGTTTTAGGGTTATATCCCGGACAGACAAGGCAGGAATCGTCTTTGATTTCCCGCGGGCTCTTGTCAAAGTTCGGGATCTGCTGCATAAGTCGTTCGTAGAATTGATGTTCTCCTGATGTGAAATACATGGGTTCTGATCGTTTCCCTACGGAAACGGTTCTCCTTCCGGTTCGGAGGCAAGGAGGAGATTCACCTGCTGCGCCGTGATGCGAAGGAACTCTTTCCATACCTCCGGAATTGCTGCAAATGCCCGAATTGATCTTGGCATCCGGACGTGCCATAGCTGATACAGGTATCGGATGATCGAAAAGCAGGCGTCGTATTCCCCGGAATCTTCGCAGGCGACGAAGTACCGCCGAAAGTCCGGCGAGAAGGAGTCACTGATATTGACCGCCAGTTCAACCGCTTCTCCGCGAAGTCGCGTTGTGTTCGGTTGATTACTGACCAAATACTCCTTGGTTTTCAGAAATCGCATTGCTTGATCCAGATTCATGCGATCATCCGATTCGTTCTCTTTTACTGGAAGATGCTTCATACTCGTTATCGCTCCTGTTCCTGCGATATTTCTTCTCGTGCTTGCCATTTCCGACGATATTGTTCCATCCATTCATAGATCTTTTGTTCCATCTGTTTGCCGGTCGTGCCAGCAGGGAAGAACTTTTCTATGGTGTTGAATCGGAAGGTTATGGTTTCGTACATGGGCTTTTCGACAGTCAAAACATCGACGATCCGTTTATCGGTGATTGTCTTATCGGCTGCCATCTTTTTGAGCTTCTGTGCTTGAGATAATGAAGGTGCGATTTCTTCGCGCTCCATAACTTCCTGCACAATTGCTTGGTCGGCAGGATCAAGATGCGAAATTGCGACAGCAGGGTTAAATGAGATTCTTTTCTCGTCAACAGCGGTTTGTAATGCAGGGATCAGACGATTCAAGCATATATACCGTTGAATTTGCCGTCCGCTATCACCCGTTGTATCTCCAATAAGATCGCGAGACTGTTTGCCAAAATAATTAAGGACAACTTGTCCTTCTTTTTTCAAAGGCCTCCCAAGCTTTCGATTCAGTGCGTTAATCTTCATCTCATACGCTCTCGCCTTCTCCATATCAGACAGTTCTTCTCTCTGCCTGAGATTGCTGTCAACCATGAGGATCACGGCGGTGTCGTCGTCAACCTCGCGGATAAAGCTCGGAATCTTCATAATGCCGGCTTGACGGCACGCCTCTACGCGGTTATGCCCGGAAATGATTTCATACGTTCCGTCATCCTTCGGACGGACAACGATCGGGGAGATTACGCCGTTCTCCTTGATGCTCTCGACCATCTTGTCCATTTCTTCTTCCGTGTACGAATGAAACGGCTGATTCGGGAAGGGGAGAAGCGTGTCGATGTCCAGCTCCAACGGTCTGCCGTCCGGTTCGGGTTCTTCTACGCCGTACATATCTTCATATGTCAGCGGCTTGAACCGGTCTTTCTTGCTTTCAGTTTCTTCCATTCGCAAGCACCTCTTCTACAAGGCTTGCGTATGCTCTCGCCAAATGATTCCACGACATATATTCGAGCAAACTCATTCCGCGCGCGGATGCTTCGGATGCTTTGACAGACGTAGGCAGCTCTGTCTGAAAGACCTTGCTGCCATATCTGAGCCGAAGGTTCTTTGCGTTCGTGCGCTTTGCGATGGAGATGTTGT
>Ga0310697_10005027_pt1 | contig 12867 bp, 10 predicted proteins | sample 172DNAGHGlowgp2_FD_203883 | JGI IMG/M metagenome (GOLD analysis project Ga0310697, IMG submission 203883) | Sheep rumen microbial communities from Palmerston North, Manawatu-Wanganui, New Zealand - 1728 DNA GHGlow gp2 (v2) (version 2) | ecosystem: Host-associated > Mammals > Digestive system >...
ACCTTTAAAATAATCATCCACTGTATCTAAAACAATTTCACATAAATTTATAAAATTTTGTGGATTCTTTTCATTTATTTTTTGATTAAGTAAAGTATAAGCATCACTTATATCTCCAATTACAGTTTGAATCATTTCCATTCCAGACCCAATAGCGATTATTTCATCAGTAAATGATTTATCAAAAGAGGAAAGCTGTCTACTGATAGTTGCAACTCCAAGAAAATTTACTCCAATTCTATCTTTTCTTATTTTGCCATCTTCTAAATATACTTTATCACCATCAATTTTAATTCCATTATATTCTCTCATACATTTCACCTAAAATAATTATATCAATTTGAAATATCATTAAGCAATAATGTTTACATATTGTTGTAAATTATTAAGTGATGTTGACTTCTTGTACAAGATACATAATATAAATATCTTTCATCATAAGTATATTTATTATTTTTTTCTGTATAAATAATAGTTGCATCAAATTCTAAACCTTTAGCCATATATGAAGGCAATGTAACAAGCGTTCTTGAAAATGTTTTAGAATTATTTGAAATTAATGTTAAATTATTTAAATCTTTTTTAAGTAAATTATATATTTTATTTGCTTCTATATCATTTTTAGTAATAATAGCTATTGATTTATTGCTTTTAGAAAGCTCATTAATATCTTTTAATAATTGTTCTTTTAAATTATTTTCTATTCTAAATTCAACAGGTATTTTAGTATCTCTTCTAATAGCGGATACTAGGTTTAATCCTAGTATCTTATTTGTATGTTCAATAATTTCAGGACTTGATCTATATGTTTTATTTAACTCAACATAATTACATTCATCAAACACTTTATTTAAATCATTTAAAGATTTATATTGATAATAAGGATTAATTGTTTGATTAATATCACCTAGTATAGTAAATTTACTTTTTCTAAGTATTTTTTTCAGTAACATATATTGTAGTATATTATAATCTTGTGCTTCATCAATAATAGTTTGTTCAATAGTATAATCATTACCTAAAAATTTTAATAAACTTTTCATATAAACAAATAAACATGCATCTTCAAAAGATATTTTTTTATCATTTAATTTATTTAGGTAACTATCAGGTATTTCTTTAGAATAATATTTTTTAAATTCATTACTTTTATAAAAATTTTTATATATTTCTTTTATATCTATTGTAGTATTTAATCTTTCTCTTAGCCATTTTGAAATTTGTTTTTGTTTAGTTTTATTTCCATTACAATTCATTTCAGATAATTTATTTGCAATTTCATCAATTCTTTCAAATAATGGTAAATGAGAGTATCTTTCTTTTAAATAATAATTTAATTTATCTTTTGTTACAAATAAATCATGATTTAATATATCATCTATGAATACTATTTTATTTGTATAATTATCAATGTATTCTTCGATAACTTTTATTATTTCATTTGATTGTTTAAATTTAATTAAATCAATATATGTTTCTTCATATTTATAATATCTCTCAATAAATGAAGTAAATGTTTCAACTTGTTTATATTCAGTTATATATGTTTCTAAAAAATCACTAAATGTTGTTTCTTTTGTATTTTCTTCTCCAAGTTCAGGAAGTACATTTGATATATACTCTGAAAATACTTTATTTGGTGCAAAGATAAGTACTTTATCACTAGTTAAATTTTTAATTTTATAAAGTAAGAATGCAATTCTGTGAAGTGCTACTGAAGTTTTACCTGAACCTGCAATTCCTTGAACAATAAGAGTTTTATCATTTATATTCCTTATAATAGCATTTTGTTCAGTTTGAATAGTATTAACAATATTTTTCATATATTCATCTGTTTTGTTTGCAAGTACTTCTTGTAATAATTCATCTTGAACATTTAGTTTTGAATCAAAAACTCTTTTAATTTTAGCATCTTCAATAGTAAATTGTCTTTTATTATGTAAGTATCCATTAATATTTCCGATAGGTGCTTCATAACTAGCATTTCCACTTTCATAGTCATAAAATATACTTGATATTGGACTTCTCCAATCATAAATAATATTATCATTGTCTTTTGTTAAATAAGTAAGTCCAATATAAATATCTTTTCTTCCATCTTCTTTTGTTTCAAAATCAATTTTAGCAAAGTAGGGCGAGTTTTGAATCTTATAAAGTTTCTTATAATATTTTGCTTTCATTTCTAAGTTGTCAATTTCTTGATCATTTGATGACATTATTGTTTTCATTTCAGTTGGGTCTAATTCTGCACGAGTATCCCATACAAATTTTTTAAATTCTTGTTGTTTTTTTTCATCATCATACAAGTCTTGAGCCATAGTAGATATTTGTTGTCTTAAAAGTTTTGTAGTTAATTCTAGATGTTTATTTTCTTTTGAAAATTCTTCTTCACTTAAATTCATAAAACCTCCATATAAAATTTTAAGTGTTATCTAGATTAATTTAACAGCATTGAATAAATACTATCAAACTATTTAAATCTTGTCAATAGAAATAAATTAAAATTATTTTTTTTCTAAAATACTACAAAAAAAGTAATTTATGTGTTAAAATGTATAAGGAGGATATTATGAACAAGACAACTTTAATAATTTTATTAGTTTTTATATTTTTATTAGTTTTATTGCTTATACTTTTCTTAATAATCAAAAGTAGACGTAAAAAAAGTATAATGAATAAATTAGATAAATTAAATACTGAAAAAAATTTAATAATATCATCTACATTAATAACTGAACTTGATAAAGCAGAAAATCTTGCTAATAATAAAAAATTAAAATCAGACGTTGAATCTTGGAAAAAAAGATTTAATGAACTTGAAAAAATAGATATGCCATATATAACAGATGACATTGTTGATGCAGAAACATATTGTGAAAATAAACAATTTGATTTATGTGAGCAAGCAATAATAAATGCTGAAAAAGATTTGTTTCATGTTAAAGCAAAATCTATTAAATTATTAAATGAAATAAAAGATTTAACTGAAAGTGAAAGTAGAAATAGAGAAGCAATAACTAAATTAAAAAGTATTTATAGAGAAGTTGTATTTAAATATAATAAAAATAAAAAAGATTATGATGGAATTAATGATAGAATTGAATTACAATTTGAAAATATAGATAAATTATTTAGTGCATTTGAAGTTGCTGTTCAAAATAAAAATTATGAAGAATTTGCTAAGGTTGTTAGGGCTCTTGATGATATGATTAGTAATATTAATATAGTTATAGATGAAGCACCTACAATACTTTTGATATCTAAAATGATTCTTCCTAAAAAGATGAAAGATATTGAAAACAATGCAAATAAGCTTAAAAAAGATGGATATAATATTGAATATTTAAATCTTGAATACAACATAGAGGAAACTAATAAAAAAATTAATGATATATTAGATAGACTTAAAAAATTAAATTTACAAGATTCAGTTTTTGATTTAAAAACATTAGTGGATTATTATGAAAAAATATATACTGATTTTGATAATGAAAAACGTAGTAAAAGAGAATATGAAAGAGGTATTATAAATGTAAATGATAGAATTAGTAAAGTTAGTTCTATCGTTAGGAATTTATATGCTGAAATTGATAATATTAAGGATACATATGATCTTACAAATGATGAAATTAAAGTTGTAGATGAGATAAATAAAGAGTTAATTAGTGTTAAAGATAGTTTTAAATTAATAAATGATAGAACTCTTTCAAAAGTAATGCCATATTCTAAATTAAATAATGAATGTGAGATGGTTGCAGTAAATTTATCTAAAGTAGAAGATAAACTTGAAATGACTCTTAAAAATCTTGGAAGTTTAAAAGAAGATGAAGCTCGTGCCAGAGACCAATTATTTGAAATTAAAAATATAATTAATAATTCAAAATATAAAATTAAGGATTATGATTTACCAATAATACCTGATAAATTTTATGTAGAATTAAAAGAAGCATATGATGCGGTTAATGAAATAAATAAAGAATTAGAAAAGAAACCTATATCAATTAAAACATTAAATGTTAGAGTTGATACTGCTCAGGATTTAGCTCTTAAGTTATATCAAACTGCTAGTTCAACAACAAAAACTGCAGCTATGGCTGAAATGGCTATAGTTTATGGAAACAGATATAGAAGTAGTAATCCTCAAGTGGAAAATGGATTAGTTGCGAGCGAAAAAGCATTTTGTAAAGGTAATTATAATGAAGCACTTGAAATAGTACTTAACGCTATTAATATAGTTGAACCTGGTATACAAAAGAAACTATTAAGTAGGATGGAAAGATAGGGGTGTTTTTAATGGCTAAAAAGAAAAAACAATCATCTGATAAGAAAAAAGGTTTTAGATATTCAAAGGAATTAGAAGGACTATTATTAATATTATTATCAATAGTTGGTCTTGGTTCTTTTGGAATAGTTGGAAGTCTTGTTAAAAAATTTGCTGTGTTTCTATTTGGAACTTGGTACATTTTAGTACTGGTTGTTTCATTGTGTTTAGGAGTGTATTTAATTGCTAAAAGAAGTAAACCAGATTATTTTACAGGAAGATTAGTTGGAATTTATGCTATTATACTAGCATTACTTTTGTTTGCACATTTAAATTATATTAAAGAAAATGGTACAGTAGATAATCCACTTTTAGGTAAACAAATATTTACTAAAACTTATGATAATATTATGGCAGCATTTGATGCACCTAGTGAAATTAGGAATACTGGTGGAGGAATAATTGGAGCTAGTGTTTCTTGGGTATTTGTATCATTGATTGGTGTTGAGGGAACAAGCATTGTTATGATTGTGATTGCGGCCTTTGGATTAATAATGTTATTTGATATAACAATTGCAGATATATTTTCTTCAATTGGTAATGCATTTAGAAAAATATTCAAACGTAGTGATAAAGAAGAAGCTGAACCAAGAAAACTTAATCTTAAGGAAATTGATACTGATATTGAAGAGGAAAAAGAAGTTGATAAGAGAGTTGTTATTACAAGTGTTGAAGATCTTGAACCTAAAAAGCAAGAGACAATTGGTAATATTGAGAAACCAGTTGAACATGTAGAAAAAGTAGAAGAAAGTACAAATGAAATTTATGTAAAGCCACCTGTAACACTTCTTAATTTAAATAAAAACAAAGGTAAAGTTAATTCAACTGAATATATTGCTAATAATACAAAAACATTAGAAAGAGTATTCCAGGACTTTGGGATGCGTGCTAAAGTAATTGAGGTTCATGTGGGGCCTGCAGTTACTCAATATGAAATGGATTTAGAACGTGGAACTAAAGTAAATAAAGTACTTAGTATTTCTCGTGAAATAGCACTTGCACTTGCTGCCAAAGAAGTAAGAATTGAAGCACCTATACCTGGTAAAAATACTGTTGGTGTAGAAATACCTAATCAAAGTATCATGCCTGTAACTATGAGAGAAATAATGGAAGCAATGAGGCTTGAAAAGAAACTTGAAAATTCTGTTCTTGCTGCACCTTTGGGTCGAGACATAATGGGTAATGTAAAATATGTTGAAATTAATAAAACTCCACATATGTTAGTAGCTGGTGCCACTGGTAGTGGTAAAAGTGTATGTATAAATAATATAATTGTATCAATATTAATGAGAGCTACACCTGATGAAGTTAAAATGGTACTAGTTGACCCTAAAAAAGTTGAGTTTAATGTTTATGAAGGTATTCCACATTTATTAATGCCAGTGGTTACTGATCCTAAAAAAGCAAGTGCTGCTCTTCAAAGAATAGTAGTTGAAATGGATGATAGATATGAAACATTTAAAAATAGTGGAACTAAAAATATTCAAACATACAATGAATATATAGAAAAAGAACTTAAGAAAAATCCGAATTGTGGACTTAAGAAGATGCCATTTATACTTGTAATTATAGATGAACTTGCAGATTTAATGTTAGTTGCTGCTAAAGAAGTAGAAGAGTCTATTATGAGAATAACACAATTAGCAAGAGCTGCAGGTATACATTTGATTGTCGCAACACAAAGACCATCAACTGATATAATTACAGGTGTTGTTAAATCAAATATACCAACTCGTGTGTCATTTGCAGTATCTTCATCAATTGATTCAAGAACTATACTAGATATGGTTGGTGCTGAAAAACTTCTTGGAAAAGGAGATATGCTTTATAAACCAATGGATGATAATACTCCTACAAGAATTCAAGGAAGTTTTGTATCAGATGATGAAATCAAGCGTGTTGTTGATTTTGTAAGTGAAAGATGTCATGGTCCAAAATATAGTGACAAATTCACTAATTTAGATAGCCCTGTAGAGGGTGGAAGTACTTCTCTTGGAAATAGTGGTGGAGGTAATGAACAAAAAGATGTACTTTATGATGAAATATTAAATTATGCAATCCGTATGGGTCAGATAAGTGCATCATTAATTCAAAGAAAATATAGTATTGGTTATAATAGGGCAGCTCGTATAATGGATATGTTTGAAGAAAAAGGAATAGTTGGCCCTGCAAAAGGAAGCAAACCAAGAGATGTATTAGTAAAATTAGAAAATAGTGAGGAGTAGAAAATATGACAGTTCATATAGAAGCAAAAAAAGATGAAATCGCACCACGTGTGTTAATGCCAGGAGATCCAAATCGTGCAACTTATATTGCAAATAAATATTTAAAGAATGCTAAACTTGTTAATAAAGTTAGAGGAGAACTTGCATACACTGGTTATTATAAAGATACTTTAGTTACAGTATTTTCAAGTGGAATGGGAATTCCTAGCATGGGAATATATAGTTATGAATTATTTAATGATTATGATGTAGATACTATTATTAGAATTGGTACAGCAGGTAGTTATACAACTGATTTAAATTTATATGATATATTAGTTTGTGATTCTGCATATTCTGAAACTCATTTTGATGAAGAAGCAGGTAGAGAAGATAATTTGATTATTAATGCATCTGGAGATTTAAATGGTATGATTACAAATACAGCAAGAATTAGAGGAATAAATATAAAAGTAGGTAGAGTACATACATCACTTGCATTCTATGCTGAAAGTAAAGATTATCAAAAATATATAGACTTAGGATGTAAAGCAGTTGAAATGGAAACATATGCATTACTTTATAATGCTAAAAAATTCTATAAAAAGGCAACATCAATTTTAACTATTAGTGATAGTTTAATTACACATGAGGAAATAGATAGTCAAGCTAGAGAACAAAAATTAGATGAAATGATTGTTCTTGCTTTAGAATCAATTATAAAATTATAGAAATTGTAAATAATAAGAAAAGAAGATTTTAATATCTTCTTTTTAAAATAAATATGTTATAATAAATCGCAAGAAAGGTTAAATATTATGGAATATAAAAAAATAAAAGAAGAAAATTATACTTTACATTTAATAAATACTAATAGATTTAAAACAATTAGTATAGTTATATTTTTAACAAAGAAATTTGATAAAAATGATATTGCTTATGGAAATATGCTTACTAAAAATATGCTTTATACTTCAAAAAAATATAATACCAAAAGTAAAATGACTAGAGTGGTTGAAGATTTATATGGAGCTAGAATATCATCTTCATTTGGACTTACAGGTGCTTTAGAATCATTTATATTTTCACTCGATTTTTTAAATCCAAAATATACAGAAAAAAAGTATTTAAAGAAAACCTTAAATTATTTTAAAGAAGTACTTATAAATCCAAATGTAGAAAATAATGAATTTAATAAAACGTATTTTGATTTATTAAAAAAAGACATTATATCAAGTATAAAATCAATTAAAGATAATCCTAGAATATTTGGTAGTATTGAATATGCTCGTCTTATGTATAAAGGTACTCCTTCTTCTTATAGTACATATCCTAATATAGATGAAGTTGAAAAAATATCTCCAAAAGATTTATATAAATTTTATAATACTTTATTTGATGGAAGCTATAAAATAGATATAGTTGCTTTAGGTGATATTAATTTTGATATAAATAAATATATTAAAGAAAGCTTTGGTAATATAAAAGGAAATAATGAAAATAAATTGAAATTTGAGATTAAACATAAATATGATGATAAAATAATTAATAAAATAGATACACTTCCATTTAATCAATCTAGATTATATATGGGATATAGATTAAATAATTTAAGTTTCCATGAATTAAATCATGTACTTAGAATTTATAATACAATTTTAGGTACAATGAATGATTCAATACTATTTAATGTAGTAAGAGAAGCAAATTCACTTTGTTATTCAATTGGATCTTACTACTCAAAATATAATCCGTCTTTAACAATATATGCGGGAATTAATAAGAAAAATTATGAATTATCTGTTAAATTAATTAAAGAATGTGTAGAAAAAATGAAAGATAAAAAAGAAGTAGAAAGATTATTTGAATCTGCTAAAAAAACTATAAATACTTATTTAAATAACTATTATGATGATTTATCATTACAAATAAATGAACATTATCAAAAAGAATTTGAATTGTTAGAAGATGTTGAAACTTTAAGGAAAGAAATAAATAAAGTTACAATTGATGAAGTAATAGATTTAAATAAGAAAATTAAATTATCGATAGTTTATTTAGTAAAAGGAGATAATTAATATGATAAGAAAAACATTTGAAAAAGTTGAAGAAGATGTATTTTATGAAAAATTAAATAATGGAATTGATGTTTATTTATATAAAACAGATAAAACTAAAAACTTTTATATAACAATATCAGTTAAATACGGAGCTAATGTTACTAAATATAAAGTAGGTAATAGAACAGTTGATGTAATACCAGGAAGTGCTCATTTTCTAGAACATAAAGTTATGGCATTATCTGAAAATAAAGAAATATCTAAAAGAATAAATGATTTAGGTAGCCTTGCTAATGCATGGACCAGTTATTATGGAACAAACTATAATATTTTTGGAAGTATTAATTTAATTGAAAATTTAAAACTATTATTAGATATTTTTTATAACACTGATATTAATCCTAAAAATGTAGAAGAAGAAAAAGGTATTATAGGTGAAGAAATTGATATGTATAAAGATAAAATTGATAGTTTACTTACATATCATATGTTTGATAATTTATTTAAATCATCTTATGCTAAAAAAACAATAGTTGGTGAAAGAAGTGATTTAGAAAAAATTACAGCGGATAGTTTAAATGAAATATATAATGATTATTATATACCTAATAATACTTTTATAGTAGTGACTGGTAATTTTGATGAAAATGAAGTTCTTGATGTTATTAAAGAATATATGAATAAGCTTAATTTAAAACAAAAAGAATTACCTAAAAGAATAAAAGAAAAAGATAGTACTAAAGTATATATTCCATATGAAGAAATAACTAAAGATTTAGAAAATCCTAGAGTTAAAATAGCTTTTAAAATGGATAAAAATGTATTTAATATGGACAATGATTTATTAAAAGATTATGTGGGATTAATATTATCAAGTAATTTAAGTACTTCATCAAAGTTATTTGAAAAATATAAACTTAATGATATTATAATTGGTATGAATAATGGCGTAAGTACTATAGATGAATATTTAATTATAAGTATTGATGCGATTACAAATAATCCTGATTTATTTATAAAAAGTATTAAAAAAGATATAAAGAAACTTAAAATAAATGAAAAAGAATTTGAAAGAAAAAAGAAAAATTATTTAAAAAGCTATATAATGGATTTTGATAACATTGAAGACGTTGAATATCTAATTAGTGTATCTTTAATGATGGATAATTCTATTGATTATAATGAATATAGTAGGCTTAAAAATATGGACTTTAAAGAAGCAAATAAAATATTAAAATTATTTAATTTTGATAATGAATGTGTTATTAAAACCATCAAATAAGAGTGTAAACAAAAAGTAAAACATATGTAAAACTCAATACATATGTTTTTTATTATGATAGAATTATACTAGGAGAGTGGTATAGAAAATAATTTATAATGATATTTAAATATAATAAAGGGAAAAAAGAAAAGGAATAAGGTTACTTTGTGATATTACACCAAGACGTTATACTGACCGCTTAAAAGTCTTTATGACTTAACAAGTGGTTAGGAGTTATAAAAAACTCCAGTAAAGATGTTTTACAAATTATAATAATCAATAGTATAATATAAACAGGAGGTATCTAATGCAGATAAATAAATTTAAAAAAGTTGGAAACAATAAATATAAAATAATATTTGATAATACAGAACTAACTTTATATGAAGATATTATTTTAAAATATGATTTATTAATAAAAAAAGATATTAATGAAAAATTAATAGATGAAATAATAAATGAGAATAGCTATTATTCTGCTTATGATAAATCTTTAAGTTATATTGAAAGTAAACTTAGAACTAAAAAAGAAATTATAGATTATTTAAATAGGTTAGGTTTTGATTCTAAGTATATTGATTATGTAATTGATAAACTAAATAAACAAGGATTACTTAATGATAAATTGTATGTTGAATCATATATAAATGATAAAATTAATTTATCATTAGATGGTCCATATAAAATAAAAAATAATTTATTAAATTTAGAAATAGATGAGAGTACAATAGATAATTATTTAAATAAAATAGATCAAACTATTTGGGATGAAAGAATAGATAAATTGATAGAAAAAAAGAAATCTATAATGAAGAATAAAAGTTATTATATGTTTATAAATAAATTAAAAAATGATTTATATAATTTAGGCTATCATAAAGAATTAATTGATTTTAAACTTAGCAATATAAAATATGAAAGTAATGCTTTAGAACAAGATGTAAATAAAGCAATGAAAAAGTATAGTGATAAAAATAAAATAATAAATTATTTGTTAAGAAAAGGTTATTCATATGATGAAGTAATTAATGAATATAGAAAGAAGGAAATATGAAAAAAGGTTTTACATTAACAGAATTATTAGCAGTAATAGCTATATTAAGTATTTTGGTATTATTAGCTGTACCAAATATTATTAAAATTTATAATGATAGTACAAAAAGTGCAATGGAAGTTCAAGAGAATCAAATATTAGATGCATCTAATTTATATGTCACTGATTATTGTACAAGAAGAATTAATAGTACTTATGTATGTCCTAGCAGTTATACAACAGGGACAACAATAAAATATATTTGTTTAAATGATATTACTTCTAAAGGATATATTGAAAATATTAAATATAAAGCATCAAATTGTAGTGGTGTAATTGTTTATGATAGTGATGGTAAAAATGGAAAAACATATTTATATTGTGGAGCTGGCCCAAACTATACATATAAAACAGAAGGTGCTCCTAATACAAGCGAGTTTAATAAATGTAGTTTTTGATAAAATAAAAGCATCAAAAGATGCTTTTTAGTTTGAACTATAATTTTTTTCATATAAATCTTTTAGTTCAGTGTCAGTAATATTCATTTCATATTTTTTTCTAAGTTCAATTAATGCTCTGGCAGCGAAATTACTTTCTTGTTTGATTTCATTTCCAACAACAGTTCTTATTTTATCTTTTACTTCATCAGTTAGCTCAGGTTTTTCATCTTGAGAAACTTTATATAAGATATGATATCCATAAGTTGATTTAACAGGAGTAGTTGAGTATTTATTAACTCCTAATGATTTTAATGCTTCAAATACATCATCATCATAATCACCAACATTGATTTTTCCTAAACTACCTTCTTTTTTAGATGTAGTAGAGTCTTGAGAATATATTTTAACTAAATCTTCAAATTTTTCTCCAGCATTTAATTTATCAATAATTTCTGCTGCTTTATCAAATGCTTTATTTTCAGCTTCAGTTTTTTCATCACTAGTAGCATCGCTTTTAACATCAACAGTAATTAAAATATGTTTTGCTTCAATATCTCCTACATAATAATCATTATAATAGTCATTGATTTGTTTATCAGTGACACTTGTTTTTGCATAATCATTTGCCCAAAGATTTCTCTTGTATGTAAGTGATAATTGATTTCTATAAGCACTTTCAGATGAAACGCCATAATAATAATTTAAATATAAATCTAAATCAGCATTCATACTTTTTGCACTTTCTTTTACTGATTTAACCTGATTGTTTACATATTCTTTTTCATCAGATGTTGTTTCATATAATTTATCTAATAATTTAGTATCAATTAGATTAACTAAAGTAGTAACTCCATCTGCTTCTTTTAATGATTTATATAAATCATCAGAACTAATTCCATCGACATCTTTGAAACTAACTATTGCATTTTCTCCATTCTTTAATTTTACGTGACCACAACCTACAAGTAAAAAGACACATGCAAGAACTAAAAATATTTTTTTCATAAAATCCTCCTAACTCTTAATATAATAGCAAATAAATATTTAAAATACAAGTAATTAACATACACAAAATTTATAATATCACATACTATAAAAGTGTAAAGATAAAAAAGGAGGAATGTTTTTATGAATACAGGTTGTTGTACAAGAGGAAATGGTATTTCTGGAGCAGCGTTTGCATTAGTATTATTTATTTTATTAGTAATCATATTAGGTGCTTTTATTTAATATAAGGAGGTGTTATTATGAACTACAATTGTGGTTGTAACGGAGGAACTAATGTTTTCTTTATAATATTGATATTATTTATCCTTTTAGCATTACTTTTTGGATCATGCTGGGGATGGTAATTTATTAAAAGAGGTATTTCCTCTTTTTAATTTGTTAATTTTATGCTATCATAATCATAGAGGTTTATATGATAGCAAGTATATGTAGTAATCCAAAAGTATTGGAAGTAATGAGATATATAAATATATTTATAACAATAATAAGAATAGTAGTGCCAATACTATTGATTTTTAGTTTAACATTTAAATTAAT
>Ga0310697_10005028_pt1 | contig 12867 bp, 13 predicted proteins | sample 172DNAGHGlowgp2_FD_203883 | JGI IMG/M metagenome (GOLD analysis project Ga0310697, IMG submission 203883) | Sheep rumen microbial communities from Palmerston North, Manawatu-Wanganui, New Zealand - 1728 DNA GHGlow gp2 (v2) (version 2) | ecosystem: Host-associated > Mammals > Digestive system >...
TCCGATCGTTACCGCATCTGCCTTAAAAACGGCGATCTTTGCCGCTTCGCTGTATGAAAGGCTGGGCTATAAGCCGTATCCTTCGGCAGATGCCGGCCGTTACGATATAATCCAGGCTATCACACTGGGGAGCGAAGCGAAGCTATGTGCATTCTGCGAGGGTATCCAGGCAGCTGCACCGGTAGATTCGCATGTAACCCCGGAGCCCTGGCCCATGCCCGGATATGACGCCAATGTCATCATGGCTGCAGGAGCTTTTGTTTCCGGCTCTTCAATAGAACTTTCGGCCGACGGCCCGCTTAAGGATCCCTACACTGTCTATTTCCAGGGCGGGCTCAGTTTCCCTCATGGAGCATACGGCATTTTAAAGAGTGCACAGCAGCTCAAAAACAAGGGCTTGTTGTAAGATCCGCATGCGGCCACAAGCACTTGCGTAGTACATTCTTTGTAAGAAATGCTGTGTACAGCGTGGTTTTTTTGTGCTAAAATAAAGTTTTGACAGATCAAGCACGGAGGAAAGATTGTGTAATGAATGCATACGGAATAGATTTGGGCTCCAGCAATATCAAGATCTATAATGCATCCGATGATACATATTTCATGGAAAAGAATATGATCGCCATAAAGGGCAGAGACAATCTCTTCGCCTATGGCGATTCGGCTTTTGATATGTATGAAAAAGCCCCCGAGGATATAACCGTATCATATCCGGTTGTAAACGGGGTCATCGCCGATATCAATAATATGAACACTCTGGTCCATTATTTTATCGGCGATATGTGTAAGGGCGGCATACGTCCTGCGGATTATTATATTGCGGTCCCCACCGATGTGACCGAGGTGGAGCGCAGGGCTTTTCTCGACCTTGTCAGGGACAGTAATGTAAAGCCCAGGCGTATATTTGTAGTCGAAAAGGCTCTGGCAGACGGATTGGGAATGGAGATCGATGTAAAGACCTCCCGTGGCGTCCTGATCGTTGATGTAGGTTTTGATACTACGGAGATATCGCTGTTATCGCTGGGCGGTATAGTACTAAGCCGTCTTATAAAAGTGGGCGGTTCTAAATTTGACGAGGATATCAAGGCTGCGGTACGCCGCGAGTACAGCCTGGTAATCGGCTCAAAGACTTCGGAAAAGCTTAAGATCATCATGCGTGAAGTGGAATCCCAGAACAAAAACGCCGTAGTGTACGGTATGGATATAGTAAACGGCCTTCCTGTACAGAAGGCAATTTCCACCGAGCTGCTTTTTGATTCGCTCAAGGAGCATTTCAGCATGATCGTGGATAACATACGCCAGATACTGGAGCGTACACCGCCGGAACTGGGCGCTGATATCTACCGCCACGGTATTTACCTTACCGGCGGAGCAAGCCAGGTAGGGCATCTGGCAGAGCTGATCAGGGTCAGCACCGGGCTTCGCGTCAATGTTGCATTAGAGCCCATCGCCACCGTGGTCAAAGGTCTGTATACGATGATACACGATACCAGATTCGCTTCATTGGCTATAGAAAACGGTAAATAGTCCATGTGCCCTGTAGTAAAGCAGAAAGAGGAGCGGAAAAAGTTACCTGCAAAGTACCTGCTCCTTATATTCACCGTTATCTGCATGGGGCTTATGGTCTTTACCTTTACCCGTGACATTCCCGTTACCGTAGCAGAGGATGCTGCAGGGGCAGTCATCGTACCGTTCCAGAAGGGTATCACGCGCGCAGGAAGCGCCATTGTCGCTTTTGTGACCGAGCGTCACAACATCGAAGAGCTCAAAGCCGAGAACAGGCGGCTGCAGGATGAGATAGACGAACTGGGGCGTAAGAATGCGCAGCTTTTGCAGGACGGATACGAACTGGCCGAATTACGCGAACTCTATGAGCTGGATAACAGTTACAGCGAATACGAAAAGACCGGCGCGACCATAATAGCCGCCAGTGCCGGCAACCGTTTTAATTCCTTTATCATCGATAAGGGGCGTGAGGACGGTATCGAAAAAGATATGAACGTGATCGCCGGAGCGGGACTTGTGGGGATCGTATCCGAAGTCGGAAAAAACTGGGCGCGCGTCAATACCATAATATCAAACGGGACCAATGTCAGCGCGGCTATACTGCACAACCAGGACAATCTTATAGTAAGCGGTGATATGGAACTGATGCAGCAGGGCAGGATACGTTATTCACAGCTTTCGGATAAAGAACAGAACGTGCATCCCGGAGATAAGATAGTCACATCAAATATCAGTGATAAATACCTCCCGGGAATATTGATAGGCTATATTTCTACTGTTGATACCGATTCGAACCAGCTCACCTATTCAGGGCAGTTAACGCCCGTAGTGGATTTTGAGCATTTGAGCTATGTACTGATAATCAAGCAGAAGAAGGCCGAATTAGAGGATTGAAATGACCATAAAGAGGATCCCGACCGGCATATTGGCGGTTTTTCTTTTTTTTCTGATACAGAGCAGTGTTCTTAAGAACCTGTCATACAGCGGTGCTGTTCCCAATCTGCTGCTGATACTGACTGTCAGCTACGGTTATCTGCGCGGGGAACGCGCCGCAATGTGGACGGGATTCTTTTCGGGACTGTTGCTGGACATTTTCGGGATGAACGTTTTGGGGCTGTATGCGCTTATGTTCGTTTATCTGGGCTATCTGGCCGGCTTGTGTCATTCCTGGTACGAACCGATGGAATTCCGCATCCCCCTTTTCATGATCCTCGGAGGGGATATTGCGGTGCTCATGATCCAGTTCATACTCTTTTTCGTATTAAACGGTGATTTCGGCTTTAAGTATTATCTCGCGGGCAAAGCCCTGCCGGAGCTGGCAATGACTATGATCACGTCCGTAGCGGTATACCCGCTTTTGCTGTGGATAGAAGAACGCTTTGTAAACGTTGATCCGGCCGAAAAGAAGAAGAAAGAAGACTGGAACGTAGGCGATCTGGCGGAAGCAGAACATAAGGAAGGCAGCGAATAAATGCTCTTGCAGCTTATAAAAGAAAAGATCAAAGAGTTTTTTGACGCAAGATATCTTGTGCCTTATTTAATGCTCGTCGTTGTCCTGTGCGTACTGATATGGCGTATCTTCGATCTGCAGATAGTCAGGGGAAGCGATTACCAGGAAGAATTTACGCTGATAAGCAAAAAGGAACTGCGCGTTCCCGGTGTACGCGGAAACATATATGACCGCAACGGGGTATTGCTGGCCTATAACGAACTGGCTTATTCCGTTACCATTACCGATACCATAGAATCAGGAAACGGAAAGAACGAAAAGCTCAACAATATCATAATAAACATGATACGTCTCATAGAAAAGAACGGAGATGAGCTTATATGCGACTTCGGCATATACGTGGACGAAGACAATAATTATTGTTTCGCCGTGGAAGGCGCCCAGAAAGACCGTTTTTTAGCCGATATCTACGGCCGCAAGAGCCCCAACGACCTCTTATATTCGGAACGCATCGCTAATCCCGATGAGATAATGGAATTTCTTTCAAGCGACAAAAAGTTCGGTATAGGCAGTTATGCGAGCAACGGAGAAAAGAATACCGGCTTTTTCCCGATGATGGGCTTCACAAAGGAAGAGATATTAAAGATCGCCATCGTCAGGTACCAGTTAAGCCTCAATTCATTCCAGAAATACATAGCCACGACAGTAGCCACTGATGTTAACGAAAAGACCGTGGCCTACATAATGGAAAACAGTGATACCCTTCAGGGAGTGAGCATTGTTGAGGAAGCCGTGCGCCGCTACGATCATTCGGTTTATTTCTCTCAGATAATAGGCTACACCGGCCGTATATCTCCAAGCGAATATGAGACTTATTCTGCCCAGAGCGATAATTATGATACCAGCGACTATGTCGGGAAAACAGGTATAGAGTATTCCTGCGAATCCTATCTTCAGGGCGTAAAGGGCAGTGAGACCGTGTTCGTTGATAAGCTGGGCCGCGTTATGGAGAGCGTGGATGAAAAACTGCCGGTAGCCGGTAACGATATCTACCTTACCATCGACGCAGATCTGCAGATGGCCGTATACCACCTTCTTGAGCAGAAGATAGCCGGTATACTCGTAAGCCACTTAGTAGACGCCAAGACCTTAGAGCAGAAAGGACGTGACCGCAAGATCCCCGTATACGATGTCTATGCGGCCTTATACGGCAATAATGTCATAGATCTTAAGCATATGTCGATGCCTTATGCCGGCGAAAACGAAAAGGCAGTCTACGCCGCTTTTCTGGAAAAGCAGGCTGCAGTGCTCGAGCGCCTGCGCGAAGAGATGAGCAGTTCAAATACCGCATACCAGAATTTGAGCAGCGAGCTAAAGGAATACGAAAGCTTTATCATATCGATGCTTTCCTCTGATAATTACGGCGTTATCAAGGCTTCGGAGATAGACGAAAACGACGAGACCTACTTAGCCTGGAAAGTAAAAGAGACGATAAGCATCCGGGATTATCTGATGTATTGCATCTCAAAACAATGGGTCGATACTTTAAAACTCAGTTTAAGCTCCGAATATGCAGATGCCGAAGAGATCTACGCCGCCATAGTCGATTACACGATAGAGCGCTTAAAATATAATACCGATTTTTCCAAGAGGCTGTATAAATACATGCTGCTGCAGGATATGATAAACGGCAGGCAGAGCTGTATGATATTATGGGAGCAGGATGTGATCCAGGCTGATACTTCCACGATAGACGCCTTAAAAGTCGGAGCGATAAGCGCCTATTCATTTATATACGATGAGATAGAGAACCTTAAGATCACGCCGTCGCAGCTGGGGCTTGAGCCCTGCTCCGGATCTGCGGTGATAAACGATCCCAATACCGGAGAGGTTTTAGCTTTGGTATCTTATCCCGGATATGACAATAACCGACTGGCTAATAATGCTGATTCGGCATATCTGGCAAAGCTCACGCAGGATAAGTCCAAGCCTTTATGGAACAATGCCACACAGCAGCGCACTGCACCCGGATCATGTTTTAAGCCCGTCACCAGCGTAGCCGGAGTAATGGAAGGCGTGATAACGCCCAGTTCCATCATCAAATGTGACGGTATCTTTACCAAGCTCGATAAACCGCATAAGTGCTGGGTTTCTCCGGGAGCCCACGGAAACCTGACCCTTTCGGAAGCGATACAGCATTCCTGTAACTGTTATTATTACGAAGTAGGATACCGTCTTGCCAATGACGGAAGCGGATATAACGATCATGTAGGTATCGAAAAGATACAGAAATATGCGCAGATGTTTGGCCTGGGCGAAAAGACCGGTATAGAAGTGACTGAATCCGAATCCCAGATATCCGACAGGCTGCCCGTAGACTCCGCCATAGGCCAGGGTACCCATAACTACACAACAGTTGCTCTTTCCCGCTATATTTCCGCAGTGGCAAACAGCGGTACCGTATATGACTTAAGCCTTATACACGAGATAAGAAGTGCAAATGATGAGTGCATATATTATTTTATGCCCAAAGTCCATAATACCATAAGCCTTGATGCGTCTCTGTGGGATGCCATACACACAGGACTGCGCAAAGTGGTTGAAGGTAAGCATTATTTTAAAGTTGAAGGGCTTGATGCGGCCGGAAAGACCGGTACTGCCCAGGAAGCAAACAACAAGCCCAACCACGCGCTGTTTATAGGTTATGCACCTTATAACGATCCGAAGGTAGCCATAGCCATAAGGATCGCCAACGGCTATTCATCCGATAACGCCGCAATGACAGCCTGCGAATGTCTCAAGTATTATTTTGGCATTAACGACGCCGAAGAACTGATCACCGGAACAGCTTCCGATGCTGCCTCCACCACGGGAGGTGACTGATATATGAAACAGAAACTGCGTATAAAAGATTTTGATTTTAAACTGGTGATACTTATCGTAAGCACCTCCATACTGGGCATCATGGTCATAGGCAGCGCAAAGGAAAGCCTGCAGTCGCGCCAGATCATGGGGCTTGTCCTCGGCCTGTTCCTTATGATGGTCATAGCCTTTACAGACTACGGCTTTATACTGAAGTTTTACTGGCTGATATATTTTGCAAACATAGGACTTTTGCTGATGGTGCATTTTTTCGGCGACAGCGCAAACAACGCACAGCGCTGGATAGAGATAGCCGGGATACGTTTCCAGCCGTCGGAGAGTGCAAAAATCCTGTTGATACTTTTTTATGCACAGTTTATAATGAAACGCAAAGAAAAAATGAATACTTTCCGCAACGTGATCACCATGATACTGCTTATGCTGCCTGTATTTATACTCATTTACAAGCAGCCGGACCTGTCCACATCGATCGTTGTGATCATACTTTTTGCTATGATCCTTTACGTCGGAGGGCTTAGTCACAAGCTCATCATCGGTACGCTGGCAGTCATCATCCCCGCTACAGTGATAGCGCTGTTTCTGATACTGCAGCCCGACCAGAATATAGTGGAAGATTATCAGCAGGAACGTATACTTGCATGGCTGAATCCCGAAAAATACGCCTTAAGTACTGCTCTGCAGCAGCAGAACTCCATGACGGCGATAGGATCCGGACAGCTGTGGGGGAAAGGCTTAAACAACAAAGATGTCGGTTCCGTAAAAAGCGGCAATTATATCTCCGAGCCACAGACCGACTTTATCTTCGCCATAATAGGCGAGGAATTGGGCTTTGTGGGAACGTCTGCGACCATCATACTGCTGATGCTTATCAGCGCAGAGTGTTATTATGTGGGTACTAAAGCCCGGGATATGGCCGGGCGGATCATATGCTACGGCATGGGCAGCCTTATCTGTTTCCAGAGCTTTATCAACATTGGAGTTACCACCGGGATACTGCCCAATACCGGCCTGCCGCTTCCTTTTGTAAGTTACGGACTAACCAGTCTGGTCAGTCTGTATGCAGGGATGGGATTTGTCCTTAGCGTAGGATTAAGAAGGCCACAGCCCAAACCTATGGGCACTTTGTCATTTGCGGAATTGATACAGGAGGATATGACCATATGAAGATCGCACTTATAGCACATGATGCCAGAAAGAAGCTGATGCAGAATTTCTGCATTGCTTACCGCGGTATATTAAGCAAACACGAAGTTTATGCCACCGGAACAACCGGAAGACTGATAGAAGAGGTCACCAATCTGAATGTCCACAAACTGCTGGCCGGCAATCTGGGCGGCGAGCAGCAGATCGGCATACAGATCGAGCATAATCAGATCGATATGGTGATCTTTTTACGCGATCCCTTAAACCCCATGACACATGAAGTGGATGCCAGCAACGTTCTGCGTCTTTGCGACATGCACAACATCCCTCTGGCGACCAATTTAGCCAGTGCGGAGCTTCTTATCAAATCATTGGAACGCGGGGAGCTTGAGTGGCGTGAAATGGTCAATAAACAGTAAAAAGATCTCTGCGGCTTTTTTGCTCGGTACGCTTTTATTAAGCGGATGCGGCAGCGAAAATGTACCGCTTTCATACGGAAGTCTTGATAACAATCCGGATTATTCTCTCGAGGATCTGAAGCAGCAGACGACTATACCTTTATTCGCCCGGGAATTGTGTGCCGCAGCTTCGGATGTCACACAAAAGAGCTCTGTGTCCACCGCTGCGCTAAAAAGCGCCTGTGTCTATGACCTTTCCGGAAAAAAGGTATTGTATTCTTATAATGCAAACGAGCATTTAAGCCCGGCATCCCTAACCAAGCTCATGACGGTTTTGCTCGCCTTTGAAAACTGTCCCGATCTGGACCAGAAGATAAGCGTAGGCGATGTGACCATCAAAGAGAACGGAGCCCAGCTTTTCGGGCTTAAAGAAGGCGACCGCCTGAGCATACGCGATCTCCTGTATATAACCCTTCTTCCTTCGGCAAATGATGCCGCACTGGCACTGGCTATATATATAGCAGGTAGCGAAGAAGCCTTTTCGGATATGATGAACGAGCGCGCCCTTAAGATGGGAGCTACGAATACCCACTTTGTCAATCCTCACGGACTGACAGCAGAAGAGCATTATACCTGCGCTTATGACCTTTATCTGATGTTTAATGAGCTGCTTAAATACCCTGAATTTACAGAGATTATACAGACAGCTTCAAAGACGATAGAATATACCTCGGCCGACGGAAGCCTAAACAGCAAAGATGCCAAGACCACAAACCAGTATTTAAAAGGCGGTATCGATACCCCAAAGGCAGTGAGCATCATCGGCGGGAAGACAGGTTCGACACAGGCAGCCGGAAAGTGCATGATAGTATATGCTACGTCTGGCAACGGCAAGCCCTATATTGTGGTCGTAATGGGCGCCGAAGACGTCGATTCTCTGTATAAGACCATCAACAGATTATGCGATGATGTGATATAATCACCAAAAGCAGCAACGGATTTTTTGCTTGTGTAACGTACACTTTTGCGTTATAATCAAAATACAATATTTAGTAATTCGGAGGGCAGTCCAATGATACAGTTGATAGTAGGCAACGAAGGTAAAGGCAAGACAAAGGAAATGCTTGAGCGTGTCAATAATGAGATCAAAGAAGCAAGCGGTAACATTGTCTATCTTGACAAGAATACCAAGCATATGTATGAACTCAATAATAAGATCCGTTTGGTAAGTGTTTCCGAATTTTCTTTCACCAGCAGTGACGAATTCTATGGCTTTGTCTGCGGCATAATCTCGCAGGATCACGATCTTGAACAGCTCTATATCGATAATTTCAAAAGACTCGCCAGCGTTGAGAACGACGGTCTTTTAGCTGTTCTTGATAAGTTCGACAAATTAAGTGAAGAAAGAAACATCAAATTCTGCATCAGCATTTCGGCATCCGCGGACCAGATCCCGGAGGCTTATGCGGATCGGATAATAGTATCCCTCTAAGGTTTCATGGGCAACAAAGGAAACAAAAAGAGCGGGATAGAAGTTGATTCTAAAAGGAGCAAGTTGATATTTGTGATACTGCTCCTTTTTTGTGCGTACACCATTTACCTGATAGCACAGCTGCTGCAGCGGCCCCATGTAGCTTCTTACCAGGTGCGCAGCGGCTCATTGGCGCTCCATAACCTCTATACCGGTATCGCTATGCGTGACGAATCGATCGTATACAGCAAAGATACCGGTTATGTAGCATATTTTGCCCGTGAGGGTGAACATATGGGCGTAGGCGATATGGTATATGCCATAGATGAGACAGGGAGCTTAAACGAGCTTAGCAAGAATACCAGCGGAGAAAGCAGCTTAAGTGATACGGAGCTTCGTGAACTGCGTTCCGAGATGGTGGACTTTTCGGCCGGCTTTGATCCCGGGAATTTTTATAAGAGTTACGACTTTCTCTACGATATAGACGGAAGCCTTTTAAGACTCGCAAACTTAAACATGATGCAGTCCATCACCGAAGTGGGCGGCAGCTATACCGCCGAGCTGGTACGTCTTTGCAAAACAGACACTTCTGGATATGTCGTATATCATACCGACGGCTACGAGAGCATATCGGCAAATGATATAACACCCGAACTGTTTGCCAAAGAAAATTACTCAAAAAAACAGCTTACCAACAATTCCCTGGTGGGAGCTGGAGATCCGGTATACAAGCTGTTAACATCCGAAAACTGGCAGCTGGTCATCCCCGTTGAAAGCCAGCGCGCGTTTGAACTTAAAGAAGAAGGCTACGTAAAGGTACGTTTCTTAAAAGACCGTCAGGAGCTGTGGGCATCCGTCGAACTCCTCCCCTGTGACGATAAGACCATTTATGTGGTGCTGGGCTTTAATTCCTGCATGATCAGTTATTGTACCGATCGTTTTCTGGATATAGAGCTGATAGAGAGCAACGAGTCCGGACTTAAGATCCCGGTATCTTCGATAGCACATAAGGAATTCTTCCTCGTTCCCAGGGATTTCGTTTTAGAGGAGCGTGACGACAGTATCAAGGTGCTGCGCAAGACCTTCACCTCAGAGGGCACTTCCTCGGAGGAGGAGATGTTTGTAGAGATCTATTCAGCAAACAAAGATTATTATTACGTGAGCGATCCCAGAATGGGTATAGGTGATTATCTTTTAAAACCCAATGATATGGCTGAGTATCCCGTCAGCTTAAAAGGCGAACTCATCGGCGTATATTATATAAACAAAGGCTATGCGGATTTCCGTCAGATAAACATCCTCTCTCAGAATGATGAGTATGCCATTGTAAGCCCCAATACGACATACGGTCTGATGGAATATGATTATATAGCCCTTGACGCATCAAAGCTTTTTGATGATGATTTTATCTTTGATAACAATGGAGCAGCAAAATGAGCATGATATCAGAAAATCTCGACAAAGTACAGAATAACATCAATTCGGCATGTATGAACGTGGGCCGCGACCCTTCCGAAGTGACGCTTATCGCCGTAAGCAAGACCAAGCCCGTAGAGATGCTTAAAGAAGCCTACGATCACGGCTGCAGGAACTTCGGCGAGAATAAGGTGCAGGAGCTCACGGCTAAGATGCCTGCTCTTAACGACGATATAAACTGGCATATGATAGGCCATCTGCAGACAAACAAAGTCAAATATATCGTCGGTAAAGTAGCGCTCATACACAGCGTAGACAGCCTTAAACTGGCGCAGGCGATCGACGCCCAGGCAGCAAAGGTTGGCTGCATACAGGATATACTGCTGGAAATGAACGTTGCCGGTGAAGAAAGCAAGTTCGGAAGCGCTGATATAGATGTAAACCGGCAGCTTATACGTGATGTTTCGGAGCTTAAGTTCGTACGCCTTTGCGGACTCATGACCGTAGCTCCCTATGTAGATGATCCCGAAGATAACCGCATATACTTTAAGCAGCTGCACGATATGATCTACACAGATATGCGTGAATTCTTCCCCGAAAAGCCCTTATTATCAATGGGAATGAGCGGCGATTACAAAGTAGCCGTCGAAGAAGGCGCCACACACGTGAGAGTGGGTAGCAGCATATTCGGGGAGAGGAATTATAATATCTGATCCATAACTTCGGAATAAATGATAACAAAATAAATACCAATAAAACGCTTGACATAAGTTGTGTGAAATGCTATTATTCCATAGTATGCCGCACGGTGAGGTATAAGCGATGTTTAGGCATCCACCACAGACCGGCGAGTTTTGTGATAAGGAGGTGCAGACCATGTACGCAATTATTGCAACAGGTGGAAAGCAGTATAAGGTTTCCGAGGGCGATATCATCAAGGTAGAGAAGCTCAATGTAGAAGCCGGAGATACTGTAACCTTTGATAAGGTGCTTGTAGTTTCTGACGGTTCGCTCAAAGTTGGCAGCGAAGTAGCAGGCGCAAGTGTATCCGCTAAGGTAATGAAGCAGGACAAGGCTAAAAAGGTTATCGTTTACAAGTACAAACCCAAGAGCGGTTACCACAAGAAGAACGGTCATCGTCAGGCTTATACCCAGGTCAAGATCGAAAAGATCAACGCTTAATTAAGCCTTTAAAATGATCAGAGTCACAGTAAGAAAAAATGAAGAGGGACAGATCAAAGGATTTTCCTGCGAAGGACACGCCCTCTACGATGATGCCGGAAAAGACGTCGTATGTGCAGCAGTTTCCATGCTGGCCATCAATACCGTAAATGCCATTGAAAGTCTGGCAGGTATAGAGCTGGACGCAGCAAGCGATCCTCAGGCCGGGGTACTGTATATAAGCTTTAAAGAAGAGCTTAACGAAAAAGCACAGGTACTCATGGATGCAATGATCCTGGGTATTACAATGACAGAAAAAGGCTACGGCAGTGAATTTGTGACTTATACAGAGATCGTAGATTCGTGACGAAAGGAGATGAGGAAGATGTTAGCATTAGATCTTCAGTTCTTTGCTCATAAGAAGGGAGTAGGTTCCACCAAGAACGGTCGTGATTCCGAATCCAAGAGACTTGGAGCAAAGCGTGCAGACGGTCAGTTTGTTAAGGCCGGAAACATTTTATACAGACAGCGCGGAACCAAGATCCATCCGGGTCTTAATGTAGGACGCGGCGGTGATGATACGCTTTTTGCTACTGTTGACGGCGTACTCCGTTTCGAGAGACTTGGCCGTGACAGAAAGCAGGCCTGCGTATATCCTGTTGAACAGTAAGTTCATTTTGCATTTTTCAAGCCCCGGCCTAAAAAGGTTTGGGGCTTTATTTTTTACACGGAGATAGATAATGTTTGCCGATAGAGCTAAGATCATTTTAATAAGCGGAAAAGGCGGAGACGGTCATGTGTCCTTTCGCAGGGAAAAATATGTTCCGGACGGCGGTCCTGACGGCGGTGACGGCGGAAGAGGCGGGGATGTTATCATAAAGGTTGATCCAGGCATGAACACGCTGATCGACTACCGTCATAAACGTAAATTTGCTGCAACTCCCGGTCAGGAAGGCGGCAAGAAAAACTGCCGTGGCAAAGATGGTGAGGACCTTATCCTTAAAGTGCCCGAAGGTACGGTTATCAAGGAAGCCGAAAGCGGAAAAGTCATAATCGATATGTCGGGTAATTGCAGGGAGTATAAGATACTTTCCGGCGGACGCGGCGGCCTGGGGAACCAGCATTATGCCACTTCAACGATGCAGGCGCCGAAGTATGCGCAACCCGGACAGCCGGCGAAAGAGGTCGAAGTCCTTCTGGAGCTTAAGATGATAGCTGATGTCGGCCTGGTCGGATATCCAAGCGTCGGCAAGTCATCGCTTATAAGAAGCGTTACAAATGCAAAACCGGAAGTGGCTGATTATCATTTTACGACTCTGACGCCTCATCTGGGTGTTGTTGATATGGGCGACGGCAACAGCTTCGTAATGGCCGATATACCCGGGCTTATTGAAGGCGCGGCTGAAGGCAGCGGGCTGGGGCTTGAATTCCTGCGCCATATA